>Ga0206129_10000834_pt1 | contig 45197 bp, 48 predicted proteins | sample Helgoland_Spring_8_FD_148616 | JGI IMG/M metagenome (GOLD analysis project Ga0206129, IMG submission 148616) | Pelagic subsurface seawater microbial communities from Kabeltonne, Helgoland, North Sea - Helgoland_Spring_Bloom_20160502_2 | ecosystem: Environmental > Aquatic > Marine > Epipelagic ...
TCAGCGCGCCACGGTTGAAACGACGGCTCTGATGGCGCCACTGAAGAAGGCGGTGGTGGAGACGGTGGTGCAGAGGCCATCGCTGTCGCCGGCTCGATTTTGGTAAGAATGTGTTCGAGTAGTTCCAGAAGAGCGTCGCGAACCTTGCGCGGTTCACGGGCGTCGGTCATGAATATGGGGATGTCAGCGGGAACGTCAAGCGCGCTCCGAATCTCTTCGAGGTCATGAAGCGTTCCGCCGTCGAAATGGTTGCATGCAACGACGAACGGCAACCCGCGGCTCTCGAAAAAGTCCACGGCTGCGTAACAATCGTCAAGCCGTCGAGTGTCCGCCAAGACGATCGCCCCCAGCGCTCCTTTGACGATGTCTTCCCACATGAATCCAAATCGGTCTTGCCCGGGTGTGCCAAACAGATACAGCATCAATCCGGTATCCACGGTCAGTTTGCCGAAGTCCATGGCAACCGTGGTTGTCGTCTTGGCGGACACCTTGCTGGCGTCGTCGACCGCGAGACCAGCAGAGGTCATTGCGGCTTCGGTTCGGAGCGGCTTGATTTCAGAAACCGAGCCGACAAGGGTGGTCTTGCCGACGCCGAAGCCGCCGGATACCACGATCTTTGCTGATATCGGCCGTTGTGCTGGTGCCTCAGAGTGAGCGAATGCCATCGAGCAGCCTCCTTACGATGGCCGCACCTTCAGATGCGGCTGTTCCATGTTGTTCTACGTGACTGGATGCGGTCAGATCGGCGACGAGCACACGTGCTACGCCGATTGGTTGATGTATGTGAACAGCTATCTCGGCTACCGAGAGGGGAGTAGTGCAGAGGTCGACGACCGCTGCATAGTCAGGGTTCAAGCCCTCATTGGAGAGTCGAGCAACAACGAGTGTCTCGATCGGAATGTCGCCGGCCTGGCCGACGGTCCTTCCGGCCGTAATGATGTACGGCCGCACGAATGATTCGTGGCCGCTGTCTTGCAAGGCGTTGTCGTCGGACATGGGTCAGATCCTCGTTCGTCCCCGTCGAATCACGCGTGGAGCGTGTTCTTGAGGTGATGGATGACTTCAGGCGATAGGACCGCTCCGACTCGATCGACCATCAGTGCCATCTCATAACCAACAAGGCCGAGATCAGCCCGTTTGTCTGCGAGTACGGCGAGCGAAGAGCCGTCTGAGATGGTTGCGATGAATAAGTGGCCTCGGGACATCTCAATGAGTACCTGCTCCACAGCCTCCATGTTGAACATCTCGGCCGCACCTCGGGTGAGGCTCGCGAGTCCGGCGGTGACTGCGGCAAGTTGTTCCGCATTCTCGCGATCTGCGCCGCTGGACGATGCCAACAGAAAGCCATCACTCGAGACTGCAGTCGCTTCAAGGACGCCAGCGGTTGTGTTCGCGAACTGTTGGAGAAGCCAGTGGAAGTTATCGAGGTCGGCGTTCAGTGCTGTGCTCATTGAGAGTCTCCTTGAAGTGGGGTTTGATCAACGGAATTGGTCGGGTTGAAGGACTGAGCTCGACCTGAATCGACGCCCTCACGGAAGCGCTGCAATGAAGAACGAACCTCTTCTGGGCTACGTCGGGTCGTGCCTGCACGCTGTTCCCGCACTGCCGCATCGACCGCTTCAGGGGCACCTTCTTGGCCGCGGCGTCGGCGGCGGAAGCCGGATGGCGTCGTTTCGGCGATGCCAGCCTCCTCAGCCGAGGTGGCTGGTGCTTCAGCAGCTACTGCGGCGACGATTGCGAATTCGGGCTGATCTGTGATCATCTCAGCCGAAACCGCTGCGGGGACAGGCGCTGGAGCCGGAGCTGGAACCTGCTCCGACTCACTTGGTGGGAAAGCGGTTACTGGATCGGTGTTCAGGGGCCGTGCGTTTTCAGGAAGATCCTCAAGCAGCGCCAACTCAAGCTCGGCAATCTTGGCTGCGTCGGAGTCCGTAGGCAGCGCAGCAATGTCCATGTCCGGCGCAGTGGCGGGTGCACCAACTGGTGCTGTTGGTGCTGTCGAATCGATCGAAGACAGGATTTTTCCTGGGAGCATCAACTGGGCGGTAAGCCCACCGTACGGCGAGTCGGCGAGCCGCACCCGAATACCGTGGCGCTTTGCCAGATGGCCGACGACGAAGTGGCCCAAGTAGGCCGACGGCGCACGATCGAACGCAGCAGGATCGTCGAGGTGAGCATTGGCTGCTGCGAGATCGGCTTCTTCCATGCCGATTCCTCTGTCGAGGATGGCAAGTAGATAGCTGTTCTCCCGGCGACGGCCGTGCACCTGGATTGGTGAACCCGGAGGTGAGAACGACGAAGCATTCTCGAGTAGTTCTGCCAGCAAGTGTGCGACATTGGAGGCTGCGCTACCTTCGACGAAGGCCTCGTCAAGGCTTGTCAGCTCGATCCGGCTGAAGTCCTCGGTTTCGCCGCCAGCGGCTTGCAGGAGCTGGTGCATCGAGACAGGCTTCCGGAATCGTCGAGGAGTGTCCTCGCCGGCCAGAACCAAGAGCGATTCTGCGTTGCGTCGCATGCGGGTTGCGAGATGGTCGAGCTGAAAGAGGCGCTGGAGGGTTTCGGGATTTGTCTCGTTGCCCTCCATCGAGGTGATGTGTTCGAGCTGGCGAGACAACAGGTTCTGGTTGCGTCGGCCGAGGTTGACGAAGGTCGTTGACACGTTCGTCCGTCGCATCCGGGCCTGTTCAGATGCAAGGTCTGCTGCGGTCTGCTGCACCGTATTGAATGACTGCGCAAGGTCCTCGACCTCGTCACCCGTGTCGAGTGAGAGGAATTCGAGCTCGGGGAGTTCTTCGCCGGGCTGCAGTGCGTCGATCTGGGCGACCACATTTGGCAGCGTGATCTCGGCCGCTTTGTTTGCCGCATCGCGCAACTGAGCGATCGGCGAGGTGATCTTGCGAGCAAAGACCAGTGCCATGTACGCCGCAGCCAGGGAACCTGCGAGCGCCACCAACACCAGAAGCGCCGTCAGTCTCGACGATGTCGACGAGACCTCACCGGCGAGACCCTCAAGCGGGGTAAGGGCAGAGAAGGCGATGGCAGCTGGCTGTTCGACGATGACGGTCCAGCCAAAGCCGTTCAGTTGGGTGCCGCGTTCGCTCCGTAGGGAGGACAATGCCTGGTCAACATGTGCGAACCCAGCGACTCCGTCGTCGGAGAGCGAGAAGCCGTCTGCATGTAGCTCGGATGCGTTCGGGGCGAAGACTTCTCGAACCAGCGGCGTCGAGACTGCAGAGTCGCTTGCCAAGAAGTTCAGGTTCATTATGTGATCGTCGCTGTGACCAGAGCTGGTTTCTGCGAGAAAGCGGCCAGCGTTGTCGACGATCGCGATGTCGTAGCCGTCGATGCCATCAGCGAAGCGGTCGGTGATGATCTGCACGACGTTCATGTCGAGTGCAGCTTTCAGGACGCCGACTGGTTTGCCTTCGTCCTCAAGGCGGATGGCGATGTTGACAGCGAATACCTCAGCTGATGCGTCGAACTCGGGTTCGGAAATATCGAGGCCAGTAGTCATTGCACGCTCCCACCACCCTTCATCGCTCTGGACAAAGTCCGAGGTTCGGTTCGAGTAGTCCACGTTGTAGCCGTTGACGTCCGTAAGGAAGATCTCCTTGAAAGCGGGCGTACTAGCCACAAATTTGAGGAGATCTCGCTCGACGTGCACGTCGTTGAGCCGAGGCTCATCTTGGAAACGGGCTTCGATCTGTTCGATCGTTTGGTCTTGCAGGCCCATGGCAGCGGCACGGCCGGCAGCACCTTTGGCCGCGGTTGCGAGGCCGACGTCGGTCGCCCACAGCTCAGTGTCAGCGACACGTTCGTCGAGGAAGATCGCCAGTTCTCGGGCAATTTGATCAGCGACGCTAGCGACCCGGCTGCCGACTACTTCCTCGCTGAGGGTCGAGCGAGCGTCTGTCAACGAGTCGTCTGCAGTGTTCGACAGTGATTGCAACGATGCGATTGCTACGCCAGCAATCACGAGCACAGGAACCAGCACGACAAAAAGCGTTCGTGCAAGTAACTTTCCTCTGATTGTTGACCAGAATGAGCGTTGCATCTGAGGCCTCCCTTGACTAGTTCTGCAGAGATCCACCATCAACACGAAGTGCGCCTGATTGGTGGCTCCGTTCCTGTCGACAGCCGCAATCACCTATTTGAGGCATTTGGCGACAATGGCTAATATGACTTACACGCGGGGCCGGTGGGGTAGGGGCCATGTTTCGTGCTCACGCGGCCTCGAGAAGGGGCCACGACTGGCCCAGAGCTGCGATTGCAATGCCAACAAAACATTGATACCGCGCCGAATGTCACCAGTCGGACACGTGGTGGGTCGGCGATAATGCCTGGCTCGAATTCGAGCGTAGAAGCCTGGTTCGAATGGGCCAGATTGGACGTCGGCCGTGTCGGGCATGAGACATTTTGACCAGTGGCGACGCCTCCCCACGCGACGGGGCCCGAAGGCGCCTCGTCGAACAGAGGCTGCAGATCGGCGAGCCGTAAGGCTCAATGGCTCTGTTAGAACGGGCTTTGTAAGAACGAACGAATCGGCACCACGATTGGAGCTACCAGCTGGCCAACAGGCATCGCTCCATCGGATCGTCGTCGGAGCGTTTGCGCACGCCAAGCCGGGGTGCAATAGCGGTGATATCGGAAGCTCCCATTGGGGGCAGAGCGATCGCCCTGCCGGACATGCCCTGTGTGATCGACCCGGCGATGATCTATGGTTTGCCACGGAAGGTTGCGCACAAAAGCTGCAGCAGATCTCGATCTGCGGGCTCCGTCCAGCTCGCCCGCTCCAAGATTGGTGCTTGGGTGAGTGGCGCTTGTGACGGGCAGGCAAATAGATCAGCCCAAGGAATTCGCTCAATATCTCCTGCTCTCGTGCTCTCCTGCTAACTGAGTACCCAGCCAAGAATGAGCCAGATGACGAGCGGGATGGTGGCGATCGCAGCCAGCCCCAACGTCGACCTGAGTGCGGTGCGCGACACCGAGGCCACAATGCCTTCGGTCTTGTCTCGGGCCTGGCGATAGTCGTCGGTAAGCGCTTTCACCGCGGAGGTTGCGGCCAAATCTTCCCCGATGCCGTCGGTCATTTGGCCGACCTCCCGGTCATGAAGCGACTTGATCGCGTTGATTACCGACTTCTGCACCATGTTCAGTGGCTCCTGGGTGAGACTCGATGAGAATCTACCGAGCGGCCCCATCGCTGTTTCGGCAGTTGCGTTCAAGGTGCCGAATACCGCTGGAAGAGTGCGTTCTCGAGCAAACCAATGGCGACACCTTGCACCGATGTGCCCGAGTGTCCGTCCTTGACCAGAATGATGTCGGCATGCATTTCGCCTGCGACGTCGACGAGTCGGTTCGAGGCATCGGCGACGAGATCTAGACGTTTCCGGGTTACAAAGAATCCGGCAATCACCACCGAACCGAAGAACGACAGCATGAAGGCCACGAGTGCGAACGGGATAAAGGCCACGGTGCTCATCCGGCCGCCAAAGACGATCCAGGTCGCAATTGCGATGACAACAGGAAGTATCGGCAGAACCCTGAGCGCCTGGCCAATGGCCCCTGGTGCGTCAACGATTGATCGAATGTCGTTGCCAAGCTGGTCGAGTCCGTATTTTGTGAAGTCGATACCGGTCGTTTGGTCAACCGGCGACGGTGGTTCGCTTGGACTCTGTTTGTTGCTGAACCACCCCACGGCCTAGAGCCCGTCGCTTAGAGGCCACAAGTCAGGAAACTTGGCGCCCCGTTTTTCGATGGAGGCGGTGAATGCCTCGGCCATGTCATCGGTGTCGAACATGGCGGCGTTCCAGTTGGCGATGAATTCCAAGCCGTCGGCCACCGAGTGGTCGCGGGTGTAATGCATGGTCTGTTTGGTACCCCACACGGCCATGGGGCTTTTGGAAGCGATCTCGCCTGCCACGTTCATGACCGCATCGAGCAGGGTCTCGTGGTCCGGGTAGACCTCGTTCACGAAACCAGCGGCCTTGGCTTCTTGGGCGCTCCAACGGCGCCCGGTATAGGCCAGTTCCCGCACGATGCCCTCGGGAACGAGCTTGGGCATGCGCTGCAAGGTGCCCACGTCGGCGGTCATGCCAATGTTGATCTCATGGATGCTGAACCAGGCGTTCTCGGTGGTGTACCGCATGTCGGTGGCCGACACCATGTCGATGCCGCCGCCGACACACGCGCCTTGGATCGCAGACAAGACCGGCATACGAGCCCGTTCCAGGGCGGTGAAGGTGTCTTGCAGTTTCAGCGCGGTGCTGCGAAAATGTTCATTTCGTCGGCTGCGGTAGCCCTTGGTCTTCGCCCCGTCACCTGCTCCGCCGATGGCTTCCCCACCGATGGCTTCACTGTTGCCAAAGACCTCGAGGTCCATGCCCGAGCAGAAGTTCCGGCCTTCGGCCGCGAGCACCACGGCCCGCACGTTGCCGCCATTGGAGAGTTCATCGACGATTGTAGGAAGTTCGGTCCAGAACGACGGGATCATCGAGTTGCTGCGTTCGGGGCGGATCATCGTGACCATCCCAACCTTGTCGATTACCTCTACTCGGAAACACTCGTGTGTCTTGTTAGTCATGTGACGAGGATATGCGAGACTCGCTCACACGTACCGGCTAGGGGGAAAGCCATGGGAGCACTTGATGGAGTCCGCGTCCTCGACGCTGGTTTGCTGATTCAGGGTCCGCAAGCGGCACAAACGCTGGCGGATATGGGTGCGGACGTGATCAAGGTCGAGCTGCCCGGTATGGGTGACCAGGGTCGGTGGATCCCCATCGGACCTCAGGATGAACGTGCGCCGTACTTCATTGGAAACAACCGGGGTAAACGCAGCGTGACTATGGACCTGCGCATCCCCGAAGGCGCCGAAGTCTTCTTGAAGTTGGTCGAGACGGCGGATGTGGTGATCTCCAACTTCAAGGCAGGCACACTCGACGAGTGGGGTGTGGGCTATGAAGACGCTGTCAAACGTAACCCTCGGATCATCTACGGCATGGGCACGACCTTTGGGCCAGCGGGCCCTGCGGCTGCGAGAGAAGGCGCTGATCTTGCCGGGCAAGCAGCTGGCGGGCTGATCAGCACGACCGGTACCGACGAGACCGGCCCCACACCCGTTGGTGCGACCATCGCCGATCACATCGGCTGTCAGAACATGGCTATTGGTGTGCTCGGTGCACTGATGGCTCGGGAACGCACGGGCCGAGGCCAACGGGTCGACGTGTCGCTCGTAGGAAGTCAGCTGTATGCGCAATGCGCCGAGTACACCGCGTTCTTTTTGAGTGGTGTGCAGCAGAGGCCATCGAACTATGGGCATCCGTTGCTGCATTCGTTCTATGGCATCCTCGAAACCTTTGATGGGTGGATTGCCTTGGTCGGAGTTACTCCCGATAAACGAGAAGCCTTCGGTGCCGTAGTCGGCATGCCCGGACTCACCGACGATCCGCGATTCCAGCCTCGTGTTCTTACCGGTCCGGACCGCAAGGCGTTGTTCGAAATACTGGCTCCGACGTTCCGCACGAAGTCCAGCCAGGAGTGGGGCGTGATCCTCGAATCGATCGGGTGCCGGTGGGCGCCAGTGAACGACTATGAGGCAGCAGCCGCCGACGAACACAACTGGATCAATGGGTATCTGCAAGAGGTTGAGCATCCCGAATGGGGCACGGTGCGTATGGTTGGCTCACCAATCCAGATGTCGGATACACCGGTCGTGCCCGGCAAGTTTGCCCCTGAACTAGGTGCCGACACCGAACTCATGCTCGTCGAGCTCGGATACGACTGGGATCAGATCAGTGCTATGCGCGAGTCTGGCGCCATCTGATCTTCACCAAGGGGAACCAACATGTCACAACTTCCTGCTCTCTCACTGGCCGCAGTGCCGAGCCGTCGAGCCCGCACCATCGAACTGGCAAAGGAGATCGAGAGCCGCGGCTTCTCCGGTATCTATTGTCCGAGCCTGGGCGATGCGCTCGGGTTGTGCCTATCGATGGCCCACGAAACCTCGACCATCGAGTTCGGTACCTCGATCGTGAATATCTATGCCCGCAACGTCCTCGACTATGCCGCCACTGCGTCGTACATCAACGAGATCAGCGAGGGTCGGTTCCGATTCGGTATCGGTGTGAGCCATGCGCCGGCAAACAAGCAGTTGGGCGTGAACCCGGGCAAACCACTGGGCGATATTCGCGAGTTCGTGGAGACCATGCGGGCCCAACCCAGGATCACGCTTCCACCCATCACGCTAGCCACGATGCGAGACAAGATGATCTCGACCGCAACCGAGATCGGCGAGGGCATGGTGTTCGCCAACGCTGCCCGCTCGGCCATGCCAGGCTCACTTGAGCGCATGCCCGATGTCGGCGACGATTTCTGGATCGGGAACATGATCCCGACGTGTATCTCCGATGATCGGGAAGCTGCAGCTGCGGTGAACCGCAAGACGCTGCAGTTCTATGTCGCCCTGCCGAACTATCGCAACTACTGGAAGCAGAACGGTTACCAGGAAGAGATGGAAGCCGTCGAGGCTGCGCTCGCGGCGAAAGACCGGGCGGCTATCCCTGGTCTGTTGACCGACAAATGGTTGAGTGATGTCACGTTGTACGGCTCGGCCGACGAAGTTCGAGAAGGCCTGCAAGCGTGGTACGACACGGGACTGAAGACACCAATCCTGGTGCCGTCATCTGCGTCGGGTGGCCAGTTCGAGGCTTTCGAAGAAGTCTTCGCGCTCTTTGACTAACACGTTTTGATCCGTGCTCGAACGGATCCCGAAATCGGACGGGCTCATGTCCGATCCCATCACCAACGCCGGTTGTGCGGCCGCGACAGATCAGGCGTTTCGTGTCAGATGCCGATCTGCCAGATGGTGCACTACCGGGTCTCGAACATGCCGTCGACGCCGCCGAGGCCGTTGGACACGTCGTCGGTGGAATGTGGCGCTTCGAGCGACACCACGACTTCGCCGTCGACTCGTGCCACCTTGTAACACCACACACCTTCCCACGCTGGTGGTCCGCCATGGCTGCCATCGCGAATGTCGAAGCTCGCGCCGTGCAGCGGGCACGTGATGTGCCAGCCCCGGAGTTGTCCTTCGCTGAGCGGTGTGTCGGCGTGTGAGCAGTTGTCTTCGAGCGCGTAGATCTCGCCCTGCACATTGCACACCACGATGCCGTACTCGCCGATTTCCTCGAACGCTCTCGACTCTCCATCAACAAGATCCTCAAGCGGACCGAGCACATGGTTTGAAGCGTCACCGTGGGTTGAAGCTTTGGTCATTCGGTAGGTCCCATTGCTAGAGGCCGATCGATGTTGTCGGGGAAGTACTTGATGCACCGGGCAAGAAGTTCAGTCGGGCGCCGGTTCTTAACTGATCACCGTGGTTGGCGCAAGCGGGGCAGCGGCTAGTAGGCGAGCCGATTTCGGCGGTGAAAACCTGAGACCAGTAGCGACTCCTGCGTGTATCACGACCCGGATAGGCAGCCTGTGATAGCGGTGGCGTAGGTACACGGGATAGCGGTCGGTGAAGGGGCGGGCTCACTGCCGGGATAGGCAGGGCAGCTGAGCCGGCCGGTCTCGCCGGTCTCGACGTATCGCCAGAAGATAGAGAAGACGCCGTCGTTGCTGCCGAACGCGTTGGTCTGTGTGTCGCCGGTTGTAGCTGGGCCGATGATGATGAGAGCGTCGGTCGGCTCGAACTCGTACTGCAATCGGAGGGGAACGTCGGCTGGGGTCCATGTGGTGGTGACTCGCATGACATCGCCGGCCCTGGCCGCAGTCAACTCGACTTGGGTATCCACCGAGGAGACAGAACACGCAACTTGCAGTGTTGCCACGACCTCGGCGACGGTGACCGTGCCGCATGTTGCCGACAAGGTCGCGCCGGTTGTTGCATTGGTTCCGGTCAAGTTGATGGTGTACGTGCCAGCCTGGGCGTAGCTGATGTCGCCGCTGACCGGCGAGGTAGCGAGAGTGTCGTTGCCGAAGTTCCATGTGAACTGGAAACCGGCAGCAGCCTCGGGAGGAACAGTGACGGCTGCGAGCGGTCCGAACGTTTGGTCGGTGTCGGCGGTTGCAGGGACGCCGCTGCAGGAGACGGTCGCAGTGGTTGGATCGGGAGTCGCCGTGGGTGCCGGTCCAGGAGGAACTGTTGGCACTGCAGTCGCAGTTGGCGTGGTTGTTGTCGGCACGGCGGCAGCCGCTGGAGCTGGAGCCGGGTTTGGCACTGTCAGTGCGGTTGGAGTTGGAGCTGGCACTGCAACTGTTGAGGGATTCACCGGCTGTGTCTCAGGTGAGGATGTGGGGACCTCGGTCTGGGTTACGACCACATCCTGGTTGCCGGTGGCTACCTCGGGGCCATCGTCGGAGAGGGCGCCATAAGCAACAAATCCTGCCATTCCGATAATGGCTGCGGGAATGAAAAGTGCCAAGGCGAGCTTCCACCCGTGCAATCGTTGATCCATAAAAACTATGCTACTTGGCCTGCATCTCTGGATCAGGGCAGTAAACCGTCTTTCCCAGACCGCTTCCGAGGCCGTACAATTTTGTTTGTGCCTGAGTATCGATCAAGAACCACCACCCACGGACGCAACATGGCGGGTGCTCGCGCCCTCTGGCGGGCGACCGGTATGCAAGACGACGATTTCGAAAAGCCGATCATCGCGATTGCGAACTCGTTCACCCAGTTCGTACCCGGGCACGTGCACCTGAAAGATCTTGGACAACTGGTCGCCCGGGAAATCGAGGAATATGGCGGCGTGGCCAAGGAGTTCAACACGATCGCTGTCGACGACGGCATCGCTATGGGTCACGGCGGCATGCTCTATAGCCTGCCGTCGCGCGAACTCATCGCCGATTCGGTTGAGTACATGGTGAACGCACATTGCGCCGATGCGCTGGTGTGCATTTCGAACTGTGACAAGATCACGCCCGGCATGCTCATGGCAGCGTTGCGGTTGAACATTCCAGTGGTGTTCGTGAGCGGTGGCCCTATGGAGGCTGGCAAGACCCGGCTGGCTGGCGCCGAAGTGAAGGTCGACCTGATCTCGGCCATGATGTCAGCTGGCGACAGCAACGTGAGCGACGAAGACGTTGCAGCGATCGAACGGTCGGCTTGCCCGACGTGTGGTTCATGCTCCGGCATGTTCACTGCGAACTCCATGAATTGCCTGACCGAAGCCTTGGGCCTGTCGTTGCCCGGTAACGGCACCGTGTTGGCAACACACAGCGACCGTGAAGAGCTCTTCCTGCGGGCTGGTCGCACCATTGTTGATATTGCCAAGCGGTACTACGAGAAAGACGATGACAGCGTTTTGCCCCGCAACATTGCTGGTCGTGGTGCATTCGAGAACGCGATGGCTCTTGATATCGCTATGGGCGGAAGCACCAACACCGTGCTCCACATCCTGGCAGCTGCCGAAGAGGCGGAGCTCGACTTCAAGATGGCTGACATCGACGCATTGAGCCGCCGTATGCCGAACGTCTGCAAGGTTGCTCCTTCGGTCGAGCAGTACCACGTCGAAGACGTGCACCGTGCTGGCGGGATCCTTGGGCTTCTTGGTGAACTGGATCGAGGGGGCTTGATCGACACCAGCCTTCCGACCGTGCACTCGGCATCACTCAAGGCCGCTCTCGACGAGTGGGACATCATGCGCCCAACCTGCACGTCTGCAGCCAAGGAATTCTTCCGTGCTGGCCCGGCCGGCATTCCCACCCAGGTTGCCTTTAGCCAGAGCACGCGATGGGACACACTCGACGACGACCGCAAAAACGGCTGTATTCGTTCGGTCGAGAATGCCTATTCCACCGACGGTGGTCTGGGCGTGCTCTACGGCAATATCGCGGTCGACGGCTGCATCGTCAAGACCGCAGGCGTCGACGAAACAATCCTGACCTTTAGTGGCCCGGCTCGGGTGTTCGAAAGCCAGGATGCTGCGGTCGAGGGGATTCTCGACGAGGACATGGTGAACGCTGGCGATGTCATCATCGTTCGGTACGAAGGTCCCAAGGGTGGGCCTGGCATGCAAGAAATGTTGTACCCCACCACCTACATCAAGAGCCGTGGCCTCGGCAAAGAGTGCGCCCTGCTGACCGATGGTCGTTTCTCGGGCGGCACCTCTGGCCTTTCCATCGGACATGCGTCGCCCGAAGCCGCCGCCGGTGGAGCGATTGGTCTGGTCCGCGATGGCGACACGATCTTGATCGACATCCCGAATCGCACGATCAATGTCGACCTCAGCGATGAAGAACTCGCCGTTCGTCGGGCCGAAGAAGATGCTCACGGTAAAGAAGCGTGGAAGGCCCGTGGTCGCGAACGCTCTGTGACCCAGGCGCTTATGGCTTACGCGGCACTCACCACATCTGCTGACCGGGGTGCGGTCCGAGATATCAGCCAACTCGGCTGAGCTCCCTACCCGTATCAGCTGCAGCGCTACATCAACTGAAAGAGCTCAACAGGTTCGCTGATGCCGCGGAGTTCGCGCGTACCGATTGACTCGAACCGGGCTGAGGCATGAGCGCCGTTCACGACACTGACCGTGGCCACGATCGTGTCGGGTTCGGCGTGTCTCACCGATCGTGATGCGATGTTGACCACGGTGCCGTAGTAGTCGCCGCCCACAGCGACGACCTCGCCTGCCGATAGGCCGATCCGAACCGAGCCTGGTCCACTACTACCGAGTGGCAGCTTGGCAAGTCTGCGGGCGATTTCGACACCTGATGCCGGTGTTGGCGCAACAAACATCACCTCGTCGCCGATGAGCTTCACCAAGGTGCCGCCGCTGGTCACGATCACATTCTGGGCCTGTGACTCGAAGGCCGTCAGGGCATCGATGAACTCTTTGAGATTTGCCTGTTCTGTAAATGAAGTGAAACCGACCATGTCGACGAAACCTACGGTCAGGCGTTCCATCGTGGCTGCTCGGCTGCCGTCGACATTCCAGGCGGTGGGTGAAGCAGCTGCCACGGCTAGATGGCGACGGAGTACCGACGCTGCGGCGTCAAGGAATCGGGGCAGCATCTCTTCGATGATGCTTCTGTAGGAACGGGCGACTTCGGCCAGGCTGCCGTGTTCTTCGATGATCGGGGTTTCAAAGTGCAGCCGTAGAAGCGAGACGACGGTCCGGGAAAGGCGCGCCATCGATCCACCCATAACGCGCATCATGGCCAGCAGGTCATCTTCGCCGACGATCTCGCGCATGACGTTGAAGAACTCGACGGTGTCGACTTCGGCAGGGGTGAGCAGCCGGGCGTCTTCGTCGATGTTGTAGCCGAGGGCGACGGCAGCACGAGCCCGGAAGTCGGCTTCGGCCTGGGCTCGGGGAAAGACTTCGCCCGGTTCGATGGTGGCGTCTGGCCGGATCATGAGCGGTGCGCCAAGGAATGTGATGTCGTTGCCGGCCATGTCGTCGAGTTCGACGCCGAGGTCAAGCAACATCTCAACTATCTCGACGAGTTCAGCGTCGTCATGAATAGAGGGGTGGTCGATTCCCATGGCGCGGAGTTCAGCTGCGTCGTGTTGTGTTCCCTCGGTCATTGAGCACATCTTGGCACTACCGTTGCTTCATGCCGCCTACATCGTATGGACTTTGTTTTCATCGAGACGAGCCTGCCGCGTCCGTGATCACTCGCGCTCAGGCTGCTGAGCACGGTGGTTTCGACGAGTTCTGGGTGATCGAGGACTGTTTCTACACCGCTGGAATCAGCCTGGCCGCAACTGCGCTGGCGGTGACTTCCGACATCACCGTCGGTGTTGGGATCATGCCGGTGGTTGCCCGCAATGCCGCAGTTACGGCGATGGAGATTGCAACACTTGCCCAGATCGCCCCCGGCAGATTACACGCCGGTTTGGGCCATGGGGTGCAGGGTTGGATGCGTCAAATGAATGCTGACGTCGCGTCCCCACTCACGGTCCTCGAAGAAACATTCGATGCTGTGCAACGGCTGTTGGCTGGTGAACGGCTCACCGTCGACGGCCGATATGTCACGCTCAACGATGTCGCACTGGACCAGCCGCCACCGCAGAAGCCGTTGGTGTCGGCAGGCGTACGGGGACCGAAGTCGCTGGAGATTTCTGGCCGGGTCGCCGATGGCACCATCCTCGCCGACTTCGTGAACGCCGACTATGTCCGATGGGCGCGAGGCATCGTGGGCGATGAGCACCGGATCACCGTGTTTGCGTCGCTGGCGATGGGCCCGACCGAAGCCCACCCTCTCATCCGTGAGGGCATGGCAGGCTATCTGGCCGAAGTTGCTCAAGGAATCGAAGGCGTACCGGTGTCGCTGCGTATGGCCCCATTCTTTGATGAACTCGCTGGTCAGGCTGCCGCGTCGTCGTGGTTTGATGCAGCGATGGCAATGCCCGAACACTGGCTTACTCAGATTGCTGCGTTCGGCACCCCCGATCAGGCCGCCGGTTACGTGCAATCACTGGTCGAAGCTGGCGCCGATGCAGTCGCCTTCTTCCCGAGCCCGGAGGATCCGCTCGATGATGGTGCGTACGCCGCTGAAGAACTGTTGCCGTTAGTGCGTTCGCAAGCCAGCTAGCCCCGTCCAACCAGCGGCATTTTGTTGGCCATGACCGTCATCGTTAACACGTTGGCGTCCAGCGGGAGCGAGGCCATGTAGGCCACGGCCCTCCCGGTCTCGTCGACATGCATGGTTGCTTCGGGTCGGATCGAGCCGTCGGCCTGGGGCACACCCCGTTTCATGATCTCGACCATGTCGGTCGCAGCGTTACCGATGTCGATTTGGCCACAGGCGATATCGAAGGCTCGGCCATCAAGCGAAATCGACTTCGTCAGGCCGGTGATCGCATGTTTGGTCGCGGTGTAGGGGGCGCTGTTCGGCCGGGGCGTCTGGGCGGAGATCGAACCATTGTTGATGATGCGGCCACCCTGTGGATCTTGCCGTTTCATCTGGCCGAACGCAGCCCGGGCGCACAGGAACGATCCGGTGAGATTGATGTCGACGACTCGTTGCCAGTCTTCGGTGGTCAGCTCGTCGAAGGGCACGGGCGGTGCGCCCACGCCGGCATTGTTGAACAACAGGTCCACTCGGCCGAACGCATCGACTGCTGCCTGGAACAAGGCCTCGACCGCATCAGGGCTGGCCACGTCGGTTGGGACAGCGATATGTCCGATGCCGTCGAGCATGGCCACTGTCTCGAGGAGAGGTTCGTGCCTCCGACCAGCCGCGACGATCGTCCAGCCGTCTGCCGCCAGGTGTTGTGCGGCTGACCGGCCAATGCCGGTGCCCGCTCCGGTTGTTATCGCGATGTTCATAGCTGCTAACACTGGCACATGACCGAACCTCTTGACCCTGCTTGGCTCGCTCCAACCTGGTTTATCGATAGCGACAGCGACGAGGTCGCCGAGTTCGCTGCAACCGCCCGGGCCACCGCCGCCGACGACAACGATCACACCGATGTCGCAGTGGCGCTCTTCTACGCGGTGCGTGACGGCTTCCGCTACGACCCGTACGTGCGGGCCGAGGGACCCGAGGATTACCGGGCGAGCTCGGTGGCAGGCACCGCCGCCAACTGGTGCACGCCAAAGTCGGTGCTGCTAACGGCAGCGGCCCGCCATTGTGGGATCCCGGCCCGGCTTGGTTTTGCCGATGTCCGCAACCATTTGAGCAGCGAGAAGCTGGCAGCGAAGATGGGAACCGATCTGTTCATTTGGCACGGCTACACGGAGTTTCTTCTTGACGGCACCTGGCGTAAAGCCAGTTCTGCGTTCAACATCGAGATGTGTGAACGTTTCGGCGTCAAGGCGCTTGACTTCGACGGCACTACCGACTCGCTTATGCACCCGTTCGACGAAGCCGGGGCCCGGCATATGGAATACGTCAACCAGCGGGGCAGCTTCAATGACCTGCCACTCGACGAGATCCAGGCTGACTTCGATCGTGTCTATGGCGACTGGAACAGTGATGACGTCGTAGACGGTGCCGACCAAGACATGGCATTTCAGGAGTAGATGATCATGATCAAGCTTGTCTTCGCATTACGTCGCCGACCCGAGATGACACTCGACGAATTCCAGACCTACTGGCGTGAAACCCATGCACCGCTTGTTGCCGAGCGGGCTGAGGTCTTGCAGATCCGAAGGTATGTGCAGGTCCACACCACGGACCTGCCCGGTCTTCACGCGGCCTTCCAGAAGCGCAATGGCGGCGCTCCTGAACCATTCGACGGGGTCGCAGAGCTGTGGTTTGACAGCCTGGACGTGATGGGCGGCGATGATCCGGCCGTGCGTCAAGCCCAGGCCGAGCTCCTGGCCGACGAAGCAAACTTCATCGACCTTCCCAACTCGCCAATGTGGATGTCCGAGGAGTTCGAGGTTGTTGGTTTGACCCAGACTTAGTTAACCCAGACCTAGTCGCCGGGAACCCAACGCGGCGTCCGCTTCTCGAGATACGACTTCATACCTTCTTGACCTTCGTCGGACTCGAAGAGACTGCCGGAGAGCTTGCTGGCCCACGCCATTCCCTGGTCAAACGGCATCGTTGGCACATCGTTCACCAGCTGCTTGGATGCGGCGAGCGCACGTGGCCCACCCAACACCAGGTCAGCCACGATCTCGTCGACTTTGGCATCGACCTCGTCGGCGGGTAACGCGTAGTTGACCAGGCCGAGTCGAGCCGCCTCGGTGGCCGGGAAACGGTTGCCCCGCAGGAACGCTTCGGACGCTTCGGACGCTCGCATCTTGGGCAAGCAGATCACCGAGATGATTGCTGGGGCTACACCGATGCGGACTTCGCTGAAGCCCATCTTCGCTGTTTCGAGCGCAACCGAAATATCGGTTGCGGCAGCCAGTCCAAGGCCACCCGCAACCGCATGGCCGTTAATCTTGCCGACCCACGGTTTGGGTGAGCGCCGGATCCGTCCAAAGAAACCAAGCGGGTCGGCATTCTCGTTCTCGTCGCTGTCGGCCGGGTCGGGTCGATCATCGTCGGAACGCTCGGACAGGTCAGCGCCGGCGCAGAACACCGAACCCTCGTTCGTCAACACCACAACCCGGATCTCGTCGTCGGTATCGACGCGGTCCATGGCTGCCATCAACTCGCGAGTGAGCTGGCGACTCAGCGCATTCCGGTTGCCGGGATCGGCAAGCGTGATGGTGTAGACACCTGCCTGTAGATCGGTGGTGACTTTGGGACTCATCTCCTGGCTCATCACGCTGTTCTACCGCACACTGGCTTGCCCGAGGTAGGTGGGTCGACAGAGTAGATGGGTGCTGCCGGGTAGCTGGGACTACGGTCAACGATGTGACTACTTTCGTAGACGGAACCTTGCCTGTTAAGACTCCATGCCTGGTCGTCGATGCCGATGCCTTTGCTTTCAACGTCGATGCCATGGCCAGGGTCCTGCCCGGTCTTCGTCTTCGGCCGCATGTGAAGGCCTTCAAATGCACCGAACTTGCGAAACGGCTTGCTGGCAAGGGCCACACGGGGTTTACCTGCGCGACGCTGGCCGAGGTGGCTGGCATGATCGACGCCGGTCTTGGAGACGACCTGTTGCTGGCAAACGAAACGCTCAACGTCGAACAGATGCGTCAGGTCGTGGCGATGCCAGGTCGAGTGACCATTGCGGTTGACTCGGCCGAGACGATCGCGGCGGCAGCCGAGGCTGGCGTGACCGAAGTGTTGATCGACGTGAACGTCGGACTTCCCCGATGTGGGTGCGCTCCCGATCAGGCGGGCGAACTGGCCGATACGGCCCGAGCTGCAGGCCTGACAGTGCGGGGCGTGATGGGGTATGAGGGTCACCTGATGATGGTCGAGGATCCGACCGAGAAGTCCGAGAAAGTCAGCGATTCGATGGCACTGCTGGCCCAAGCTGCGGCCGATGTCGGCACCGACTTCATCTCTGCCGGCGGCACCGGCACCTATGACACCAACATGGTGGCGACAGAGATTCAAGCTGGCTCGTACACCCTGATGGACACGCAGTACTCCACGCTCGACTCGCCATTTAAACAAGCCCTCTGGGTCGAGGCGACGATCATCAGCATCAACCGCGATGGTGGTTTTGTGGTGGCCGACAGCGGACTCAAGTCGATGGGTATGGACCATGGCAACCCGACCTGGCCACATGGCAAGGTGTGGTTCTGTTCTGATGAACACGTGACCATGGCCCCGGCCGACATGGATCGGTGGTCGGTCGGAGATCATGTGCGGCTGGCGCCTGCCCACGTTGACCCGACGATCGCAAAACACGAACGCATGTGGTTCATCGAAGATGGCGCAGCGACCGAATGGCCTGTTGATTTGAGGCACTGGTGAGGGGTGTGAGCGGTTTCGGGACGACATCGAATACCACGTGGAAGAACTGGGCTGGCAATCAACACTGCTCGCCCCACGACATCGAACGGCCGCTGAGCGAGGCTCAGCTCCAGACGATCGTGCAGCAGGCAGCGGCCGCAGGCCGTCGGGTGCGAGCGGTAGGCTCTGGTCACAGCTTCACCTCGATCGCCTGTTCCGACGACGTGTTGGTTTCGCTCGAACACCTGAACATGGTGCGGTCGATCGGCCGTCGCAGCCGACTGGTGACCGTTCAGGCTGGCATCGAGCTTCGGCACCTGAACAACCGACTGGCCAAAGTTGGCCTGGCCATGACCAACCTGGGCGACATCGCGTATCAGTCGTTCGCGGGGGCCGTCAGCACCGGTACCCACGGAACAGGCCTGGCGTTCACCGGTATCGCCGCCCAGATCCGGGGAATGAGAGTGGTGACCGCAACCGGCGAGATTGTCGACTGCAGCGCTGAGCAGAATCCCGAACTTTTCCATGTTGCTCGAGTGGGTCTTGGAGCGTTTGGCATCATCAGCGAGATCACGATCGAGGTGGAACCAGCATTCAATCTTCACGCAATCGAAGGGCCACGACCGCTGATCGACGTGCTCGATGGCTGGCACGAGGAGACCACCTCAAACGACCATTTCGAGTTCTTCTGGATACCTGGCAGCGATGTGGCCATGACTAAGACCAATCAGCGCACGACCGACGCGGTCAATCGTCAGTCGGTACCCAAACACTTCGTCGACAAGATCTTGGGAGAAAACGTCGCGTTCGGGGCCATGGTCAAGGTGGCCAAGGTGCGTCCTTCGCTCATTCCGAAGCTGCGTTCCCTACTCATCAACTCGGTTGGTGACTCGGACTACACCGCTGAATCCCATCGAGTTTTTGCCAGCCCCCGGTGGGTCAAGTTCATCGAGATGGAATACAGCGTGGCGGTTGCCGACGTTCCGGCGATCTTGAGTCGTATTGACCAGGCGGTGCAGGACGCCGGTATAGATTTACTTTTCCCGATCGAGGTGCGGACTGCTGCGGCCGACGACATCCCGCTTTCGACAGCGTTCGGCCGTGATTCCGGCTACATAGCGGTCCACCGGGGCAAGGGTGTTGCCTATCGACGGTATTTTGAGTTAGTCGAAGCAATCATGGACGATTTCGATGGTCGGCCCCATTGGGGAAAGATGCATTTCCAGACGGCGGCAACGTTGGCTCCTCGTTATCCAGAATGGGATCAGTTCCAGCAGGTGCGCGCCAAATACGACCCAGCCGGTGTATTCACAAACGACTACACCAACCGGGTGTTAGGCCCTAGTGGTTAACTTTGGCGGCTGGTCAACTTGGGCGGTTGGTTAACTTGAGTCCAGATGCGGTAACCACTGCAAAGGTATTCGCTCAGTTGTGTCGAATTGTTGATCAGCCGCCGGTGAAGTCAATGCATTCATCACGCAACTGGTCCATGAGCTCATTGCCAGCGTCCGAGAGATCAGCAAGTTCATCATTTGCCTGAATTGCAAGATCCTCAGCAGAGAACTGCTCTACAAACGACCTAATGCAGTCTCTATCCACAACATCTTCAATCGCAAGTTCAAGACTTTCCGCAGTTGCCACTGCAGCACCATCTTCACCTGCCCACCAGTCGTACCACTTCTCGGTCACCAGTTCGACCGGATCTCCAGACGACTCAGATGCTGCATCTGAGTCGCCCGAATCAGACCCTCCGCAGGCGGCCAGTAGACTCAGCGAACCAACAAGTGCTATTCCAAATTTTGTTGTCCTCATTTGATTTTCTTAACAGATCAATTCATCTCGGTGTGGGATGCCCTCGTTTTAGGTGCGCAATGATTTCGGGGTTCCCAATCCTGCATGGTGATCTGCCTCGACCTGGGTGGTTGGTTAACCCAGGCTGCGCAAATCGACGGTGAAGATCAACGTCTCGTTCGGTCCGATCACGCCGCCAGCACCCTGCGCACCGTAACCCATAGCTGACGGAATAGTCAGACGGCGACGCCCGCCGACCTTCATGCCAGCAACACCCTGGTCCCAGCCCTGGATGACCATGCCGCCACCGAGTGCGAACGAGAACACGTCGCCTCGGTTCCATGAGGCATCGAACTCTGCGCCGGTTGACCATGACACGCCGACATAGTCGACGTTCACAATTGCGCCAGCGGCCGCTTCGGCGCCGTCGCCAACGACGAGGTCTTCCATCATGAGCTCTGATGGCGGATCGCCCGCAGGTACTTCGATGATCGGCTTAACGCTGGTGTCTTCCATGGCCGAGCACCCTATCTGTGCTCCGCCGTCGGTTGACGGGCTTGCGTCACATAACGAAACGTGTCAGTGGCTTGCCGCTCCACCCGCGTCATCGGCTATCAATGGTGCGTGACCGCAACGATGATTGACAACGATCTACTCAGCCAGGCCCGGGCGGCCGTCGAAGTAGCCCAGGAGGCGATCCAGACCGGGATCGCTACAGCCAAGGCGTCCGGCACAGCCGACCAGGATCAGCAGTTGGTGTACTCGCTGGCCCATGCCGCCAGTGCGGCGGCTATGGCTGAGTCTGCGCTGACCTATGCCGAAATCGGCCAGGATGAAGCCCGGCTCGCGCACGTCTTTATTGGACGCCAGCTCAGCGAACTGGCGTCGATGTTATGGGCTCGCTCAAGCGACTGGGGTGTTGAGCCATCAGCGCTCGATGCCACCCGGGTCTATGCAGCTCACGTCACGGCGCCTGCCTTCGTGGCTGCTGCCGCGGCAGCACCGGGGTCATCGAACCTGCCCGACGACCTGGCGATGGTCGCAACCACGTTCCGCCAGTTTGCGAATGAGCGGGTGGCGCCGCATGCCGAGGCGATTCATCGCCACGATCTCGACATTCCCCAGGAGATCATCGACGGCGTCGCCGAGCTCGGATGTTTCGGCCTGTCCATCCCGCTGGAATATGACGGTTCTGCGTCGGGCTCCGAAGACGACTACATGGCCATGGTTATCGCGACGGAAGAACTCAGCACCGCGTCGCTCGGCGCAGGTGGTTCCTTGATTACCCGACCCGAGATTTTGGCTCGGGCGGTCGAGGCTGGCGGCACCGACGAACAAAAGCAACGGTGGTTGCCGTCGATCTCCACCGGCGAAACGTTGTGTGCCGTAGCGGTGACCGAGCCAGACTTCGGCTCCGATGTGGCCAACTTGAAGGTCAGCGCAACCCCTGAAGAGGGCGGCTGGCGTATCAATGGTGTCAAGACCTGGTGCACGTTTGCTGGTCGTGCCAATGCGCTCATGGTTCTTGCTCGGACCAACCCGGACCCTGACGTGAAACATCGAGGACTCAGCCTGTTTGTGGTCGACAAACCAAGCGACCTCGGCCACGATTTCCGCCATGAAGTCGACGGAGGCACACTCGAAGGGCGAGCCATTGCCACGCTCGGCTACCGGGGCATGCACAGCTTCGAGGTCAGCTTCACCGACTGGTTCGTGCCTGCAGCCAACATGATCGGTGGCGACGAAGGCTTGGGTCGCGGCTTCTATCTGCAGATGGCTGGTTTCGAGAATGGTCGTATCCAGACCGCTGCACGTGCCATCGGTGTCATGCAGCGTGCCTGGGAAGTAGCGTCGGAATACGCCAACGATCGTGTCGTCTTCGGCTCGCCGATCGCCGAGTACGAATTAACCCAGATCAAGCTGGGCGCCATGGCGGCGATCATCCAAATCGGCCGGCAATACAGCTACGAGGTTGCTCGCAAGATGGCAGCCGGCGACGGTTCGCTCGAAGCATCCATGGCCAAGGCCTATCTTTGTAAGGCGGCAGAATGGGTCACTCGCGAGGCGCTGCAGATACACGGCGGCATGGGGTATGCCGAGGAATACGAGGTCAGCCGTCTATTCGTCGACGCCCGTGTACTTTCGATCTTCGAAGGCGCGGATGAGACGTTGTGCCTGAAACTGATTGGTCGCCGCCTGCTCGCCTAGTCGGGCGTTTCGATACTGTCGGAGCGGTGCATGTGTCGACTGCCCGTGTTGAGGATGCATCGTCATGGGCGATGGAGCCGGACCGGACCGGATCGGAACTGCTCGGATCGGCTCTGGTCTCCGGCATTGTGACCTCGTTGGGGTCACCAGTGCGGTCGTCGCTCATCCCCGTCGATTTGAAGTTCGTCGGGAGCGAACCCGGCATCCGGTCTTTCTTCGTGCTGCTGTCGGTGTCGGGCCTGATGATGACGCCGATCATGTTCGTGATGTTGCGGGCCCACATCAAGGACGAACTCGTCGAACACCCCGCCCGAGATGATGGGCGGGTCAGGGGCCTCTACGCACCGGTGTCGGCGGGTCGCACCCCGTTCGGTGCGCTGGGTCTTGGTGCGTCGTCCGAAGTGATCAGTACCGGCCAAGCAGTCACCATCGTGGCGATCAGCATCGTGGCAATCAGCCTCGTGTCGGCGTGCGCGTTTCAATTGTGCTCGGGATGTATCTCCGAGGCCGGGCCGTCCGCGAGATCAGCGAGGAATCTACGTGGGGGCGCACCGGAAGTCGGTACGTCACTCTGAGGCGCGGCTTGGCCATCTTCGCGAGGAGAAATGCACCGGTGATCTACTTCGTCGCGGTCCAGCTTCTGGTTTGAGGCAGTCGCGCTCTACATTTGGGCCGTGGATTTCGAACTAAGCCCTGAGCTTCAAGAACTGCAATTGCGCGCCCGCAAGGTCGCTGCCGAAGGGGTTGCCGAGTTTGGGCGTTTCAACGACAGCTGGATCAATGGCTTCTCCAAAGGTTTCGCCCGACGCATGTCCGAAGAAGGCTGGATCGGCATGGGTTGGCCCAAGGAACACGGCGGCCAGGAACGCCCACCTATCGAACGGGTGATCGTCGCCGAAGAGATGATCAGCGTTGGCGCTCCCATCGCCGCTATGTGGTTCGCCGACCGCCAGATGGGTCCGACGCTGATCGCCTATGGAACGCCTGACCAACAAGCCGAGTACCTGCCAGCAATGCTCGCTGGTGAGACCACCTGGTGTATCGGTATGTCCGAACCCGACTCAGGCTCTGATCTGGCCTCGCTCAAGACCTCCGCCGTCCGTGACGGCGACCACTTTGTGATCAATGGTCAAAAGATCTGGACCAGCTTCGGCGATCAGGCCGACTATTGCTACATGATCTGCCGCACCGATTCCGAAGGGCCTCCGCACAAAGGCATCTCTGAGATCGTGGTGCCTATGGATCTTCCGGGGATCGAGGTTCGCCCGATCCAGGACATGACAACTAACCGTCACTTCTGCGAGATCTACTTCACCGACGTGCGTGTGCCCGTAGAGAACCTGGTCGGGGTCGAAGGCGACGCCTTCAAACAGACCATGGTGCAGCTCGCTCACGAACGCGGTGGCATCGATCGCCTCGTGTCGAATCGGGCGCTCTACGACATTGCGATTGACAAGGCCGATAAGGCCGACCCGCTCGTTCGCCAAGAGATCGCCAAACTCGAGACCGACTACCGCATCGGCCGCATGCTTGTCTACCGCGAGGTCCTCAAGCAGGCGCCGGCTGGCTTCAGCGCAGCGACCAAGGTGTATTGCACCGAACACCAGACTCGTGTCGCCGAGTTCGTGTCCCGCACCCTCGGTCCAGAAGCCACGCTGTGGAATGACGTGACCCACGGCCTGACCTATGCGCCCGGCTACACAATCATGGGCGGAACCAGCAACATCATGCGCAACATCTTGGGCGAACGCGTGCTCGGCCTGCCCCGCGAACCCCGCTCCTAACGAAAAGTTACGTCCCCAGGGGAACGTAACTTTTCGGGGACAGTGCTGAAACGCGGCCACGTTGTGTCAACGCGGCTCGGGCCAGGTTCTCAAGCCGAGGCTTTGAGGGGCATCGGTCGCCGTGATCGCAACTGCCGTTGGGTTGGCGCCGAGCGCCATCTATCGCTACTACGGTGATATATCGGCTCTCTATGAAAGCCATATTCATGGCCATCTGTATGGCAACGCTCGCGATTCGCTGATTCGTCTGCTAGGTGATCGCTAGCGCTCAGGATCACCGCACTCGGTCGGGCTGCCCCCAACAATGCACCAGGATTTGTCACGGAGGGTCTGACCCCGCGTGACGGAGGGTCTGACCCCGCGTGACGTGTGAGGCGGGAGAATCAGCGGCCGAGTTCCTGCAAGGTTGTGATGGCACCTGCCTGGTCGGGTGATGCGCAGCGCACGATCACGTCGTCGACACCGAGTTCGCGAAGCTCGCCGAGACGTTCGCCAAGCTCGTTGGCAGAACCACTGAGCAGGCGTTCGAATGGCAAACCGCGGTAGCCGCGCTCAGTGAGGTCGCGGGCAAGTGACTGAGCGGCTCGGGCGTCCGGTCCAAGGACAGCGTCTCGACGCAAGGCGAATCGAGACCCGCCGGCAGCCCGGTAGCGATCGACCCCTCGACGGATTGACTCGTCGTCCTGGCCGGGTGAGCCATACCAACAGTCACCAAGTCGCGCTGCCCGGTCGATGGCAACGTCGGCGGTGCCCCCAACCCACCACTCGATTGGGCCATCAGAGCGGAGGCCTACGGTTGCTTCGGCCAAGCCGAAGTAGTTGTCGGTTACTGCCTCGCCAGCGAGCAGCGCTTTAACGACGGGAATTACTGCATCGATATCGCGGCCGCGACGGGACATATCCGCGCCAAGGTTGGTGAACTGAGCGTCGCCCCAGCCGATACCTGTCTGCACGATGAACGGCACTCCGGGCGACGCCGCATGATGCATGGCCGCCAACGTGCCGATGTGTTCTGCCATGAGTAGCGGTTTCCACAATGGGGTCAGGAACAAACACCCGGCAGGGCGCCCGACCCACTCAGCGAGCAGCCGGCCGAGCATCGGTGTGTTCTGTGCGTACGGCACTTTCATATCGTGGTGATCACCAATCGTCAGCGACGCCAGGCCAGCGGCATGAGCCACCTGGGCCCGTTCGATCATCAGCGATACAGCATCGGTGCGATGTGTTGATGACAACGAAACGCCAATACTCGGAAGTGCAGTGTTCATGGGCAAACGTTAGGCGCTGCCGCCGGATCTATTAGCGTCGACAGCATGAGCGAAGCAGAAGCAATTGATCCCCTCCATTTCCGCAACGTCATGGGCCAGGTCCCTACCTGTGTGACTGTCGTGACCGCACTTGTCGAAGGTGCGCCTGTCGCCATGGTGATCGGCAGTTTCGTGTCGGTATCGCTCGAACCACCACTCGCAGGATTCTTCTGCACGGCGACCTCGGCCACCTGGGAACAGCTCCGAAGCGCGGATGTGCTCGGTGTGAACGTCCTGGGCGCCGATCAAATCGATGTCAGCAATGCTTGCATGCGCCCTCCTGTAGACCGCTTCGAGGGTCTCGACTGGTCGGTCGTCGGTGGCGCCCCCAAGTTCGCTGGCACGACCGCCTGGCTCACGCTCACCCCGAATGAGGTCATCGACGCTGGCGATCACGAGTTTGCGCTCTGCAACGTCACCCATATGGAAGTACCAGATGAACCCAGCGAACCGGTCATCTTCTACGGTGGCGGTTACCGCACGCTCGCCCCAAAGGAATAACAGTGCCGACCGATCTGGATATTGCCGATCAAATCGTTGACACGGTCGCAGCCTGGGTAGACGCCGAGGTCGTACCCAACGCTTCGCAGTTTGAACTGGCCGACGAATTCCCCGAGGCCATGGTCGAGCAGATGAAAGCCTTTGGACTGTTTGGCTGCGTGATACCCGAGCAGTACGGCGGGCTTGGTTTGGATCACATCACCTATGCCCGTCTGATCGAGGAGATCTCCCGGGGTTTCATGTCGCTCGGTGGGGTGCTCAACAGTCACCTGATCGTGTGCACCATGATTCTGCGGTTCGGAACCGAAGATCAGCGCGAACGGTGGCTTCCTGATCTGTGCAGTGGTGCCGCTCGTGCCGCGTTCTCGTTGTCTGAACACGACGCTGGTTCCGACGCTCGTTCGATGACCTGTCGGGCGGTTCCCGACGGCAACGACTATGTGATCAACGGGACCAAAATGTGGGTCACCAACGGAACCCGGTCTCGGATTGTGGCGCTTATGGCCAAGACACCCGACGACAAGGTCACGTGTTTCATCATCGAGAAAGAACCAGGCGAGCAGTTCGAGAACGTCTCGTTTCAGAAAGTTGAGAAGCTGGGTTACCGGGGTCTTGAGACCATGGAGATGACCTATGTCGATCAGCGAGTTCCAGCTGGCAACATGCTCGGCGACGAAGCCGGTCTTGGTCGAGGACTGAACGCAGCGCTTTCTGCATTGGAGCTCGGCCGGATCAATATTGCAGCCCGTGCGGTTGGGGTTGGCAGAGCAGCGTTCGAAGCGTCCATGGCCTATGCCCAGCAGCGCGAGACCTTCGGCAAGAAGATTTTTGACCACCAGGTGATCGCATTCAAGCTGGCGGACATGGCTACCAAACTTGAAGCCGCTCGTTTGATGTGCCACAACGCAGCTCACAAGTTTGACCAAGGCATTCGGGCTGATCTCGAAGCGGGCATGGCCAAACTGTTCTGTTCAGAGATGGCGGCTGAGCTTGCGTTCGAGGCCATGAGGATCCATGGCGGCAACGGCTACACCAGCGAGTATCCGGTCGAGCGTTACTACCGAGATGCGCCACTCATGATCATTGGCGAAGGCACGAACGAGATTCAGAAGCTGGTGATCGCCCGCCAGCTTCTCGACAAATATCGAGTTACGTGAGTCCCGGTTAGCGGGACAACGTGTCGGAATCGCAGAAATGTGATCGTCGAGGAACCAAAACCACCGGTTCATGCGTTCTACCTATGTGCGACGTCTTAGAACAAACCTTTTGCAGCTGGTAGCGGCGCCAAAATCGTTGGCCGCACTTGGTGTGTCCCTCGTGCTCATCATGTCGGCTTGTGCTTCGGGCCCGGCCGAAACTGGCTCAGGCGCACCAACTGACCCAATAGCGAGCCCAACCCCGGTCGTCATCGCAACAACAGGACCGACATCGTTGGTTACCCCTACTACTGATCCGTCATCGACGGCGACTGCGGTTCCCCCGAGCACTGCTATTCCTGAGAACACGGCAACACCTGGCCCAGCAGCCTCATCAACACCCTTGGCAACCGCTGCGCTCACAGCAACGACTCGGCCGATTCCGACAGCACAAGCCACAGCGCAACCAACTGCAACGCAACCCACCGCAACGCCTCGACCTGCAACGGCGACCGCTGTGCCGCCAACCCCAACACCGACATCAACATGGGTCAACCCTGACTGTTTCGTCGGCCCTGGTGCCGCCGATGAACCCGTGTGGTGGTGTGGCGGCAAGATCTGTGTCGTTGGTTCGCCGCACTACGGGTGCCCGTCGACCGTGCCTGCCCAGCCGTATGTCCTCATCGACTGCACCATTTCTGACAGTGACATCGAGGTGAACGAGATCATCACGCTGACAGCGGTGCAGACTCCTGCGGACGCACCGGTGCGTTACGCGTTCAGCCACGGCGACGGCACGATTGACAACACGTCGGTTTCACGGGCGTTCTATGAGGCTCCCGGGTCCTACACAGTCACGCTGCTGTGGCAGTACAACGGCGGCAAGGGAAGCAAATCCTGCGGGACCGTGCATGTCCGACCGGTCAATGCGCCGACACCCACCGTCACGCCCACACCGGACGCGGTGCAGATCGGTTGCAGCATCTCGCCTCGGCGGCCTGTCGAAGTGAACGAGACGCTGACCTTCACCGCCTTTCAGAGCCCAGCCAACGTGCCCGTCACCTACGTGTTTGATCACGGCGATGGCACCCTCGACGAGACGTCGCAGTCGTTGGCCTACTACGCAGCTCCCGGCTTCTATCAGGTACGACTCAACTGGGCGCACGACGGCCAGAGTGGCACGACGTTCTGTGGAACGGTGACGGTTGAACCGAACTTTTCCGCCAGCGACTATCTGGGGCGCACACCAGAATCGGCAGATGCGTTGGCCATCAGCCGTGGGCTAACGACTCGTATCGTGAGAATCGATGATCAAGTCTTCCCCGGCACCGAGGACTACCGCCTCGACCGAGTCAATATCGAAGTTGATGCCAACATTGTTACCGAGGCGTACTTGGGTTGAGCCCGATGATGCGGCCGGCTAGCTGATCGGTAAGTATCTGTACATGCGTCGCGCCGTACTACTCGCCGGAGGGTGGGCTCATCCGGGCCATGATCAAGTTGCGGCAGTGTCTGCCTTACTGGCGGAGCGGTCCTTCGAAACCCGAGTCGTGCGTGATCCAGCCGATGTGCCAGCAACGCTCGATGACGGCTGTGATCTGTTGGTCGTTGCTGCGTGCTGGTTCTCGATGACCGATGAGCGCTACACAGATGAGCAACGCCGAGACCATGCGGTCGTGTTTAGCCCGGCACTAGATCAGGCGCTCGCCAAACTCCGCAACCAGGGCTGCCCGGTTCTTGCGCTACACACCGCGGTGATCTGCTTTGACGGACACGCTACTTGGGCGGATTGGCTGGGCGGCACGTGGAACTGGACGACCAGTTGGCATCCCCAGCCGGGGCCCATACTGGTGCAGCCTGCCGACGAAACGCCTATCGAATTCCCGGCCTTCACCGTTCTTGACGAGCTGTACCAAGGCCTCGACCTTGCTGCAGGTGCGGACATCGTCGCCCACGCTGAAGGTCATCCGCTGGTATGGCTCCAGGCCACCGAATCGGGCAGGGCAGTAGTCAACCTGCTTGGCCACGATCACCAATCACTTGCGGAACCCAACCACCGTCAGCTCAATGGCCAGCTGCTCGATTGGTTGCTGCGAAACTAGTCAGCGGCTCTTTGGTCTTGATCAGGGGTTGTCGGTCAGAGGTTGTATTGCACCGCAGCGCGAGCGGTGATGTTTGGCTTGATCCACTCTGCGATGAGTTGGACATGGCCTTCGTCGGCGGCGTAGGCACGGTAGTCATCAACCGATGCGAAGTCGCCAACCGCTACATAGTCCCAGTTGCCGTCGCTCACGCCAGCATCAGGCCCATGGTGATACGCGGAGACACACGGCAGTGTGGCAAGCGCATCGAGCCCTGCACTGACAGTGGCCTGGGTTTCATCCGACACATCGTCGGCCCACCGGAACATCACACAATGACGAAACACAGAACTACTCCTTGAAGACCGCTACAGAATGTCGACCTACTCTACGTTCGTCAGGAGCTTCCAGAATGATCCCGGTGCAATGATCCCTGTGGAACCTGACGATCCGCAACGAGTCGATGCGGTCGATCTGTTCAAGCCATATCTTGCTTTCACGAACGCACCCAGCGCTTCCAGAGATGTACGTGCGCTCGATGTCCGCGCTCTGTGTTCGACCGACATCAACTTTTCGAGGGCTTGATCAAACGACGGCGTGCTGAGAGGCCAGGGTGCTGAACACCGTTTGGGGACGATTAGGTCACGGCCGAAAGTGCGTCGACGACGTAGGGACCTGTCCCGACGTGAAACTTTTCTGACAAGACCGGGACCAAACTCGGGTTGTCCAGCGTGTGTTGAGCATGAGAACGCGCACCCATATTGTCGTGCTGGTCATCACTGCACTGGTGGCCAGCGTTGTGGGGTCGCTCGTTGCTGTGGCGAGCACGGCCGGCACGGCACATGCCTGCTCGATCGCAGGTCCGTCGGCGGAGGCGCACCCATCGGTTGACCTGGAACCAGGGCAACACATCGACATTTTCGGATGGGGTTTCAACGACATCCAACTGGTTGAGCCGCAGCGACAACTCGTGCCGCCAATTGAGGGTGAGGTCTCGATCCCATCTCAGTTGTGTGACTTCGTTGTCTCGCCGTCGTCGGACCTCGACGTGCACTGGCGAGGCCCGAACGCAGCCTTGCTCGGCACCGTGTCGGGCCCTGACTTCAAAACGTCGGTCGTGGTACCGAGTGCCGCCACGCCTGGCCCCGCATCGATCACCGTCGGGCCGGTTGAGCTCGTGGTGTTTGTCGGCAAACCAACCGAGCCTCCGTATCCGTGCCCGCTCACGCTGCAACCCGACGAAACCGCACACCATGTCTGTGAGCCATGGCCGTGTCCCCGTCAACTGGCACCGGATGCCGATCACGCGCCGGGGTTCCTGCCCTCGTGCCCCGAGCCATGCGTCGATGCTGCGCACACCATCGACGACGGCACGGCGCACGAGTACCGATGGGACTGTCCTGATCCCTGCAGTCCCTTCCAAACGAACTCCGGCGCGGCACAACCTGACGTGTCGATCTGGTGTCCGCCGCCGGAACCGTGTCCCACGTATCTCGTCGGTGGGGCGGTTGATGGGGCGTCGTGGGTGAGTTGTCCGGATCCATGTGGTCACACCCAAACCAGCGCTCGAGCGGCACAACCTGACGTGTCGATCTGGTGTCCGCCGCCGGAACCGTGTCCGGACCCACCAGCTATTGACGGAGGCAACCATGCAACAGATGAGGTATCGCTGCCTTGGTGCGGACCGGGGCCTTGCCGTTTGGTTGGTGGTGATGCACTGGTGTGTTCTGAGGTTCAGACATCAGCATCTGGAATATCGGTGTCATCGGCCGACACCGCTCCAGCGGTAGGAGTGAGCCCGGTCGAGGGTGTATCAGGACCTGCATCACAGCCACTGGAACCAGCGGCTGGGGCGCCTCCGGTCTCTCAAGATTTCATTCGGGCTTCGGCATCTCACGCAGCTGCTGATCTGGTCGCAGCGATGTCTCAACGGCTGACCGGCATCGTTGGTGCGGTGCTTGCCAGCATTTTCGGTTGATATGCCGTTCGTGTCGGCTGCGTTCGTGTTGGCTGCTGGTTTGAAGCGATAGCAGCCGACACTTCGAGCGCTATCCGATGCGACGATCCTTTCTGAACAGCAGCACAGCCTGGCCTGATGACCATCGCAACGATGTGCTGGTGGTGACCCGAACTATCCACGGTTCTCGCCAATGCGATTCGGTGGGTGTGCTCAGAAGATGTGGCCGCATGAGCACGAACAGATCGGTGCTTGGCAAATTGATCCTCGACTCATGTAGCGCTATTGCGTTGGCTCGCGTAATGTGGGGAGCAATCACTCGTTAACAACTTGAGGAACCAACTCATGAGCATGCGCGATCGCGTACAGGCAATGTTCACCGCCCCTGTGGCCGAAGCACACTGCGACGGCCCATGCGGCGTCTACGACCCAGCATCAGCTCGGGTAACCGCTGAAGCGGTGCTGTCGATGACCAAGAAGATGCTTGATCTACATGTCCCTGAAGGTAGCGACGACGCGGCCTGGGCCAGCTACCTCAACACCATGAGTCGCTTCGCAGCGATCAAGGAAGAACAGGCCGAGTCAACCAAACACGAGATCCTCGTGCTCTGGACCGACTACTTCAAGCCCGATCACCTTGAGGCCTACCCCGACCTACACGCCACCATCTGGAACGCAACCAAGTTGTGTTCGAAGACCAAGCAAAACGTCGACGTCGCTGCCGCCGAAGAACTCATGGCTGCGGTCGAGACGATCCACAAGATGTTCTGGGAATCAAAGAATCGCGACGTCGCCTGGGTTCCAGCCGTCGGCTGATACCTGCGCAATCGCCACCATGATTGCGAAGAAGGTATGTCCGCAGAGTGGCCGGAGCGTAGCGAAGCCATGATTGCGAAGAAGGTATGTCCGCAGAGTGGCCGGAGCGTAGCGAAGCCATGATTGCGAAGAAGATAGCTACGAAAGAGATCGTGCTGTGGGCGCTGCGAAAGCGGCGCCCTTGGCGCGTTCAGGGGGTGTCGATGGAGCCTGAATACCGGGCTGGTGATCTGGTGTTGATCGATCCGAACGCACCTGTAGTTGCTGGGAGCGTGGTTGTCGCTCGGCACCCGTTTAAGAATCTTGACGTCATCAAATATGTGAAGACGGTCGACAACGACGATCATGTGGTCTTGGAAAGCCCTCAAGGTGACGACAGCAGCCACTTTGGGCGAGTGCCGCTGCACACGGTTCGTGGCACGGTGACGTACAACTGGAAGGCGCACCGGCCAACATGAGTGTGATCATCGCCGGCGGCGGCATCGGCGGGCTGACGATGGCCCTGACCTGTCATCAGATAGGGGTCCAGGCGGTTGTGTTGGAGTCGGTGCGCAACATGGCTCCGCTCGGAGTTGGCATCAATTTGCAGCCGAACGCGATTCGAGAACTCATCGATCTCGGTCTCGAAGATGAGCTGGGCAGCATCGGTATCGAGGCACGCGAATGGGCGCTCGTGGGCCGTAACGGCAAAGACGTCTGGTCCGAGCCTCGGGGTCGCCTGGCCGGTTATCGGTGGCCGCAATACTCCGTGCACCGGGGCGAGCTGCAGATGTTGTTGTACCGCACGGTTCTCGAGCGGATGGGACCAGACGCGGTCCGCACGGGTCACCGGGTGACTGGCTATCGCAACGAGTCGCAGGGCGTTACCGTCCAGGTCGATACCCGAGACGGCGGGTCGACAGTAGTGCAAGGGTCAGTAATCGTGGCTGCCGACGGGCTGCATTCCTCGGTGCGGGCCCAGATGCATCCGACACAGCCCGCACCGCATTGGGAAGGTGCCGTGCTGTGGCGGGGAGCGACCTACGGCCCTCCGATCCGGAGCGGTGCATCGTTCACCCTGATCGGGTCGCTCGATCAAAGATTTATCCACTACCCAATCTCGGCACCCGATCCTGATACGGGACTGCAATTGCAGAACTGGATTGCCGAGCTGTCCTTCGACCCCAGCGAAGGGTGGCCAGAGAGCAACTGGAATCGCCAAGTCGATATCGGCAAGTTCCTTCCGTCATTCGAAGACTGGAAGTTCGACTGGCTGGACATCCCAAGCTTGGTCCGTGACAGTCCGGCCGTCTGGGAATTCCCTATGGTCGATCGAGATCCAGCCCACCATTGGGTCGACGAACGAGTGTGTTTGTTGGGCGACGCTGCACATGTCATGTACCCCGTCGGCTCGAATGGCGCCAGCCAGGCGATTGTCGATGCTCGGGTTATGGGAGCCAAGTTTCTGGACTATGGGGTCACGGCCGAGGCGCTTCAGGCTTTTCAGGATGAACTGATCGAGCCCATGTCCGCGCTGGTGTTGCGCAATCGGGGCAATGGTCCGGTCGGTATCCTTGGCCTCGTCGACGAACGATGTGGTGGTGTGTTCGAAGATATCGACGATGTGATTCCACGGGCCGAAGTCGAGTCATTTATGGCGAACTACAAGGCAGCAGCTGGGTTCGCAATCGACGAACTGAACGCGGCGCCTGCCACGATTGCGGTGGGGGCCCGGATAACTACCTAGATAGCTGGAGAAGGCTCTTCGGCTTCGATCAGTTGGGTGCACAAATACGGAGGCCGTTGTGCCCAATACGGGCGGTATTCGGCCACTACGTGCAGGGTGTATCCATCCGTCCGATCGATACCGCCGGTACAGGTGGGTCACGAGCCAGAACGCCGCACTCGCGTGCTGTCACAGAACCTGGTCGGCCTTGGTTTCACGAGTTTCTTTACCGATAGCTCCTCAGAGATGGTCGTGGCAATAGCCCCACTGTTCCTTACGGCCACTTTGGGCTTCAGCATCTTCGGGTTCGCTGCCTGCGAAGCCGCCTATCAGGGCACTAACGCTGTCTACCGGTTATGGGGCGGGTCTATCGCCGACAACCGCCAGAGCCATAAAAAGACGGCTGCGACGGGATACTCGATCTCAGCGGTCACTCGGGTTGGACCGGTGATTAGTGCGTTCGTCGCCTGGGTGCCAGCGGTGCCGTTCTTGCCGGCTGACTGCGTTGGCAAAGGGTTGCATACCGCGCCCCGAGATGCGTTGATATCGCTCAGCACTGCTCCGGATCGGTTGGCCATGGCATCCGGGGTGCATCGGGCAATGGACACTGCTGGAGCAGCACTTGGTCCGTTGGTGGCCTTCGTGGTTCTGTCGGCAGCTCCGGGTCTGGGCCCGCACTCGGGTGAACGAAGACCTGGCTGATCGTAACGAACGGGCCCAGCTCGCCGTCGAGGAGTTTGAATCGGACCAAGGTGCTGAAACCATCGAGGCCGAACCAGGGTCGACAACCGCGACGGTGGCAGCGGAAGCTGGCCCATCGATGGTTACGGGTGAAGCGCTTGTGGTGCATGGGGTGCCGGGCGACGACTACGGCCGGCTCGCGATTCGACATACCGATGGCACCCGTACGTTGCTCGACCGGTCATGTATGCGAGCTCACATTGCGGGCGATCACGGGGTGTGTTTATCTGAAGCCCCCGGCATCACGCCATCATTCGACACCACGTTCTTCAACGCAAACAATTTGAATATAGATAGTAAGACGTAGCCAAGCGCGCTCCCGAGCCGTGTTCATGTCTCGCCGAATGGCACTTATTCTGTCGTTACGACATTTGTGAGTGGATCTTCGTACGTGGACATTGGCACCGAGACGACCACGCTGGTGACCATCGATGACATCGACAGCAACCGCCTGTTACGAGGCGCCAGCCAGTTCGCAATCAACTCCGACGCGGAACGGTTCAACAATTTCGACGCTCACTACTGGGGTCCGACATTTGGTGCCGACGAAGACGAGGTGTTCATCACCGGCTTCTCTGGCGAGTAGCCCGAGATTATGCGCGGGACCTTGAGCGATATGACGATCGGACCAACGGGCTGGGTTGGGAGTTGTCCGTCGTTGTCGCCCGACGGCAAGACCTTGGTCTTCAAGGAGATGCGTCAAGACGGAACGTTTGAGTTGGTTGCCGTCGACGTTGCAACCAACACCAAGCAGAAACTTGGCGAGACGCGATCGGTCGACGAGCAGGTCGAGTGGCTCGACAACGACACGATCTTGTACGCAGTACATCCCGAAGGTAGGGACACCGCGGTGCAACCTGCGTTCGACATTTGGAAGCTTGCTATCGCCGATGGTTCCGAGCCGGTGTTGTTCTTGCCAAATGCCGATTCTCCTGCGGTGTCTCGTTGACTGCTGTAGACCCGGCCAGACGGTGTAGAAAGTCTCCGGAATGAAAATCGAAAACAGCTTCACAATCGACGCGCCCATCGCCGATGCCTGGGACATGGTGACCGATATTCCTTTGATCGCGCAGTGTCTCCCGGGTGCGGTCCTCCGCGCCGAAGATGCTGGAGTGCACACGGGTTCGGTCACGTTTAAGGTCGGCCCGGTTACGGCTGAGTACCGAGGAAGCGCAGAGCTGATCGAACAAGACGAGGTCAACCGTCGAGTTGTGATTGATAGCAAGGCAAGCGATCTACGGGGTACTGGAGATGCCCAAGCAGTCATCACCGCGGAGCTGACAGATCATGGCTCGCACACCAAGGTGAACATCTGCACCGAACTGCAGGTCGCCGGCAAGGTCGCGCAATTCAGTCGTGGCGTGATGCAGGATGCCAGCGAGAGGTTGTTCGGCCAGTTCGCCGCCTGTTTGGCGGCAAAACTCGAAGATACAGCGATGCTCGAGGCAATTGCCACGGAGAGCGCCTCTGCACAATCGTCAGACATCGACGATGGTGAAGCACTTGATCTGCTCCACGTAGCTGGCCGAGCGATCGCTAAGCGGGTCGTGCCAATGGCGCTCGTTGCGCTGATCATCGTTGCGGTGTTGCTCATTCTGATCTGAGTGGGAGCGGCGGCTGGCTCGTGTTTCGCGTTTGGTGGTTCCGCTGTCCCATAGGATCGGGCCATGAGCATTCTTGGCAACCGTGTCATTCGAACAGAAGACCCACGTTTCCTTTCCGGTGAGTCCACCCCCGTGGCCGACCGTGGTTATCCAGGCATGGTGCACGCAGTGTTCGTGCGCTCTCAGATGGCGAGCGCAACACTTGCTCCAATCGCTTCCACCGAGGCTGCGGTTTCTCACCTCGGTAGTCGCCATATCGATATGCCATGCACCGCTCAACGTGCCTGGCGAGCAACCGGTGTTGCTTCAACCGGTGCAGCTTCGACCGGTGCAGCGTGCGAAGGTGCCTCATGAAACGGATCGAGAAGGCGGCCAAGATTAGCAAGATCCTCGAAGAGCTCTATCCGGTCATCCCGGTTCCGCTTGATCACACCGACGCCTACACACTCACGGTGGCTGTTGCGTTGTCTGCCCAGACGACCGACAAGAAAGTCAACGAGATCACACCAGCGCTGTTCGCCGAGGGCGGCACACCCGAGAAGATGGCGGCGTTGCATCCTGACCGCATTCTGGAGCTCATTCGCCAGGTCGGCCTTGCTCCAACCAAGGCCAAGAACCTCTCGACGATGGCCCATCAAGTCCTCGACGCTGGTGGTGAGATCCTTCCCAGCTGGGAGTTCATGGAATCGCTTGCGGGTGTGGGTCACAAGACCGCTGGTGTGGTGTTGTCTCAGGCGTTTGGAATGCCAGCGTTCCCGGTTGATACTCACATCCAACGGCTTGCGGCCCGGTGGGGACTGTCCGACGGTTCGAACGTGGTCAAGACCGAGAAGGACCTGAAAGCCGTCTTTCCCGAAGACACGTGGAACGACCGGCATCTGCAGATCATCTTCTTCGGCCGTGACTACTGCCCTGCCAGGAATCATGATCTGTCCGAGTGCGAGATCTGTAGTTGGGCCGCGACCAAGAAACGAATCGCCGAAGAGGCGAAGCGCTAACGAGCCACACGGCATATTTCTTCTCCTAATGGGACCATTTCCGTTCGCTCAGGCGTGTGTTGCACGAGGCTCGAGTTTGGAAGTGATGTGTCCGACATCGCACTTAGTGGATATGTCGCTTTGACGGCATCGCGGGAGGCCACGTTTGCCGCGTTTTACCAACAAAACATTGGGGCACTGGCCCGGACACTGACTTCAGCGTTGGGTGATCCCCAGGTCGCACAAGATGCTGCTCAGGAAGCAATGGCACGAGCGTGTGAACGATGGGACAAGATCGAGACCTACGACAACCCGGTGGGCTGGTGTTACCGAGTAGCGATGAATTGGTCCACGAGTCGATGGCGGAAACGCAAACGCGAAATTATCACCGACACACTCCCCACGCCAGCGCCGAACGAAGGTCCCGACTTTGCGATACAGGATCGACTTCTGGTCGCGCTGCGGTCGCTGTCGATGGATCAGCGGTCGGTGATCGTTCTTCGGCTGGTCGAAGACTGGTCGATCAACGAAACCGCCGAAGCACTCGGTATGGCACCGGGCACAGTGCAGAGCAGATACGCCCGTGCCCTCGTCCGTCTTCGGGAAGAACTTGGAGATTTCCATGACTGAGCCCTTCGAAGACATCGTACGCGACGCTCTCCGTGGCACAAGCGGCGCAGCAGACGAGATGCCGACCTATCACGGAGCCTGGCAGCGAGGCCGTCGCCGCCGGTTGATCAAACGGTCGGCGCTCGTAGCCACAGGCGCGTTCGTGTTGCTGGCAGCTTTGACGGTAAACCTGGGCCGCATTCCTGGCAGCGAGCCGATCGAAACCAGCGACGTTGCAACCGGCGCCGCAGCCGCAGTAGCCGCAACCCCAATCTTCGAGCCGACCACGCTGGAGACAACCGCCCCGGTCGAGACCCCATCGTTGTCCGATGGTGACACCGACTCGGTGCCGGCCGCCCCAACCGCACCAACCGCATCGGTAGTATCACCCGCCGAAACCCCAACTGCGGTTCCTCAAGCTGCAGAACCCCCAGCCGCAGTTGCTCAGACAACGCTGCCCCAGACTGCTGTGCCCCAGACTGCAGTGCCCCCAACCGCAGTGCCCACAACGGTGCCTCCCACGAGTGCGCCAACCACACCTGTTCCGACACCCGAGGCGCTGTTGTCGATGCCGCCCCCAACAGTCGAGGCTCTGTCAACCGCGGAAGCAGCGACGGCCCAGGAACCGGGCGATCCTGGTGGGACCGACGAACCGTTGGGTCCTCCCCAGGTGGCGTTCACGACGGCCGCACGGGCGGACGCTGTGCTCCTGAGTGGCGCTGCCAAGGGAGCGGCCTTACCCTGTGACCTCGACCAAGATGGCGTGGCCGACGCAACGTGTGAGCTGTTGACCGACTACTCCTGCACCGGCGACGGCGATGTGGAACCGGGCTACAGCATGGTCGATACCAACGGTGACAGCGTCGGTGATACCTGCACTGCGCTAGATCTCACCATCTGCGACACCACCAACGATGGTTTGGGTGACACACCATGCATCATCGATGTCAGCGTGGCTCCTGGGTAGTCGCATTCGGTCTGTCAAAGCTGCGGGAGATTGGCTCTTTCGTTACCGTTGGCGGCCATAGTGGAGCGCGTGTCTGGACCCGTCACCGATTTGCTTGACCTGCTCGACCTCGAACCAATCGAGGTGAACATCTTCCGGGGGCGAAGTCCCGATGAAGATCGCCAACGGGTGTTCGGGGGCCAGGTCATGGGCCAAGCACTCGTCGCCGCGCAACGGACGGTCGACGACGATCGCCAAGCGCACTCGCTCCACAGTTACTTTCTACGACCGGGTGACCCGGCAGTGCCGATTCTGTACGAGGTCGACCGCATCCGTGACGGGCGGAGTTTCGCGACCCGGCGGGTAGTGGCGATTCAGCATGGCCGAGCGATCTTTACTATGTCGGTGAGCTTCCATATCCAAGAGAGCAGCCAGGAGTATCACCTGTCCATGCCCCAGGTCGATGGACCCGAGGACCTGGTGGACTGGACCGATTACCTGGCCACCATTCAGGACGAGATCCCCGAGGATATGGCGCACTGGTTCAGCCGGCCCCGACCGATCGAGACCAGGCCGCTCAAGGTGCACCATCCGTCCAAGCCGGTGTTCGAGGATCCGCCAATCAACCAGCTCTGGTTTCGCGCTGCCGCACCGGTGCCCGACGACCAGGCGCTGCAACAAGCCCTGTTGACGTACGCCGTCGATATGTGGCTGCTCGACTGCAGCACCATGGCACACGGATATCAGTTCAGCGATCCCGACATGCAAATGGCCAGCCTGGACCACTCGATGTGGTTTCTCCGCCCGTTCCGTGCCGACGAGTGGTTGCTGCTCGATGCTGAATGTATAACCACCGCAGGCGCCCGAGGTATGAACCGAGCGAACATCTACACCGTCGACGGGCGTCTGGTAGCCACGGCAAATCAGGAAGGTCTCATGCGTCGCCAAGACGGGTAGTCCGCATTGCTCGCCCTTGGCGTCTTGGGGCTGGTGATTTAGGTGGTGGCGTGGATTGCGGTGTTCAGGGCGAGTTCGAGCATTTCGTCGACGCCCATTTGTCGTTCATCGGAGCTCAGATGTTCGCCGGTGACGAGATGGTCGGTCATCGTGAACATGGCCAACGCGTCAACACCTTCGAGCGCGGCGATTGCATACAACGCTGCACATTCCATCTCGACACACAACACGCCATCCGCAGTGTGGCGGTCCTGAGCGTCGTTGTTGGGTTCGTAAAACACGTCGCTGGTAAACACCTGGCCAGTTATGAGCGATACGTCATGGGTCTCGGCCGTGGCCGTCGCTGCCGCCAACAACGAAGCGGAACCCACGATTGGGCCGGCCGCGCCGATCATGGCTGGCAGATTGCTATTGGTTACCGCAGACTCGGCCGCAATGATCTGGCGGAGTCCCACGTCAGGCTGATAGACCCCGGCCGTGCCCACACGAATCAGCCGGGTGACGCCGTAGGAACGAATGAGCTCGGTGATGTAGATCGCTGCCGAAGGCACACCCATGCCTGATGGCATGACTGAAATCGGCGTGCCTTGCCACGTGCCGGTGAAACCAGTCATGCCCCGAACTTCGGTGACCAACTCGGCACCGTCGAGGAAGTTGTGTGCGATGCGAGCTGCTCGTTTGGGATCACCTGGCATGAGGACCGTGGGAGCGAAGGCGCCATCGGGAGCAGAGATATGTGGTGTTGGCATGACGAGTGTCTCCTAGAAAAGGTCGGCGTCGGCGGCAACCTCGGCCGACTTGGCGGCCATCCACACATCGAAGTCGTCGCTGCTCCATGCATCGTGGCGACCTTGAGCATAGAACTGCGCATTGCGGTTGTAGAGCCACGCGTTCATGCGATTGGCCTGATGGTTATCGCGCTCGGCCTTGACCTTGCCAGGGGAACCCATAATCACCGAGTTTGGCGGGTACTCCTTACCTTCGGGGACGAAGGCCCCACCGGCAACAATGGACCCTGCGCCGATGACAGCACCGTCCATGATCGTGGCATTGATGCCGATCAGGCACGAGTCGCCGATCGTTGCGCCGTGGATAGTGCAGTGATGGGTGATCGAGCAGAAGTCGCCGATGATTGTCGGGGTGGCAGACCCGACGTGGATCATCGCAAAGTCCTGGATGTTGGTCATGCGGCCGATCTCGATGTGATGCATCTCGGATCGCATCACGACATGGGGCCAAATCGATGATCCAGCCCCGATCGAGACGTTGCCGTAGACGTAGGACGACTCGTGGACCCAGACGGACGGGTCGATGTTTTGCATGGGGGCCTCCGGGGTGTTCGACTGCCCAGCCTTGCGGCTCGATTCGCAGTCGTGGCGGTACTGCTAGGCAACCTACTGTCCGGGCCACCTAAACTAGGAAGTGTGCTGATCGTTGTCTCGCCCGCGAAATCTCTCGACTATGAATCGCCGTTGGCGACGAAGAAGGCGACGGAACCGCGAATGCTTGACGAATCGGCACAACTGGTCGACGTGATGGTCAAAAAGTCACCGGCTGATCTGCAACAGCTCATGCATATTTCGCCTGCGTTGGCGGAACTCAATTTCGACCGGTTTCAGGATTGGCAGGTGCCATTCACCAAGGAAACGGCTCGACCAGCGGTATTGGCGTTCAGCGGCGATGTGTACCTCGGCCTCGAGGCTGGCACGTTCAGCGAACGCGACTTCACCCATGCCCAGAAAGTGTTTCGTATTCTGTCAGGGCTCTACGGCGTGTTGCGGCCGCTCGACTTGATGATGCCCTACCGTCTGGAAATGGGCAGCAAGGTCAAGAACGGTCGGGGCAACGACTTGTATTCGTTCTGGCGCAATGACGTGACCAAGACGTTGGCAGCCGATATCGAGGCCAGCCCGGGTGCCGACGTGCTCATCAATCTTGCATCGAATGAGTACTTCGGTGCCGTTGATCCCGAAGGCCTCGGTGCTCGCATCATCTCGCCGGTATTTCTTGATTCGAAGGATGGTGGCCCTCACAAGATTGTGAGCTTCTTCGCCAAGAAGGCGCGCGGCTCCATGAGTCAGTACCTGATCAAGAACCGCATCACCACGATCAAGGGCATCACCGATTTCGACGGCATGGGTTACGCCTATGACCCATCGCAGTCCACGGCTGATCGCCCGGTCTTCACTCGTTCCTACTGACCCTGCTCCTAACTGACCCCGCACCTAGTGAAAGGGCCCCATGGCTCTCTATCCGCAGACCTCGTTCTCAGCGCCCCCAGGGGCAACCAGGATCACCCTGGTGCGCCACGGGCAAACCGAACCAGCCGACCTGGCCAATCCGTTTCCGCTCAAACACGGTCATGGTGACCCAAACCTCACGGAGCTGGGCGAGCAGCAGGCGGTGAAGGTTGCTGATCGATTGGTCAACGAGGCCATCGACGGTCTGTATGTGTCGTCACTTATTCGTACACATCAGACGGCTGAGCCGCTCGCAGATCGTCTTGGGCACGAACCGACCGAAGAACATGACTTACGCGAGGTGTTCCTGGGCGACTGGGAAGGCGGGCTGTTCCGGCACATGCTGGCCGATGAACACCCCGCAGCTTTGGAGTTCCACCGCACCTACGAGTGGGGTGTCGTCCCTGGCGCCGAGACCAATGCCGAGCTGATTGGGCGCACCTCGGGCGCTCTGACGGGTATCCACGAGCGCCATGGTGGCGAACACATCGTGTGTTTCGTGCACGGAGGCGTGATTGCTGCGTTGTGTGCCCATACAACCGGGGCACCAATGACCGGTTTTGTTGGCGCCGACAATTGTTCGATCCACCGATTGGTGTTGACCGAGGAACGTTGGTTCCTACGTTCGTTTAACGATTCGACACATCTGGATGGCGTGATGACGCCCCAGGCAGCCATCGACACTCCTGCCTAAGCAGCCATGTCAGCCGAAGCCTTAGCTTCCGTCGGCTTCACCGTCTGAATCAACCGTGGGTTCGTTCTTGGCTTCCTCGAGAGCTTCGATTATGTCCTGGTAGTCGGGCTGTTCCTGGATCCATCGTTCGTCGCGCCACAACGTGAAGCCGAACGCAAGCACCATCGTTCCGCTCGAAGCGCCGACAAAACGGTCGCCGACAAGGAAGAACACAATGGCTGCAAGGAAACCAAGTGCGGTCACGATCCACAGCAGGATCCCGACCGGTTCCATCGACGGCGGTAGAAGACCGAGGCGGCCGCCTACCTTCTTGCGGTAGCCAAAACGTGCGGCTCGAACCGGGTCGGGGGTGTCGTAGCCGCGCATGTACACGACGTAGAAGCCAACCATGAACATCCAACCAACGACGAGGTTGAACACGGTTAGTTACCTGCAACCCGACGGTCGTGACCACGCCAGTGAGGCTCTCGGAGCTCCTTGCGAGCAAGTTTGCCAACCGGTGACTTCGGCAGCGGTTCGGTCGTGAGCTCGATGGCTGTGGGTTTCTTGTAGGAACCGAGGCGTTCGGCGCAGAGCTGCACAAGCTCATCACCGGTCACGTTCGCCCCCGGGGCAACCATGACGACGCCGTAGGGGCTCTCACCCCACCGTTCACTTGGCACACCGAAGACGGCAGCCTCGATCACGTCGGGATGGTCACACAGAACGTTCTCGAGTTCGGCCGGCCAAATGTTGAAGCCGCCGCTGATGATCATGTCATCTTTGCGGTCGAGCACGTAGAGATACCCGTTGGCATCGAGTTTGCCAATATCACCCGAGAGCACCCAGCCGTTGTGCATCCGTTCGGCCGTAGCGGCCTCGTTCTCCCAGAAACCGAGCATCTGGCCGTCGCAGCGAATGGCGATCTCGCCTTCGCCGCCGATTGGCAGCTCCTGTTGTGTATCTGGATCCAGAATGGCAAGGTCACCAAAAGGCAACGGTCGCCCAGCCGAACGAAGGGGGTTTGATCCTTCGACTTCGCTGAACCACTCGGTGGGTCCCATCATGGTGATCGGCACGGCCTCGGTCTGCCCGTACCCCTGGAACAGGACATCACCAAAGACCTCGCGGGCCAGCAGCGCGGTGTCGTCGGCTATGGGTGATCCGCCGATCTGTAACACCTTGAGCTTGCTCCAGTCACGCTGGGCTGCTGTCTCGTCGCGGGCGATTGCATTGAGCATGGTGGGAACAAGGAAGCCATAGGCGACCTGCTCACGTTCCATCGTCTCCACGACTTCGGCTGGCTCGAATGTCTTGATCAACAGGTTCACGCCGCCGCAGAGCCACATCGGGGTGAAGAAGTAACCGGATCCGTGGGAGATAGGTCCGGCATGTTGGCATACGTCGCCCTTTTGCACCGGAGGGAAGGCAAAGAACCAGTCGCGACCTGCGTCGAGCCATGTCTTGTGTGTGTAGGCAACCCCCTTCGACGGGCCGGTGGTGCCACCCGTGTGCCGGATAATGAAGTAGTCGTCTTCGTTCACGACGGGATCAGGATCGGTATCAGGGAAACCGGCCAGCCACTCCTCGTAGTCGTCGCCTCGTACGATGATGTGTTCCAGGCTGTCGACCTCGGCATCGATGCCGGCAAGCGCTTCGGCATGGCTCTGGCTGACCACCACAGCCCGACAGCCTGTGTGGGCAAGCATGTGGCGATGGGCTTCACGGCTGTTGCGTGGATAGAGCGGAACCCGCACCAGGTTTGCGGCGGCAGCGCCGCAGAAGAAGTCGACTGACTCAAATGTATTGTCTTCGAGCACTGCGACCCGGTCGCCGGGCTCCAGGCCAAGTGCCTGCAGCGCGTTGGCCATACGAAGCCCTCGGGTCCATGCTTGGCGATACGTCAGTCGGGTGTCGCCTTCGATGACCGCGAGCTGATCCGCGTGAAACGTCGCAGATCGTCGCATCAGCGACCGCACGTCCATCAGTGCGCTCCTTGCTCAAGGAGCGATTCCACGAGCTCCTGGACCGCATACGCTTCGGCGAAGGTGGCGAGTGAATTGGGGTTGTCGTCGGCCAGTGCCGCAACTTGGCCGAGCTGGGCTGCGTAGGCCGCAGGAGGAGCAACCGCCTCGTCAGACAACAACGGCTCCCACGGACCATCGCTGGTCGCTCCGGTGAGCTGGTACCAGTTGGTGAGCCGGAATGACCGCTCGCTTCCTCGGACGGTGAACTGGACCTCGTCGGCACCAGCTGCGTCGCTGGTGCCCACCAGGCGCACGGTGACGCCGTTCGCTGTTAGTACGGCCATAAGACTCTGCTCAGAGGTTCCGTCGTCAGGGAAACCAACGTGGACCTGCTCGATCGTTGCCTGTCCGAACAATCGGTGGATGAGAAACACGTAGTGCGAAACAACTTCGCGGACCCAGCCGCCCTGGTCCCGATCTCGGAGCCAGCCAGCACCTGCCTGCCAATCGCGTGGCCACCGGCAGAAGTGCACCCGCAAGTCTGCGCCGAGCACGGTGCCACACGCGCCGCTCTTTACCTGTTTGATCATCTCTACGGCACTCGGTGCCGCGCCGAATACAAAGTTCACGGCCGCAGGTGCACCCGCTGACTCAACCCGTTCGACCATGGCCTGGGTGTCGCCGTTGTCGACGCCAAGCGGCTTCTCGCAGAAGATCGCTTTACCGGCAGCTTGGACCTGATCCACATAGACCTCGTGGTACAGCGGGGGAGTGGCGATGTAGACCACATGCACGTTGGGGTCGGTGATGAGTTCTTCGGCCGACGCAGTGACCCGCATGCCGAAGTCCGCTGCCGCAGCGGTCCGAGCTTGCTCGCCGACGTCGAAGCCGCCGACCAGTTCGAAGCCGTCGTGATTGTTGAACACTTCGATGTATCGC
>Ga0206129_10000838_pt1 | contig 44996 bp, 47 predicted proteins | sample Helgoland_Spring_8_FD_148616 | JGI IMG/M metagenome (GOLD analysis project Ga0206129, IMG submission 148616) | Pelagic subsurface seawater microbial communities from Kabeltonne, Helgoland, North Sea - Helgoland_Spring_Bloom_20160502_2 | ecosystem: Environmental > Aquatic > Marine > Epipelagic ...
AGACTGGAATCGATTGCAGATTTAATCTTGATTGTATCAGTTGGTTGGTTTTGACCGAACAGATTAAAGCATCCAGTTAATAGGATTAATAGTGTTACTAATGTTCTCATCATTTTATATTGCCTAAAGTTTGGCTAAACTGCGTTTTAATGCAGTTTAGGTGTTGTTGTAAGTAGTTAATTTGTATTCAATAAGTACTTAAATTTCTCTTTATAGAAATCAATTCTAAATTTTTTTACGGGTGTTTTTTCATTTGCGTACAAATGCCTTTTTTTCTTGTAGCTAGGTGATCCTGCAATCCCCCTATATGCATCACCCGAAGGGGATAAAAGAATAATTGCATTTATTTCTCTACCAAAAACATCCTTAGGAATTATAAAACTCTTTTTTGTATCGCTCAAGGTGTCTTTATATCTGATTTTGAAAATGTCTACAAATAACTTTGCAGCGTTATTTTTGCCAAAGCCTGAGGTAAAGAATATAGTTGTAATTGATGAATTCTCAATTCCCTCCCGTATTGCATTTGTGTTCAGACATAAATTATACAAATCTTTATCTTTTGTTATTTTTTCATTTTCTCGATCACATTTTCTAATTAAGTCCGTAACAGAAGTCAATGAACTATTGAGAGTTTCTATGATTTTTTTTACTGATGAAAAGTCTCTATTTGGAATTGCTTCGGATAGAATTGACCACAGAGTATTCTTGTTTCCATAGAAGAAATCAACTTCAAAATCATCAGTCCTGTGCGGATGAATTGTGCCAATTATCAAGTACTTTGATTCTCTTTTTATTAAATAAGTGTCTATAAATTTATGCTCCGTTGTAACTGCCATTTTTTTTAAAGTTTATCCAACAAGTTTTTAACTGCAGCCTCATAAGCATCTGGGTCGTTTTGCTTAAGATATGGGCTTATGCAAGGTAGGCTAGAAAACCATTCTTCACCGGCATCACCAAATGGGAAAAAATGAGGATTATTATTTGTGGCTAGCCATGCAACAATAATCCCGTCTTGTAATAATAGATGTGTTGTGTAAAATATTTCACCTGAACGTTCTTCTTTTTCAAAATCGCGACCTAATTGTTCACCATCAAAATAAACAGAATGTAAAATGTTAAAATCACCAAAATCTGAACCAAACCAAATAGTGTCAATGCCGGGTTGTACATAAAATCGAAGATCATTAGAGTAATCTTCATTAATACTTTTTTTATTAGTAGGGAAATCTCCTTCGGCATAAAAATATAAACTCTCTGACCTGACGCTAACTACAGAAAGGCCTTCTTTTGGAATTTTAAGAATATTACCCCAATCCCATTCTTCATCCTCTTTCCAATCAAACACTACCTTAGTGGCTTTGTCATTTGCTCCATCATCATTTATGTTCCAGTTATCAGTTGAAAGTTCTTCAGAATCATCGTATAATTCACTTTCATAAGTAATCATGCCCTGTTTATGATAATGTTCGTTAACATCCATGAGTTCAGTTAAGAAAGATGAGCCTTGAAAAGTATTAAATCCAAATTTCATTTCTTCAAAAAGACTTTTATTTTGAAGTAATGACTTTAGTAGTTCTGTTTTATCACTAGTTAAACATCCTATTGAAACTTCAACCCCATGATTTTGAATACCACCATTATTGCTACTATCATAGTTTCTTGCAACTATTATTTTTTCTTTTTCCATTTTATTTTAATTTTTAAATTACTTACAACATCCGGATAAACGGAAAGGTGCGTTTATATACCTTTCATCCGTATAGTTTATTATATTTTCAAATATAACCTATCTAACGGGTTTTTAACGCCTAACTGAAAATTTGTTGCAACATGTGTATAAACTTCAGTGGTTTTTAAACTATTGTGCCCAAGTAAATTTTGCACCCTTAAAACTTTTACAGCCTTACGAAAAGAACCAACGCTCTTTTTGTTTAGTCCAATAGTGACTTTTATAGTAGCGTTTGTACCCTATTTGTATCTTATCAATACTAACTTATTAATTTATAATGTAATCCATAATTGTTAACCAAAGTTGAACCTTATGAAAAATCTAAAACGAATAATCAGAATTACAGGTGTATATATTGTCGGAACCCTTTTTCTTATTTCTTGTGCGCAAGATGGAAGGGACGGCAGAGATGGTAGAGATGGCTTTGACGGCTTCGATGGAAGAGATGGTGTGGCAAACATACAGAGCAACACGTACTTTGTTGGTACGGGAGATTGGAATACTGCCTCGTTCGGAGCGGAAGTAAATGTTTCAAATCGGGCTATAACTGCCGATGTTGTGGCAACTGGACTCGTTCAAGCATACTTTTCTTTGGACGCAAATCCGAACACAAGACGTTGGATTGCTTTACCTTACTACGACTTTAGTTATTCTTACGTTCAAGGTTTTACAACCTTTGAGCATTATGACAATCCCGGTTCACCTGATGATTTATGGTATAAGGTTGTTGTTATTCCCCAAGCTGCAAGAATTGATGGACTTAATTTAAACGATTACGAAGCCGTTAGTACGGTTTATGGCTTAGAGAACTAATTTAATTGAAAGCTTCTAAAGTTTTGTTTTGATGTTTGTTATTCTTCTATAAAATCTAAGCTAACAGAATTAATACAATACCGCAGACCGGTTGGGTCTGGTCCATCTTCGAAAACATGACCTAGGTGGGATCCGCATTTGCTGCATTCCACCTCTACACGATTCCATCCGTAACTGTTATCTGCTTTTTCCGTTACATTTCCTTCTATGTAGTCGTAAAAACTTGGCCATCCCGTACCTGATTTGAATTTTGTTTTAGATTCAAATACAGGAGTCTTACATGCATTGCAGGTGAAGGTTCCTTGTTTTTTAAAGTCAACATATTTGCCTGTAAATGCACGCTCAGTGCCTTCATTCCGAAGCACATCATATTCTAATGCAGACAATTGTTGTTTCCATTCTTCTTCGGTTTTTACAACTTCAAACTTGTTGTCGGTTTTAGACTCAGTGGGTTTTTTAGATTGTCCACATGCCATTAAAGAAACAATGATGTTGAGTAGCACAAATAAGCTGATATTTTTCATAAACTAAATTTTGGTTTTCTAAAGATACTAACGAATATTGTAGGGCTTTCGTTCACGAAGAATGAAAAGATTTTTTTCCCTCTATGACACAGCAAACAACGCTTTCAAACTGGTTGACTAAAACCCTCAATTTATCTCAAAAATCTGTTGAAGCTACCCTCGAATTGTTAGATTCTGGGGCTACTATTCCTTTTATTTCTCGTTATCGAAAAGAAGCAACCGGGAATTTGGATGAAGTAGAGATTGAGTCTATTTTTAAGGAGAGTGAACGATTTAAGGAGTTAGAAAAGCGAAAAGAAACAATTTTAAAAAGCATTGACGAGCAAAGGAAGTTAACAAGCTCTTTAAAAGAACAGATTCAAGAAACTTTTGAATTGACCACCTTGGAAGACATCTATCTTCCTTACAAACAAAAACGAGAAACCAAGGCAGATAAAGCCATAAAAAAAGGATTGGAACCTCTGGCAAAAATCATCATGTCGCAAGAGGTGAAAGGACTGAAAAGCGCAGCCTCAAAGTTTGTTACCAAGGAGGTAACTGATGTGGAAGAGGCATTGGAAGGTGCAAGGCATATCATTGCAGAGTGGATCAATGAGCGTACAGCTGTTCGAGATATTTTGCGAAGGGCGATGGAACAAAAGGCACTTTTAGAATCTAAAATAATTAAAGGAAAGGAAGAGGAAGCTGAAAAATTTAAAGATTACTTTGCTTGGGCTGAACCCTTAAAACGAACTCCCGCACATCGTTTTTTGGCCATTTCAAGGGGAGAGAAGTTGGGCTATTTAAGAATAAAGCTTACGTTGGAGAAAGCTGAGGCGGAAGAGAAAATTACCAACTATATTATTCGAAAAAACAACTTTGAAACTGCAGAGCACATTGAGTTAGCAATAGCAGATTCTTGGAAACGTTTGTTGCATCCATCTTTGGAGAATGAATTCAAAAAGAAACACAAAGAAGCAGCAGATTTAGCCTCTATTCAAGTGTTTTCTGAGAATTTACGGCAGTTACTCTTAGCACCGCCTTTGGGACAGAAGCGAACCATGGCGATTGACCCTGGATTTAGAACGGGCTGCAAGGTGGTGTGCTTGGATGAAACAGGAAAGCTGCTGTACAATGAGACCATTTATCCTCACCCTCCAAAAAATGAAGGAAAGATGGCCGCTAAGAAAATAGGAACCATGGTGAGTGCCTATAAAATAGATGCAATTGCCATAGGCAATGGAACTGCAGGCAGAGAAACGGAGCAATTTATTCAGAATTTAATTTTCGATCGTAAAGTTTTCTCCTACATGGTGAATGAGAATGGAGCATCCATTTATTCCGCATCAAAAATTGCACGGGAAGAATTCCCTGACTATGATGTCACCGTTAGAGGTTCAGTTTCAATTGGTAGGCGGTTAATGGACCCATTAGCAGAGTTAGTAAAAATAGACGCAAAATCCATCGGAGTAGGGCAATACCAACACGATGTGGACCAGAAAATGCTGCAAGAAAGTTTGGATCGAGTGGTTGAGTCGGCGGTGAACAAAGTTGGAGTGAACCTGAATACGGCGAGTAAACACTTATTGGCCTATGTTTCGGGCTTAGGGCCCAAGTTGGCAGAAAACATTGTTAGCTACCGAGAAAAAGAAGGCGCTTTTGAAGATCGGAAACAATTGAAGGAAGTGAAAGGAATGGGAGCTGTCGCTTTCCAACAATCTGCAGGTTTTTTAAGAATTAGAAATGGAAAAAACCCTTTAGATGAAACTGGGATTCATCCGGAGCGCTATAAAGTGCTGAAGAAAATCTTGGCAGATAATAAAATAAATGTATCAGAATTAAGGGCTGAAAAAGAAAAGATTGAGTCACTTCAAGTGAAGCAATACATTTCATCAGATATAGGGGAATTAACCTTGAATGATATCAAGAATGACTTGCTGAAACCGGGAAGAGACCCTCGTGAAAAAATGAAGGCTTTTCAATTTGACAGCACGGTGAAAACGATTGGGGACTTAAGAGTTGGAATGGAATTGCCGGCATTGGTAACCAACATCACGAATTTTGGTGCTTTTGTTGATTTAGGTGTGAAACAAGATGGCTTGGTGCACATTTCTAATTTGGCCAATAAATTTGTGAGTGACCCTAATGAAGTGGTTTCGCTAGGTCAGGCCATTCGTGTAAAAGTACTGGAAGTAGATGCACAACGAAAAAGGATTCAGTTGTCGTTAAAAGATGTAAGTCAATAAATGAAGAGGAAGGAAATAGATATGTTTGCTAGAATTGCAGCGTTGTGTTGCGTTTTTCTCGTAAGCCTTCAATTTGGTTTTGCACAAGAAGGGTGGGAAAACGCTGAGGACAGGGCAGGAGGCGCTCAACTGAACAACATTCAATTACAAGAAGGAATTTATAGAACTTTTGACGAGTTTAAAACCAACTCGCCTTCCATTACTGTGGAATTTGAAATTCGAGCTAAACATCTGTTTCTAAAAGATACTGGAAGTACGTGGGTTCGAGTAAATGAAAACAAAATATGGGGTTGTTTTAAAAACGGTAAAATTTATGTTTCTAAAGACGAAGGTGTTTGGCGTTGCGTGAACGTTGGCAGATTACTACAATTTGCAACTGTTAAAATTCAACGTTACGTGGACCCTAATTTTATGTACGGATCAAATGTTCATGAACAACAAATTACTAAACAGTACTTTTTGGATACTGAAACAGCACAAGTTTTCGACTTAAATCATCGAAATCTTGCTCCATATGCTGCTCAAGAACCAAATTTAAAACATTTCAAATCAAAGAATAAAATGGCCCAAACTATTTTGATGTTAAAAGCTTATAATGAATTAAACCCACTAATACTAAACTCCAATGAGTAAATTAATTTTATCTTTTTTTGTTGTAGTAGTAAGCCTATCTACTCAAGCTCAAATGACTAAAACCCTAGCGGAAGAGCAAATTAAGTTGGTGATGAAATTTCAAGAAAGCGCTTGGAATAGGGGAGACATTTCCGGTTTTATGGATGGTTACTGGAATTCAGACTCTTTGTTGTTTATCGGAAGTAAGGGTCCAACTTACGGGTACTCCAAAACGCTAACGAATTACTTAAAGAGTTATCCTACACCTGAGAAAATGGGCCAATTAACCTTTGGTTTTGTTAAAATTGAAATTTTATCGGAAAATCAAGCCTTTGTAGTTGGTACATGGCACCTTCAGCGGGAAGAGGACGATCTTGGTGGACACTTCACCTTACTTTGGAGAAAGCTCGATGGTGAATGGAAAATTGTGATAGACCATTCTTCTTAACTCACCATTTTGTATTTATAAGCGTTATATTTGTGTTTTGAAATGAAGAACAACAGGATTATTCTCGATCAAATTCAATTAGAGCTAGCCATAAAGCGCCTTTGTTATGAATTGATTGAAAATCACAACGACTTCTCGAACTCAGTAATCCTTGGACTTCAGCCTCGTGGAGTAATTTTAGCCAAGCGAATTCATTCCGAATTGATTAAAATCACTTCAAAAACTTCAATTCCATTAGGGAGTCTGGACACCACCTTTTTTAGAGACGATTTTAGAAGAAGGGACAGCCCGATTATTGCCAACAAAACACAAATTGACTTCATTATTGAAAACAAAAAAGTGATTTTGATTGACGATGTGTTGTATACTGGCAGAACGATTAGAGCCGGCTTGGATGCTATGTTGGCATATGGTCGACCTGATTTAGTAGAATTGTTGGTGTTGGTAGATCGCAGGTACGGTCGTCACTTGCCAATTGAACCAAACTATATCGGAACTACTATTGATTCTGTTGCTAGTGAAAGAGTAGAGGCGAAGTGGTTAGAAACCGATGGGGTAGATGAAATAATTTTAAAAGAAAATAAGAAATAGATGGAAAAATTATCGACTCGGCATTTATTGGGAATTAAAGAACTCAGCAAAGCTGACATAGAGTTGATTTTTTCTACTGCAGATAATTTTAAAGAGGTTATCAACCGACCGATTAAAAAAGTGCCTTCCTTAAGAGACATTACCATTGCCAATCTCTTCTTTGAAAACTCCACCCGAACAAAGTTATCCTTCGAATTAGCTGAAAAAAGGCTTTCTGCAGACGTGATCAACTTTTCTGCTTCAGCATCCTCGGTGACCAAGGGTGAGACCTTGATTGATACTGTAAATAATATTCTGGCCATGAAGGTGGACATGGTGGTGATGCGACACCCAAATCCAGGGGCACATGCATTTTTAAGCAAACACATTGATGCAACCATTGTGAATGCCGGTGATGGAGCTCACGAACACCCAACGCAGGCGCTTTTAGACGCTTTCAGTATGCGACGAGAATTAGGTGATTTAGCAGGTAAAAAAGTGGTAATCGTTGGCGATATTTTGCACTCTAGAGTGGCACTTTCTAACATTTATTGCCTGCAAAAACTAGGAGCAAAGGTAATGGTCTGTGGACCTCCTACACTTATTCCGAAATACATTTCTTCGCTTGGTGTAGAAGTGACTTATAAGTTAGATGAGGCTCTGGAATGGTGCGATGCTGCAATGATGCTTCGAATTCAACTAGAAAGACAAGGTGGAGATGAGCACTCTGGGGTAAAGTTTTTTCCTTCGCTTAGAGAATATCACAATTTGTATGGCTTAACGATGGAGCGAATCAACAGGTTAAAAAATATTCCAATCATCTTACATCCTGGACCAATTAACAGAGGTGTGGAAATATCTTCAGAAGTAGCCGACTCGGAGCATTCAATTATTTTAAACCAAGTAGAGAATGGAGTAGCCATCCGCATGGCAGTTCTTTATTTATTGGCGCCAGGTAGTAACTAAGCGGTGTAAATTTTATATATTTGTTTCAAAGCGAATTAAACATGAGTTCAGCAGCATTTACCATTGACGTTCAAGAGAAATACACCCATATTTCTGTTTTAGAAGACAAGTTTACAGCGAAAGTTGCTCCTGATTTAAAGGCAGAATTAGCCTTAGTTAGTGCTAATGGAATGAAAAATATCATTTTTGATGTATCAAAATGCAGTTATTGCGACTCTTCTGGCTTAAGTGTTATTCTAATAGCAAATCGAATTTGCAAAGATAACGGAGGCTGTCTTGTTGTTTGTGGCTTGCAGCCTGCTGTTTCTAAACTAATGGACATTTCTCAATTAACAAGTGTACTCAATATTACTCCGAGCTTTAACGAAGCTGTTGATTTCATTTTCATGGATGAATTAGAGAAAGGATTAAGTGAGGATGGAGATCAGCTAAATTAATGTCATTAGAAGTACTTATTCTAGGAAGCGGTTCTGCACTTCCAACCATTTCAGCAAATCAAACATCACAAGTAGTTAGTTGTGGCAATCAACACTTTCTAGTAGATTGCGGAGAAGCTACACAGGTTCAATTGCGAAAGAATAAAGTTAAAATTCAGCAAATCAATCAAGTGTTTATTTCTCATTTACACGGGGATCACTTTTTTGGTTTAGTAGGACTCTTATCTACCATGCATCTTTTAGGTCGTAGAGCAGAGTTGCACATTTTTGGTCCAAAAGGTTTGGATGAAATTGTAGAAATTCAATTTCGGAATGCCGGAAGTCATTTGTCCTTTAACATGGTTTTTCATTCCATTGAAAAAGCTGGAGATGTATTGTATGAAGATGGGAAAGTTATGGTTACTTCATTGCCATTAAAACACAGGATTCCATGCTACGGATTTCACTTTCAAGAGAAGAAAGGGTTGCGAAAGTTAGACGGTCAAAAGTTGGTAGAATACAACATACCCGTGTATGCTCGAAAAAGTATTGCTGAGGGGCAAGACTTTCGAAGTGAGGAAGGAGTAATTGTAAAAAACGCTGAATTAACGACTGATCCTCCCAAGCCAAAGGCTTACGCATTTTGTTCTGATACTGCATATTACGAAAAACTAATTCCGTTTATTCAGGAAGTTGACTTGCTTTACCATGAAGCTACTTTCTTGGAAAGTGAGCGAGAACGAGCTAAAAAAACCTTTCATTCAACAGCAAAAGATGCAGCAAGCATAGCAGAAAAAGCAAATGTTAAGCAACTCATTATGGGGCATTTCTCTAACCGCTACAAAAACAAAGATGGCTTTTTACAGGAGGCCCGAATGGTATTTAAAAATACTGATGTAGCTGAGGAAGGGAAAGAGTACAAGCTTTGAGTAAAGAAGCGGTTTTGCGAGCAATTATCCTTTACTGAAAATCCTGTTCGTCATTCTTATCTTATTTCTTGGCCGACCAATATTCATAATTGATTTTATCTACTTCTGTTATTTACTTAATAAGTAGATGAATATCTTTTCACTACCATCCATGATCATAGTTGTCGCCACCATTCCAATGTTTTTCTGATAATATACTCTAGTTGTGCTCTCACTTGCAGCTACTTCCACCATAAGGCAGTTGCTGTGAGTTGTGGTGGGTGTTGTAATGGTTGCATTTAAATCTAACACCTTAGAACTTCCATCTTGCGTTTGATCGTAAATCGTTGCATAGCCCATATCCGCTCCATAGACACCTAAATTTAGTGCTTTTCTTGCTGAAGTTGAAAGGTTGGAAGCATTGCTAGTTGGACTTAGCATTTCCGAAGAATATGTAGCACCGGAATGTTTCAATAAAAAGGCGGTTTGGATAGGAGATGGCACGCTAAATACCTTACCGTTAATCTTCAATAAGTTGGCGTCCTTATCTTCTTTATTTTCCTCTGTTTTTTCTCCGTCTTCTTTGTTTCCTCTTTTCGATTCTTCCGCACAACTCATTAAGAAAAATACGACGAATGTAAATACGCCTACTTTTTTAAGGATAGTTTGTGTATTCTTTAAGTTAGTTTTTAACATTTTAGTGCTGTAAATGAGTATAATAATTATTCTTCGAAGCGTAAGGATAATTAAATCTCAAAAATTCGAGTTCTTTTCATTTGAAATCTTAATAATAAAAATGAAATTAACGCTAATATGAATTCAATCCCTGCGTGAGCGTAATTCTGAAATATAAAATCTCCAATACCAAACAATATGCAATAGACCATGACAATTGAGCTAACCCAACTAATAAATAGCGGCGCTAGTTTAGATTTGGGCTCATTTGGATTCCTGTATTTTTTCCATCCTCCGTCAGGTTTCACTTTTTCATAAAAGCGAATCAATCTTTTCTCTTCCGTTGGTGGTGTTAAGAAAGTAGCTAATAACCAACAGACTGTGCTAAACCCAACTGTAAATAAAAAATTAAAGGGGTATTCCAATCCGATAACATAATTGGCTAAAATATACCCTGCAAAGGGGGCAATACTTGCCACAATTTCACTCCAGGCATTAATTCGCCACCAATACCAGCGTAAGATTAAAACCATTCCAAGACCAGCCCCGCATTCAATTAAGAACTTTGCAGCAGCATCTATACTTGAAATTTGTGTGGTTGCAAATAATGCTAGCAACATAATTAGCACGGTGAATATTCTTGCTTTCTGAACATAATCCTTTTGTTCAGCCTCTTTTGTTTCGATTCCTCTTTTTGGCTTCAGAAAACGCTTGTACAAGTCATTGGTTAGGTAACTTGCTCCCCAATTTAACTGGGTTGAGATGGTACTCATGTAAGCTGATAAAAATGCGACAAGTAACAATCCTTTTAACCCTGTAGGTAGGTGATCTTTCATGGCCATTACAAATCCTTGTCCAGCATCTTCAACCGGTAATTCTGGGTATAAAACCAATGCGCACAAGCCAACTATTATCCACGGCCACGGGCGCAAACAATAATGTGCAACTTGAAAGAAAAGGGTAGCATAGATGGCATTTTTTTCGTCCTTGGCGCTCATCATACGCTGTGCTATGTATCCGCCACCTCCAGGTTCTGCCCCAGGGTACCAACTTGCCCACCATTGCACCAAACCAAATGTTAAAAAGGCGGCAACCGTGACACTAAAAGTCCCAATGTCGTTCACTACAGAGCCAGAATTTATAGTAGGAAAAAAGTTAAAGCGCCAAGCAGGTAACTGTTCCTTCAAACCTGTAATTCCGCCTACTTTATCTGTATTTAACACCACAACGGCGAGAATAATACAACCTGTCATGGCGATGAAAAACTGGACAAAATCAGTCATCGCTACTCCCATTAACCCTGAAAGAGAAGAATAGATAGCAACAAAAACCATGGCTCCTGCTATGACCCAAATTACCGTCTCGTCAGGAATGTCAAAAAAAACTTTTAAAATGGAAGCCAATGCCACGTTAACCCAACCGATAACAATTACGTTAAGGAATAGACCCATGTAAACGGATTTAAAACCTCTCAAAAATGCAGCAGCTTTTCCACTGTATCTTAATTCTACAAATTCTAATTCTGTAACAACTTCTGATCGTCTCCAAAGCTTGGCAAAGAAGAAAGTCGTTAACATTCCTCCAATTAGCATATTCCACCAAAGCCAGTTTCCTGAAACACCATTTTGAGCAATGAGCTCCGTTACTAAAAGAGGAGTGTCAGCAGCGAAAGTTGTCGCTACCATAGAAATTCCTGCAATGTACCAAGGTAAGTTCCTTCCACCTAAAAAGAAATCGCTTAAGCTCTTACTAGCTTGTGTTTTATAAAAAATACCAATACTAAATGCTAGAATTAAATAGGCTATGATTATTATCCAGTCTAAAGGTGCTAAAGTCATTTTGATTCTTTTTTCAAAGATTATAAATTCAAGGCATGTTAAGAGGGTTATAATATTTGTTTATGAACAATGAATGATGGATAGCATAAGCAGGAATCTGTAAGTTTGCAACATGTCAGAAGAACCGAAAAAAGAGGAAGGAGCTCCTTCTATTTTAGATAAGCTTAAGATCAAGAAAACCGGAGCAAGGCCTAAAGAAAAGATATATCAACCGAGAGAAGACAAGACAACTTCTCCAAAAGACGATAAGCCCATTCAAATTAAATTGGATGGTGAGTTTAAGATGGTGGCAACGTGCATGCAAAACATGGAGCCTGAATTAGAACAAGAATTAATTGATTTAGGCGCAAAAGAGATACAGGTAAAGAGAAGAGCAGTTGAGTTTGTTGGTGATTTAGAGTTGTTGTACAAGGCCAATATTTGGTTGCGAACAGCATTGAAGGTGTTAAAGCCAATCTATCATTATTCTGCAAAGAATGATGACGAACTATATAAAAGAGCTTTGAAATTACCGTGGGAAACAATTTTTAACTCTGAAAAGACTTTTTCAATTGATTCTGCAGTTAGTTCCACTCACTTCACACACAGCCAGTTTGCTTCGTTGCGCATAAAGGATGCGATTGTAGACCGCTTTAGAGCGCAGCAACTGAATCGGCCAAACGTTGAACGTTTTGATCCCGATGTTCGAATTCACCTCCATATTAACGATACCTCAATTACACTTTCGTTGGATAGCAGCGGAACGCCATTATTTAAAAGAGGGTATAGGGTGAAGCAGCATTTAGCACCAATAAATGAATGTTTGGCAGCAGGCCTTATTTTGAAGAGCGGTTGGAGAGGAGAAAAAGATTTTTTCGACCCCATGACTGGTACATCAACTATTGCTATAGAGGCAGCACTAATTGCTTGTAATATTCCACCGAATTTAAATCGGACAAACTTTGCATTTGAAGGTTGGAATAATTACGACGTAAGCCTACTTTCTAAAGTGTTAGGTCAAGCCCAAGAAGTTTACAGACCGTTAAAAGTCAATATTTACGCAAAAGAGTTAAACTCAAATAATTTACGCTCTGCAAGAATGAATATTAATTCCGCTAATATGCGTAAAAGCATAGCGTTAGAACAAGCAGATTTTTTCAAAACACCGCCGCCTTCAGATAGTGGCGTTATGATTATAAACCCTCCTTATGGAGAAAGAATAGAACTTCAAGAAGGGTTACCTGATTTTTTCGAAAAAATTGGCTCTACCTTAAAACACGAATATTCTGGCTGGGATGCTTGGATCATTGCTTCTGATGAAGAATCTTTCAAAAACATTGGACTTAAACCTTCTAAAAAGATTCCTGTAATGAACGGGAAGCTAGAATGTCAATTTAGAAAGTTCGAATTATTTGAAGGAAAGAGAGTGGAAGAAGTGATAAGGCGAAGTGGAAAGAAACGAGATTAAATGATGATTTATTCAGGAAATTGAGGTCGATCAAATTGTTCTTTTTGAATACTATAAGCACAATCAAAATGACCCAATGGACATTCTTTTTTACCATGTAAACCACAAGGCCTGCATTCTAATTCTTTTTTTGTTTCCACCACTTTAGCTTGATCAGCCAATGGCCCAAAACCAAATGAAGGAACGGTTGAACAAAAAACTGCATTGGTAGGAGCATTCAAAGCAGATGCCATGTGCATTGGCGCAGAGTCATTAACATAATTCATGGTAGCTCCTTTCATTAAAGCCGCTGACTCTAGAAAACTTAGTTGTCCACTTAAATTAATAAGTTTCTCTCTTCCACACATTTCCACAATTTCTTCGCATTCCTCCGTATCATCTGGGCCGCCGAGTAAATAAATTACCCAGTTATCATCTTGTGACAACAATAATTCAACCCATTTTAAACTTGGAAACTGCTTTGTAGCCCAAACTGAGGTAGGAGCGAAACAGAGGTAAGGTTCATCTTGAAATTGCTTTACATTTTTAACATCTTCTTTCGACGGATATAATTTTGGTCTTGTGTATTTGTCGTCAGTTAACTCCCTAACTAAAGACAGATTACGACTCGTTTCATGTTGGCCTATTAGTTGATGCCCAATTTTTTTGGTAAACGTAAAAGACATTGGGTTTTTTCTGAAACCTACTTTAACTTTAGCTCCGGATAATGCAGTAATTAGGCCAGCGGCCATAAATCGTTGCGCATTAATCACACAATCGTAGTTTCTTGAACGAACTGTAGCGATAACTTGAAGAAGCGAACGGTATTTTTTGCCGCCTTTTGTCCAAATCAATACTTTGTTAACCTTTGGGTGGTTATGCAGTAGTTTTTCATTTCCCTTGCGAAGTAAAAAATCAATTTTTGCTTTTGGATAGAATTCGCTAAGCTTCTCAATAATAGGAGTTGCCAATATTACGTCACCTATGAAGGCAGTCTGTATAATAAGTATCTTATTCATTACACAGCAACTTCGAAATCTCGAAGAACGTCATTAAGAGAAGTTTTTAAATCAGTACTTGCTTTTCGCTGTCCTATAATTAAGGCACACGGTACTTGGAATTCTCCTGCTGGAAATGTTTTCGTGTAAGAACCGGGAATTACCACAGATCTGCTTGGTACGACTCCTTTATATTCTTTTGGCTCTTTTCCTGTTACATCTATTATTTTGGTTGACTTGGTCAACACGACATTCGCCCCCAAAACGGCTTCTTGTTCAACTCTTACGCCTTCTACAACAATACATCGTGAACCAACAAAGCATCCATCTTCAATGATTACTGGAGAGGCTTGTAATGGCTCCAAAACACCGCCAATTCCGACTCCACCGCTCAAATGAACATTTTTCCCTATTTGAGCACAACTTCCAACTGTAGCCCAAGTATCCACCATTGTGCCTTCATCAACGTATGCACCAATGTTGATGTACGAAGGCATCATAATCACACCTTTTGCAACGTAGGCTCCGTAACGTGCAATAGCATGAGGCACCACTCTGATTCCTTTCTTAGCATAGTCCGATTTTAGAGCCATCTTATCATGAAACTCAAACGGTCCCACTTCAATGGTTTCCATTTTTCGAATAGGGAAGTATAGCACAACAGCCTTTTTGACCCATTCGTTTACTTTCCAACCATTTTCTGTTGGTTCTGCACACCGAAGGTCCCCTGAATCAATTTTGGCAAGCACAAATTCAATTGCCTTGATGGTTTGTTGTTCTTTAAGTAATTCACGGTTCTCCCATGCACTTTCAACTAAATTCTGAAGGTCTTTCATGTTGACAAAAATAATTTTTCTAATTGGTTCGTAGTTGATTTCCAGTCGTAATTGTGACGAACAAAATCATGACCGTTCAGTGCAATTCTAGAAGCTAGCTGGTTATTTTCTAAAAGCTCGGTAATTGCTGTTACATAATCATCTACACAATTAGCAATGATGATGTTTTCTCTGTCCTTTGCTTTTAAAGCATTATTGGCTAAAGTAGAAGTAATGCAAGGGATTTGCATCGCCATTGCTTCTAGTAGTTTATTTTGCAAACCAGTGCCAATTTGCATGGGCGCAATAAACACTTTTGAGCAGGCGTAATAATCTCGAATGTCATCGACCCAACCCGTTACCGTTACATTTTTTTGTGCTAATCTCTGAACTTTCGCATTTGGAGAAGCTCCTGCGATGGCTAGTGTTGCCGAAGGGCTTTTTTTCCATAGTTCAGGTAATACCTCTTCTACTAAAAATGTAACTCCGTCTACATTGGGCGCGTAAGACATGTTTCCTGTAAATACTAAGTCAAACGATTTCTCCTTTCTTCTAGGACTAAAATAGGCTAAGTCGACCCCGTTCCTAACTATTTCAATGGAGCTGTTTTGAGCGTGAATGATTAAGTCCCGATCTTGCTCTGAAATGATCGTTTTATTTTCGAAAGCATTAAAAATAAAATGCTCGTACTTTTTAAGTCTACTGGCCTCGATACGCACAAAAGGTTTTAGATAAGCTTTTGATTTTTCGATTCTTCTTTCCATTCCTTTTGAAAGAACATCCATGTAATCCAATGTCTTAGGAATATCTTTGACTTCTTTTACATATTCACTCACTCGAATGAGTTGACAGTAAATGTGATCTACCTTATTGCTTCTAAAAAAGTTGACAATTGGCTTTTTTGCACTTTTTTTGAAAAAGTAGGCTACCTGTAGCGGAAGTTTTGAAAAGAGTAAGCCTTTAATTAAGTTTTTTATAATTGTAAGTCTGCTTAGTTGAACCACCATTATTTCCTTGCAATATGGTTTTAGTTCATCAAAGTGAGAAGGTCGAACATCCTTATCGCTTAAACAACACAGGTAAATTTCATTGCTCTTTGAAAGCTCTTTAATTTGATGATATGCTCTGAGTTTATCTCCTTTTTCCAATGGAAATGGGAATCTAGAAAGGAGAATACCTATCTTCATACGTGTGATGCAGTTTTTTTCTTGAAAAAAGACTTAAAGAAACTGGTGTAAGAATCAAAGTTGAACAGCGCAGAGTCACTAGTGGCTTTATAGGTAAAAAACAAACCAACAGGTAAAAGAATTGCAGAAGCCATCCACATGCCAAGAAGAGGGTCAATCGCTCCTTCTTTTGCCATTTTTTCTCCGGATATACTAAGAATATGAAAGAGTAAAAAGAATAAGACAGAAATAATGATTGGCATGCCCAACCCTCCTTTTCTAATGATAGCGCCGAGAGGTGCACCTATTAAAAATAGAATAACACAAGCAAAGGGCAGGGTTAATTTTTTGTGCCATTCTATTTCGTGGCTCCAAATGTATTTATTTCGACTTTTCATGTCTTCATGCATACTACTTAATCGAGACCGAGAGTTTCGGCTTAAGTTAGTAGCAGTAATTAAAATTTGGCCTTTCTTCTCGTCATTAAAAGTGGAGAAATAATTGTCTAAATCTATTTGGCTTGAATCTTTCTTTTGGGTAAATCTACTTTCATCATAATTTGAGTAGAGAAATGAACTATTTTTTAAGCCTGTTTTAAAGTTTTCAAAATGATTATTTTTCATTTTGTTTAAGGTGTCTATGGCACTTGATAATTGCTCCATATTTAACATTTTATATCCTGTTTTAAATAGCTCTTCGTCTGTTCTATTTAAGTCAAATTGTGATAAGTCAGAGCGGATGATATTCTCTTTAAATTTTGATCTCGCTAACGTATATTCTTTTTTAACCTGCGGGTTTTCTTCTTCCTCGTAATTAATGCCATTGATTAATTTTAATTCTAAATATCGCTTGTCAGCAGTCATGGTCATAATTCCCTCTTCTGCTTGGGTAACCTTTCGGTTTCCCGGACCATCTGAATGATCGTAAATTAAGACGTCGTATAAGTGTTCAACACCATCAATTTCCTTTTTATCCTTTACTCTGATTGTAATGTCTTCTAAATCGTTTGAAAACATACCCGGCTGAATATCCATGGTAGGTTTTTGCTGTTTAATGTCATACAACAATGATTTACTTTTTAAGTTAGCTACTGGAAGCCAATAATTTGAGAACAAGTAGGCAACAAAACTCAGCATAAGCACAACTGCGAATAGAGGTTGTAAAACTTTCTTTAGAGAAATTCCTGCCGACTTAAATGCTACCAATTCATAGTGTTCTCCTAAATTTCCAAAGGTCATTAAGGAGGATAGTAAAATGGAAAGGGGCAAGGCCATCGGAACTAAGCTGGCAGCTACGTATACCAGTAATTGCACAAAAACACCAAATTCTATACCCTTACCAACTAAATCATCTATGTATTTCCATAAGAACTGCATGAGCAGAACAAAAATGGAAATGAAAAATGTCGCCATAAAGGGCGACATAAATGATTTTAGAATAAATTTTGAGGAGGTTTTCAACGTCTATTTTTATAGTAAGCGTTTCACCTAAAGTTTTATTGTGTTGGAATTAAGAGCCTATTGCATGCAAAAGACTATTCACTTGGCTTTCCCAAAGTAATTGAGACTCTTCAATTTCATCTTCTTCAGCGTAATCTGTAATAATCAAAGAAACATCATTAGTGAGTTCATCTGTCTCTAGTTTGAATTCAAAAAATGAATCCTCGTCTTCGTCTTCTTCCCACTTAAAGCGAATGTATTTATCTGTTTTCTTAGACAATAACATTGCAGTTTCTTCCGAACCATCCCAAATAAAGACAAACTTCTTACCTCTTGAATTTACATTATCTGCAAACCATTCAGAAAGACCTGAGGGTGTTGATAGAAATTTGTATAACATCTTCGGTGATGCTTTAACTACAAATTCTAATGTGTACTCTACTTTATTTGCCATTGCGTGTTCAGGTTATTCGGTCACAAGATACACACTTTTAAGTGATTTTTAAATTTGCTAATGGACTTATTGCGTGCCAAGTAATTGTTAATTGAAGCTACGAAGTATCTTTTTTGTTTAAAATCCAACCCGCAGTATACAAACATCATCTATTTGCTCTTCGTTCTTTCTCCAATCTCTAAAGCTCTTATCCAATGCATCATTAAATGGGTTTGCACTATTATTTAAAGCCGATAAAAGGTGCTCTTTAAAGCCAGTTGATTTTAATTTTTTTCCTTTTTCTCCTCCAAATTGATCTAAGTAACCATCTGAAAATAAGAAAATTTGATCTCCTTTTGATACTTCAATTTTTCTACTTGTGAAAGGGGACCTTTTAATGAACTTACCAATGGGTTGCCGATCAGCTTTAAAATCTAAAAATTCATTTTTACGTAACAAATACAAGGGATTGAAGGCACCCGAATACACCAATTCGCTTTTATGATCCCACCTGCACAAGCAAATGTCCATTCCGTCGCTTACAATACTGTCAGCATTATCAAAGGTATGTTCTACAAGAATGGTTAAGCGATCTAAAATTTCACCCGGGTCTGTTAGCATCAATTCATTGGTGCACCTGTTCAATGCATTGTAGCCTACAACACTAACCAATGCTCCAGGTACACCATGTCCGGTGCAATCTGCTACAGCAAAAAACGTATATTTTTCGGTAGATTCTAACCAATAGAAATCTCCCGAGACTATATCTTTAGGCCGAAAGAAGATATCAAAGTCTCGGAACATCGCCTCCAATAACTTTTTAGAGGGAAGAATTGCATCTTGCAATCGCTGAGCGTAGTTAATACTTTGAATGATTTCTTTATTCTGATTTTCCAACAAAGTGTTCTTCTGAACCACTTCTTGCGTTGTGAATTTTACTTCTCTTTCCAGCGTTTCTGTTTGTTTGTTTTTCAGCAGGTTTATCTGCTATAGTCGTTCAACAGCCTCTTGCTCAGCTACTAATTTATCATTTTGAGTTTTTCGATACCTCTCGGCTAAGGAGATTGAAAGAAATGCAACTTCAATTGCCGAGGCAATCTTGAGCCTCGCTAGTTCAAGTATAAAACTCCGTTTATCATATCCTGAGTTTTTAACGTTTAACTCTATCCAAAAAGCTGAGTTTGTAAAATCCATATACGGTACCTCAGATGCAGCTTTAAAAGCATCATCCGTATCGCCTAAACTCTTGGTTTAAATAATGTCATCAAGCGTTAATGTATCCTCCTGGTCTTCTAAAATCCATGCATGTGCAGCCAAGTGCATTGATTCTCCATCTTGAGGTAGTTCCACACTGTTTTGGCCAATTGAAAAAATAGAGAAGGCTAATGCAAAAAAGAAGAAAACAGTCTTTTTGAAACTCATGGTTCAAAAGTACTGCATCCCATTTAATTCTTAACTTTTTTTTGAAGTTGATTTCGGGTATTTCTTCAAATCTGACGAACTTTCAACTTTGTTCAAGGTTTATTAAATACATGATAGGATTTAGATTTTCAGAGTTTTCAGAAGAGCTTAAGGACGAAACACCATTTGAGCGTCTGTTAAAGATATTCCTAGAGCTGATGACCCATACTTCTGGCGATTTTGAGGAAAGTATGGCTTGGTTAAAGGAGTTAGATGACGAACATGGATTAACAACCCCAGAATATACGTTAGAAGACTTTAGAAGAGACTTAGAAGAAAAACGTTACATCAAGACAGACGAAAACAACCAAACAGGGCTGAGTGAAAAGTCAGAACAGTTGATTCGAAAAAAAGCGTTAGAGCAAATTTTTGGAAAGCTGAAGAAAGGAGGGAAGGGAAACCACAAAACCAATTCTATTGGTCAAGGTGGTGAGAATAACACAGACCATAGACCTTTTCAATTTGGCGATACTCTAGATCAAATTGCTTTTACGGAGTCATTTAAAAATGCTCAAATCAATAATGGAATAGATTCTTTTCAAATGACTGAAAGGGATTTGGAGGTAACAGAAAGTTTTCATTCCACTCAAATGTCAACGGTTTTGATGATTGATATTTCTCACTCCATGATTTTATACGGAGAGGACCGAATTACACCTGCTAAGAAAGTAGCAATGGCCTTAGCAGAGTTAATAACCACTAAATATCCAAAAGACAGTTTAGACATTGTGGTATTTGGAAATGATGCTTGGGAGGTAAAAATAAAGGATTTGCCATATTTGTCTGTCGGTCCATACCATACCAATACCGTTGCCGGGTTGGAGTTAGCTATGGATTTATTACGAAGAAGAAAGAATTCTAATCGCCAAATATTTATGATTACGGATGGTAAGCCTACTTGCTTGATTGAGAATGGTGAGTACTATCAAAATTCTTGGGGACAAGATCCCAAAATTCTAAACCGTACGATTAACTTGGGCATTCAATGCAGGAAGTTGAACATTCCAATTACTACTTTCATGATTGCGAAAGACCCTTACTTACAAAAGTTTGTAGAGGAATTTACGGAAGCCAACCAAGGTAAAGCATTTTACTCTGATTTAAATGGACTGGGCAATTTTATATTTACTGATTACGAAAAAAACAAAAGAAAAAGAGTTTAAAGATGGAACTATTGAAGATAAAGACACTGAAACAACTTAAAGACGCAGGTTTTGAAGTGAAGAGTGTGAAGGATGAGCTCAGAGACAACTTAATCCAGAAAATTAAGGCAAAAGAGAATGTGTTTCAAGGAATATTTGGCTACGAAGACACGGTTATTCCAAATATAGAACGTGCAATATTGTCAAGGCACAGCATCAACATGTTGGGACTTAGAGGGCAGGCGAAGACTAGAATTGCTAGAATGATGACCCAGTTATTAGACGAATACATGCCAATTATTGAAGGTAGCGAAGTCAACGATAATCCTTTTGAGCCGGTATCTTATTTTGGGAAACAACTGCTGGAGCAAAAAGGTGATGATACTCCTATTGCTTGGGTGCACAGAAATGTGCGGTATGTTGAGAAACTAGCTACACCTGATGTCTCTATTGCAGATTTAATTGGAGATGTTGATCCAATTAAAGCGGCCAACTTAAAGCTAGACTATTCAGATCCGAGGGTTATTCATTTTGGATTAATACCTAGAGCAAATAGATGTTTGTTTGTAATTAATGAATTGCCAGATTTACAAGCCCGAATTCAGGTAGCCTTATTCAATATTTTGCAAGAAGGGGATATTCAAATTAGAGGTTTTCAGTTGAGATTTCCCTTAGACATTCAATTTATGTTCACTGCGAACCCTGAAGATTACACGAATAGAGGTTCCATTATCACACCGCTAAAAGATAGGATTCAGAGTCAAATTATGACACATTACCCTAAGACAATTGAATTAGCCAAGGACATAACGAAGAGTGAAGCAAGAGTTACTACATTTCAAAATGACAATATCACCATTCCAGAAATCGTCAAGGATTTATTAGAGCAAATATCCTTTGAGGCGAGAGAAAGTGAATTTGTAGACGAAAAGTCTGGGGTTTCTGCAAGACTTTCCATCTCAGCTTATGAAACCATGTTAAGCGCTGCAGAGAGAAGAATGCTAAAAAGCGGAGATTCAAAAACTACTGTTCGAATTAGCGATGTAATGTCGGTTATACCCGCAATAATTGGCAAGATAGAAATGGTTTACGAAGGCGAGCAAGAAGGAGCAGTAAATGTTAGTTATGCTCTAATACGCTCTGCAATTCGAACCCAAGCTGTGACATTTTTTCTAGAATTGAAGGATTTAAAGAAATTGAAGAATAATTCTTCAGAAACTTACAACTCCATTATCAATTGGTTTTCATCAAATAAATTAGATTTATTGAATGATTTATCTGAAAAAGATTTCCATAAAGAATTAGATCGTGTTGACAATTTAAAAAACATTGTCAATGAAAAATTTCCTGCTCTTCCTGAAGAAGGTGTTTACCTGATGATGGAGTATTTATTACACAGTTTAGCTGAATATTCTTATTTGAATAAAAGTAAATTGGAACGAAGTTTTAAATTCGAAGACTTACTAGGTTCCATGTTTTCAGGCGATATGGAGTTATAAGATCTCACAACCAATATGTTCTCAACAACACCACTTAATGCTTGTACCATGAAAAAGCAATTTTTATTACTCGTCTCAATTTGTCCATTCTTTAGTTTGTTGGCATGTAATACTCCAACAGAAAATATAACGGAGAAAAGCACCGTTCTAACAGAAAAACAGATAGAAAAAGAAGGTTTGAAAAAGGCTTATTTCGCTAGCGGATGTTTTTGGTGTGTCGAAGCTGTTTTTGAATCAGTGAAAGGTGTGAAAGAGGCCGTTTCGGGATATTCAGGGGGTGATAAGGCAAATCCAACCTACAGAGAAGTTAGTTCTGGACAGTTAAAACATGCAGAAGCAGTAGAGGTTATTTACGATGAAAAACAAGTTAGTTTTGAAACCTTGGTTAAGGTTTTCTTTGGTTCTCAAGACCCTACAACCCCAAATCAACAAGGGCCCGATCGCGGACCACAATACAGATCAATTGCTTTTTACACTAACCCATCTGAAAAGCAAATCATTGAAAACTACATAACGGAATTGACCGATAAGAAAGTTTTTAATGCACCAATAGTAACGGAAGTGGTTAAGTTTGAAAAGTTTTGGAATGCTGAGGATTACCATCAAGATTATGAAAGACGCAACCCTAACGTACCTTATGTTAGGTCCGTCTCCGTTCCACGCTTGAACCGTTTTAAAGAAAAGTTTCCTGAGTTACTGAAAGAGAATCACTAACCCAGGTTTTTAATTATCGGCTAGTCTTTTTTAATTCAAAAAGATCTTTTCGTCTATCTCTAAGATTTTTAACACTACCAAATTGGTTTAGCTCACGGAGTAAGTCAAGGTCAACATCTGCAATCAATATCATTTCGGCATTCGGTGTAGCTTCCGCTTTTATTCCATTTGATGGAAAAGAAAAGTCACAAGGTGTAAATACGGCCGATTGCGCGTATTGAATGTCCATGTTATGAACCTTCGGTAAATTACCAACACTTCCTGCAATAGCTACATAACATTCATTTTCTATTGCCCTAGCTTGAGCACAAAGCCTAACGCGTGAATAACCATTCTGAGTATCCGTTAAAAATGGGACAAACAATATTTCCATGCCTTCATCAGCAAGTAACCTGCTTAATTCAGGAAATTCTGAATCGTAGCAAATAAGGATGCCAATTTTACCACAATCGGTATCGAAGGTTTTTATTTGTGAACCTCCTTGCATTCCCCACACTTTAGATTCATCAGGGGTCACGTGTAATTTCTCATACCGCTCGATACTCCCATCTCTTCTGCACAAATAACCTACATTGTAAAGTAAGTCATTTTTCATTTCAAGCGGAGTATTTTATTGATGCCGTTTCAGGTTATCGATCAGATTTTGCCCTTTTTCCTGAATTTTTTAATGCTCCATTAATGGCAGATAATAACCACTTGCCTGAATCTGAAGCGATCCGAGAACTTTCCAAGTTCACGGATGAAATTGTGAAGCGGTTTTCTGAATTAGCCATATCCTACAATATCAACGTTATTACCGGCAGTATGCCTGCTGCATCAATTCTTCAAAGTCTTTGTACAATCGCATTTGCCATTGTATCAGACCCAATCGAATGATTTTCTTTTGATTAGCTGCTTTTTTTGTCTTTTTTTCAAAGTAAATGTTATCCCATTTGAGTAAAACCGCATATTCGCTTGAATCTTCATCACCCTCTAAGTAGCCCTTTAAAACTTTTTCAGGTTGGAAGTCGTTCGAAATTTGGAAACTAAGCACTGGGTCGTGAATTTCCTTTCGTTTTACTTTCTCAATGTATTCTTTTGGTCCGATTTCATCAGCAAACTTGTAAAAATTTGGAATTCTGCCACCAAAGGCTATTCCTCTTAAATTCAAACGCTCACATAATTCTTTTCGATAGTCGTAAAGCCGTCTTCCTAAACGTAACCCTCGGTATTCTGGCTTAATGAAAACGTCAATTCCGTAGAGCATATCGCCCTCTTCATTGTGTGTACTGAAGGTGTAATTACCTGTTATTTCTTTGTAATTATGGTGATCTGCGTAAGCCGAATTTTCTACACAAATAGACAGGGCACAGCCGGCCAATTGATTGTTCACTTTTAAAACAACCTGGCCTTCAGGAAACTTCTCTATTAAGGCCTGAATGTGAGTCTCTTTCCAATAGGAATCAGGCATGGTCGAGTAGGACTCTATCATTGCTGATTTTAACTCTTGGTAGTCGTTTATTGTTAGGTATTTAAGTTCTATGTTGTCTATTTCCTCAATCATTTTATCACTTATTTTAGCACTTTTACAATATCTAAAAGTGAGGCTAAATTAGCAAATAGATTAGTCAGGTAAACGCTAATGTGAAACAACCAAATACAATGTTTTAATCGACAGTTAAATATGTTATATATTGAATAGTAATGTTATAGATGACATGTTGATCGAGGGTAATATTTTTAATCTCGATATTTTACCTGATTGGGTAGTACGATATAGGCTGTTATGAAGCGTTTTATTTTAAAAACGAATAAGTATCAAAATTGAAGCCGTTTAGAAGATCTTTTACTGGCATTCTTTTCTTCCCTTCAATTTGTATATCGACTAACTTTAAGTCTAAATCTGCGGTACCAACAGTAATTTCTTTTTCCTCCACCATTACTTCTCCTGCTGACAATGTTTGACTACTTAAAAGTTCAACTCCATACACTTTTACATTAACAGTTTTATCACTATTACTATCGTACAAGGTTGACCAAGCTGTCGGGAAGGGACTCATGCCTCTAACCAAATGGTCTATTTCTTTAGCAGATTGAGACCAATTTATTTCACAGTCGTCTTTAAATATTTTGGGTGCTTCTTTGCTCTCCAATTTAGGTTGTGGGCTAGTATTTAAGTCATTGGTCTCAATACAACTTACGGTTTTAACAACCAATTTACCACCAACTTTCATTAATTTATCGTGAAGCGTTCCTGCTGTTTCACTTGGAGAAATAGCTACTTTTTCTTGAAAGATTAGGTCTCCCGTATCAATTTTGTGCTTTAAGAAAAAAGTCGTTACTCCTGTTTCTTTCTCTCCATTAATAATTGCCCAATTAATAGGCGCAGCACCTCGGTAATTTGGCAGTAAGGATGCGTGTAGGTTAAAAGTTCCTAGCTTCGGCATGTTCCATACCATTTCAGGTAACATTCTAAAGGCCACCACAATTTGTAAATCTGCTTGGTAGCCTTTTAACGATGCAATAAAATCTTCGTCTTTAAGGTTCGTAGGTTGTAAAACCGGAATTCCTTTTGCTATGGCATACTTTTTTACTGCCGATTCATTTATTTTTTGACCTCGGCCCGCTTTACGATCAGGAGCAGTAATGACAGCAACTACATTTTTGTCTGCTTCCATTAATGCATTTAAGCTTTCAACTGCAAAATCAGGTGTTCCAATAAATACAATTCTCAAATCATTTTTCATATTACGCTATTTTTCCAATTCCCAAACTTTAAGTACAAAATTGATAATAATCCCATAAAGCTGAAATAAATAAACTCTGAACTCCAAACGGCGACTAACGATAAATCTAAGATTAAAGCGAAGAAATAAGCAAAGGATAAGTAAATAGAAATACTGATAAACTCTATGCTCAACGTTACAAGAGTTTTACCCGTTCCTGTCACAGAAGAAAAGGTAATGAAGGCAATGCTGAAAAAGAGCATTGCGCCACAGATAACAGGTAAGATCTTTATTGCACCTTCAATTAAGTCCGCATCATCAGTGTAAATAGAAGTTACTTCAGACGGAAAAATCAAAAGCATTGGCAAAAAGGCAGCAGTTGCAAGAATGCTCATTATTACAATACGCTTTATGAGTAAAGGAACTTCTTCAATTCTATTCTCTCCCATAATATTAGACACTAAGGTGCTTGCTGCTGAACTAAAACCAAATAAAGGTATCATAACGACCATATAGATACTTCTTACGATGTGAGAGACCCCTAAGTTGAATTCTCCCGTTTGCTCTATGATCATGAAAAAACTTAACCATGTGCACAACGCCATAAAGTTTTGTAACATGATTGGAGCAGCAATTTTTAAAATGTGCAGTTGTTTTTTCCAACTAAAAGTTAATTCTTGAAAAAGGTTATACTTTTTGTAGTTTGTTCTAACAAGGGTAAAATAAGCAAAGTAGAGTAGTGCAACTATTTCAGAAATAACAGATGCTAAAGCTGCTCCTTTTATACCCATTTCAGGTAAGCCTAACTTACCAAATATCAATAAGTAGTCGAGAACTACGTTAACCCCTGCTTGAATAAAAGTAGCTTTCGTCAGCACCTTTGTGTTGGTCGTTCCGGTATAGAAAGCGATAAACAGAAAATTAAAGAAGGCAAAGAAAATACCATAGCTTCTAATGGATAAGTAATCGATAGATGCCTGTAAAATATTTTCTGAGGCTACAACGGTAGAGAGTATTTGAGGTGTGAAAAGCTTTACAAAAGCAAAGAGTAGCAAGGAAATAGGAAGTAAGAAGAACAAACCCGCATTGAATAATTCTCCTATTTCACGGAGGTTGCCTTCACCATTTCTTCTACCGATGATAATTTGGCAGCCAATTGTAAATCCAAATCCAATCATCATGAGCACCAAGTAAAAAATTCCGGCATTTCCAGCTGCCCCAAGTTCTACAATTCCGTAGCGACCTAAGAAAGCAGTATCTGTTACATTTACAATGTTTTGAGCTACACCACTTAAAATGATGGGATAAGAAACTTTCCAAATACTTTTGTAATCTACGGCTTGATTCATTCTTCGATGTAAAGCACTAACCCTTTCAAATACTCGCCTTCAGGATGAAAGATAGAAACAGGGTGATCTGCAGGCTGAGATAGGTGATGTAATACTTTAACGTTTCGTCGGGCTTCAATAGCCGCTGCCATAATTGTGTTTTCAAACAACTTCCGATCAACTACTTGACTGCACGAAAAGGTAAACAGAATTCCGCCCTTTTTAATCATAGAAAATGCCTTTGCATTCAAACGCTTATAGCCTTGTACAGCTTTGTGTTGGGCACTTTTGCTTTTAGCATAAGCAGGCGGATCTAGTATAATTGTATCGTATAATTCTTCCGTTTCGTTCAAGTATTTTAAGGTGTCTTTTGCGAAGCTTTTATGAATTGTGCAATCTTCGAAATTAATAGCAACATTTCTGTCTGTTAATTCAATGGCTTTTTGCGAACTGTCAACCGAGTGCACTTCAGTTGCACCTGCTGCTAGAGCATACACACTAAAACCTCCTGAATAACAAAAGGTATTTAATACTTTCTTCCCTTTGGAATACGTTTTTAATAACTCTCTGTTAAAGCGTTGGTCAATGAAAAATCCTGTTTTCTGACCATTTATCCAATCAATTTCAAATTGGAGATTATGTTCTAAAACAATTTGTGGACTTTCGGCTTCTCCTAACAAATAGTCATCTTCAATACTTTCTTCACCTTGGCGATGCAGTGCTTTTTCACTTTTAGAATAGACAGCAGTCAATTTATCTCCCATTACCGCTTTCAGTGCTTTGGCAATAGCAGGTAGCTCATTGGCAAAACCTGCACTATGCGCTTGAACAATGGCAACACTGCCGTAAATATCAACTACCAGTCCTGGTAAACCATCACCTTCAGCATGTACTAAACGATAGCAGGTTGTTGATTCAGAATGGGTGAGTTGGAGGGTACTTCTTAGCTGAAACGCAGCTGTTAACTTTCTTTCCCAGAAATTTGAATTTACTACATCCTTTTTAAAAGAAAGCATTCTTACTGCTATACTTCCTTCAGCAAAGTGACCCACGCCAAGAATCTTTTCATTTTGATCAGCTACTTGCACCAAGTCCCCTTCTCGCAGCTCTTCTGCATCTTCATCCATCAAGATTTTGTCAATGGCACCTGAAAAAACCCAAGGGTGCTTCCTTTTTAAACTCTCACTTCTCTTGGGTTTTAATATAATTGTTGGGTAATTCATTGTTTACTATCTTGTTGATCTTTTATCGGACGCAAACCCGTTTCAAATTCATTATTCAAATTATTTTCATCAAACCGACAAAGCCGAGCTCTTTTCAGCTTGAGTCTTTCATTCATAGGGCCGGTAAACCGAATGGGTATTTTCTGCTCTAGAACTCTATCGTTCTCTTCTTGCGCTGCGTTTTTCTCTTCCTTTATGAGATGATCGTAATAGGCATTTATCTTTTCAATTTTTTGTTGTTCCTTAATAATTTGCGTTTGCGATAGAACTACACTGTCATTTATTACTGCTGTCAAGCCATTTAATTGTTTTACACTTCGATTTTGTACCAAGGTGAAATTTGAATCAATGTATTGAATTGTTGCAAAATTAAAATTCTTGTTCTCAGTGTTTGTAAATAAGGAATAGTCTAACTTCTCTTCGGTATCAATTGTATCTCCAACGGCAGGGTGCAGAGGATATACAACCTGTGCAGAAGAGACAAAATAACTTAAGATTAGGGTCCAACAGCCCACATAATTAATAATATAGGCTCTATTCATTCATGTGCATATTTAATCACTTTTTAAGCAACTCACCAAGGTCCAAATTGAAGACCTACTTCTCTTGGTCTCAATCCCATTTGAAATTCCTCCATTCTTCGCTGGTCATTTGCTAGTCGTGCTTTCATTCTATCTTCTTTTTTTAATTGATCAGAAATTGGGCCATCAAAACGGATAGGAATTTTCTTTTCTACGCTTTTATAATCTTCTTGTTTGGGTTTTTTAGCTTTTTCGGCTAAATATCTGTAGTAAGCGTTTATTTTTTGAATTTTCTGCTGTTCTTCAATAATCTGTTCCTGACTTAATAGCAGGGTGTCGTTGTAGTATTTTACAGTGTCATTTGACTCTTTAAGGGCTCGATTTTCAATTAATATAAATCCTGAATTTAAATACTTAATGACAGAAAAGTTAAAATTGTCGTTTTCTGAAGCAGCAAACAAAGAGTAGTCTAATTTTTCATCACGGTCTATGGTGTCACCAACGGTTGGATGTAAGGGATATACACCTTGAGAAAAAGAAGGAATGGCAGTGAATAAAAATACTAAGCCAACAAAATACTTCATTAATCTTCTAAGTCAAGGTCTACATCTTCATCTTCGTATTTCTCTCTTGCATCATCCGTCAAATTACCATCGTCATCATAATCTTCATCGTCTTCAATCAACTGCTCTGCCATAATTATGGACATCTTGATTAAGTAAATTTTCTCTTCAGTTTCAAATCTTAATGCACTAACTTTTTCACCATCTTTATTTACAAAGCTGATTAAGTGCTGACTAAACCCTTTAGGGTATTCTAGTTTAATTTGATGTTGAATGGTGTCATCAAGTTTTTCAAAAGCTGTTACTACTCGAGGTTTGTTGGGAATATTCATTTTGTTTTTCATTTACCAGTTTAACAAATACGCAAATATTAACGGAGCTACGATGGTAGCGTCAGATTCAATTATAAATTTCGGAGTGTTAATATCTAATTTACCCAAAGTTATTTTTTCATTGGGTACTGCGCCTGAGTATGATCCGTAGCTTGTTGTACTGTCAGATATTTGACAGAAATAACTCCAAAAAGGTGTGTCTGTTTGTTCCATGTCTTGATACAGCATAGGTACAACGCAAATCGGGAAATCTCCCGCAATACCGCCTCCAATTTGAAAAAATCCTATTCCGTCTTTTCCTGCTTCTTCAGTGTAATATTTTGCTAAGTAGGTCATGTATTCAATTCCTGACTTCATGGTGGAAGGTCTAAGCTCTTCCTTTAAACAATATGAAGCGAAGATATTACCCAAAGCAGAATCTTCCCAACCCGGACAAATAATTGGAAGGTTCTTTTCTGCAGCAGCAAGCATCCAAGAATTTTTTGGATCTATTTCATAATACTGTTCCAACACTCCTGAAAGCAATAATTGATATAAATACTCATGTGGTAAAAAACGTTGACCATTGTCCTCTGCTTTTTTCCAAAGTTTAAATACATGGCTCTGTAATCTTCGGAATGCTTCTTCTTCAGGAATACAGGTGTCTGTCACTCGATTTAGTCCTTTCTCTAACAGGTCCCACTCATCTTTAGGAGTTAAATCTCTATAGTTGGGTACTCTTTTGTAGTGAGAGTGAGCCACTAAATTCATCAAGTCTTCTTCTAGGTTTGCTCCAGTGCAAGAAATAATTTGAACTTTGTCCTGTCGAATCATTTCAGCCAATGATTTACCTATTTCTGCAGTGCTCATAGCTCCAGCTAGCGAAATCAACATTTTCTTTCCACTCGCTAAATGCGTTTCATATGCTTCTGCTGCATCTACTAATGCCGCAGCATTAAAGTGTTTGTAGTGCTCCGTGATGAATTCTCCTATTGGTCCTTTATTTCCCATTTAATTCAAATTTATAACTCAATAACTTATAATACAATTTAGCAGCTAAAAAATTTGCCGCATGGTTACCTTCAATTGGAGCCACCTCAACAATGTCTAGGCCAACAACGTTTCTTTGTTCAAATACTTTTCGCAGGTATTTTATGGTTTCATTCCAAAAAAGCCCACCCGGCTCTGGCGTTCCTGTAGCAGGCATAATGGCAGGGTCAAACGCATCTAAATCAATTGTTAAATACACATCATTTGTCATTTGGTCGATGGAGTTTTGCATCCAGTTAGTATTGCCGTGCATGTCTTCTGCAAAGTAGCATTTAGCTTTATTAATATACTTTAATTCGCTAACATCCATGCTTCTAATTCCAATTTGAATCAGGTTGGTGTTTATGCTTGCATCGTAAACTGCGCAAGCGTGGTTGTAGGGTGAACCTAAATATTCAGGTCTTAGATCCGTATGAGCATCTAACTGTAAAACGGTTAGATTTTCATATTTTTCATAAAATGCTTGAATAATTCTAATACTAATGGAGTGTTCTCCGCCAAAGAAAGTTAAGAACTTATCCGCTTTCAATAATTTCTTGACGAAAAAATCACCTGTTCGATTAAATTCGATGATGATAAAAATGAAGAATAACAAAGCAAAATAGATAGTACCAATTGCTTTTGCGCTCTGAATTCTCATTCGCTAAAAGTACAATTTATAGTAAAAAAAACTCCTTCGCCCGAGTGGGGAAGGAGTTCCTAAATAAGTTTAATTACAGAGGTTTTATATTACTTTACTGCTTTTACAATTGCTTCGAATGCTTTCGCATCATTCATTGCTAGGTCAGCTAATACTTTTCTATTCAACTGAATATCTTTCTTAGCTAATTTTCCCATGAATTCTGAATAAGACATATCGTGCAATCTAGTTGCAGCATTAATTCTTTGAATCCATAAACCTCTAAAGTTTCTTTTCTTCAATTTTCTGCCTGTGTATGCATATACACCTGCTTTTTCTACTGCGTTTTTAGCAACAGTGTGGACATTCTTTCTTCTTCCGAAGTATCCTTTCGCCTGCTTGAGGACTTTTTTTCTACGAGCTTTTGCAGCTACTGAATTTGTTGATTTAGGCATTTTATTTTCGTTTTTTGGAGTATCGTGGTTTGTTTAAAACACTTGTACTAACGATATTCCGGGTTTTGTTAATTTTTATTTTACGATAACCAGAAAGGTTTTACTTCATGCACAATTGCAACTTAATGTTAGACTCGTCGGCCTTGTGCACTAATGTTGCTGCGGTTAAGTTTCTCTTTCTTTTTTTAGCTTTCTTGGTCAAAATGTGACTTTTGAAAGCATGGTTTCTTTTGATTTTTCCTGACCCCGTAATCTTAAAACGCTTTTTGGCGCTTGAGGTCGTCTTCATTTTTGGCATGTGTTCTTCTATTTTAAATTAAACTTATTTATTTTTCTTTTTTGGAGCGATCATCATAATCATTCGCTTTCCTTCCATTTTTGGCATTGACTCTACCGTTGCTACCTCTTCTAATGCTTGCGCAAATTTTAGCAACAGTATTTGTCCTTTGTCCTTAAACAAAATCGAACGACCTTTAAAGAATACATAAGCTTTCACTTTTGCACCTTCAGCAATGAACTTTTCAGCATGTTTCAGCTTAAATTCATAATCGTGGTCATCTGTGTTTGGTCCGAATCTAATTTCCTTAATTACAACCTTCACCGCTTTCGCCTTCATTTCTTTCTGGCGCTTTTTCTGCTCGTACAAGAATTTCTTGTAATCGATAATTTTAACTACAGGCGGCGCTGCATTAGGTGAAATCTCTACCAAGTCTAAACCTGAGTCTTGAGCAAACTGCAGGGCTTCTTGGATGGAATAAACGCCTTGTTCTATTCCTTCTCCAACTACTCTAACATCTTTAGCAGAAATTTTTTCGTTTATTTTGTGCGGATCTTCTTTCCGGACAAATCTTCTTGGGCGTTGTTGTCGTGCTATTTCTTGGTCCTCCTCGTTATTTTATTAAACTAATTCTTTTATTTCTTTTTCAACTATTGCTGAAAATTCTTCAATTTTCATTGTTCCAATGTCACCTTCTCCATGTTTTCGCACCGAAAGTGTACCATTTTCAATCTCTTTCTCGCCGATGATTAACATGTAGGGAACCTTAGAGACTTCTGCATCTCGGATCTTTTTTCCTACTTTCTCGTTTCTATCATCTACGAATCCGCGAATATCGTATTTATTTAGCAGATTTAAAACCTCTTTGCAGTTTTCATTGTATTTTTCACTTAAAGGTAAAATAGCGACCTGATCAGGGGTTAACCAAAGCGGAAAATTACCTCCACAATGTTCAATTAAAACCGCTACAAAACGTTCCAATGAACCAAATGGGGCTCTGTGAATCATAACTGGTCTATGACGTTGGTCATCGCTTCCAATGTATTCTAATTCAAATCGCTCAGGTAAATTGTAATCGACTTGAATAGTACCCAATTGCCACTTTCTTCCCAGTGCATCTTTTACCATAAAGTCGAGCTTAGGACCATAAAAGGCGGCTTCACCATATTCTACAACTGTTTGCAGACCTTTTCCGTCAACTGCATTGATAATGGCTTGTTCTGCTTTTTCCCAATTTTCGTCGCTGCCAATGTATTTATCTTTGTCCTCCTTGTCTCGAAGAGAAATTTGAGCAGTAAACTCTTCAAATTTTAAAGCTTTAAAGACGTAAAGAACCAAATCAATCACTTTTTTAAACTCCTCTTCAACTTGCTCGGGTCTGCAAAATAGGTGAGCGTCATCTTGAGTAAAACCTCTTACCCGAGTTAGGCCATGCAATTCTCCACTTTGCTCGTATCTGTAAACCGTTCCGAATTCTGCAAAACGAACTGGTAAATCTTTATATGAACGTGGTTTAGACTTATAAATTTCACAGTGATGAGGACAATTCATTGGTTTCAAAAGAAACTCCTCGTTTTCATTTGGTGTATGTATGGGTTGAAATGAATCCGCACCGTATTTCTGATAATGTCCAGAAGTTACGTACAACTCTTTACTGCCGATGTGAGGTGTTATTACAGGGAGGTAACCGGCTTCCAATTGAGCCTTTTTCATAAAGTTCTCTAACCGTTCTCTCAGTTGTGCACCTTTTGGTAACCACAGCGGAAGACCTTGACCTACTTTTTGAGAGAAAGTAAACAACTCCAACTCCTTTCCTAATTTTCGATGGTCTCTCTTTTTAGCTTCTTCTAAAAGTTCTAAGTACTCAGTTAATTCCTTCGCTTTAGGAAATGTAATTCCATAAATTCGAGTCAACTGCTTGTTTTTTTCATCACCTCTCCAATAGGCTCCGGCTAAACTTAACAATTTAATGGCCTTAATAAATCCAGTATTTGGAATGTGTGGCCCACGACATAAATCAGTGAAGTTTCCTTGTGTATAGAAGGTAATGTTTCCATCTTCCAAACCTTCCAATAAATCGAGCTTATATTCATCACCCTTTTCTTGATAATGTGCTACTGCATCTGACTTTGAGATTCCTTTTCTGCTATATTCATTTTTTTGACGAGCAAGCTCCGTCATTTTCTTCTCGATGTTGATTAAGTCACCCTCGGTAATTACTTGATCTAATGAATCAACATCGTAATAAAATCCATTTTCTATTGGAGGTCCGATTCCTAACTTAATTCCTGGATAGATACTTTCTAAGGCTTCTGCCAATAAATGGGCAGAAGAATGCCACATGGTTTCTTTTCCTTCATCATCATTCCAAGTTAACAGCTGTAAGTTTGCATCTGCGTTAATTGATCTGAATGCATCAACAACTTCTCCGTCTACCTTTGCAGCTAACACGTTTCGTGCTAAGCCTTCGCTAATACTTTTTGCAACATCTAAGGCAGTTGCTCCTTTTTCAAATTCTCGCACAGATCCATCTGGCAAAGTAATTTTAATCATCTCTTATGGTTTAAGGTGGCAAAGGTAATCCCTTGCTTTCGATTTTGGGTAAAAAAAAAGCCCCGCTGTAAGCGGAGCAGAATTCTATTTTTCTTTTCGCTTATCCGTTAATAATTTTTGTTCTCAAGGTTTCAATCTCCTTGTTTAATAGGGTGATTTCCTCATCGGTCAATTCAACATCTGAAAATGATACATCTGGATTATCATGTGGATTATTTAGGTACAAGATTACATAATTTGAGAAATACGGCCGTTTTTGTCGTCCTCTTGAATTAGTTTAAGAAAAGTTTAGATGTGAGAGCCGTTTGTAAAACCAAAAAAAAGCCTTCTTCACATTGAAGAAGGCTTTTAAATTATTTAGAACGTTTTGCCTTTTGCATTTCGTTTTCCGATTCTCTTGTTTTTTGCTGATACAATTCAAAACGGGAAGGCACAACCTTAGCAGGCCAGTAATTATTTGAACGATCAACATCAGCTGTCTCTAAATTAGGGTCTAGGTTAATAGACTTTACTTCCTTTTCAAACCAGAATACTTTTCTAGCTGTTTGGTTTCCCATTTTCCAAATTTCTGCAGGTATGTATTCTTTTTGGCTAGAGCCATCTGTAAATGTAAATTCTAGAATAATTGGCATAACCAAGCCTCCAACAAGCTCAAAGTTTAGCTCATAAAAGTTATTTCTATTTAAAAGCATCTTTTTCTCTTCAGAAGAAAGCTTATCAATGTACTTTTTGTAATCTGATTTATCAAGGTTGGTTACATTGTATTTATCAAAAGTGTTATAAAAATCTTTTGTACTTGGGTCTAATTCTACAACGGTGTTTTTAGCATTTCCTTTATTTCGAACGTCACCTATAAAATCCTCGCTGTTGTCTTCCATTTTTTTATCAAAAGCTTTTTGGTTTTCAGGGTTTTTATCGCTAATCTGCATCCACTTTACATCGTTTAATGCTATATCACAATGATCTGTAGAAAAGAACCAACCTCTCCAGAACCAGTCTAAATCGGTTCCTGATGCATCTTCCATAATTCTAAAGAAATCAGCAGGAGTAGGGTGCTTAAACTTCCACGTTTGGGCGTATTGCTTGAAAGCATAGTCAAATAATTCCCTTCCCATAATTGTCTCGCGCAAGACGTTTAAGGCCGTTGCTGGTTTGCCGTATGCATTGTTGCCAAATTGAAAAATCGATTCTGAATTAGTCATGATAGGAGTAATGTTGCTTTTGTCACCCTTCATGTAGTCTACAATTTTGTAGGCAGGACCTCTTCTTGAAGGGTAATTAACGTCCCATTCCATTTCAGCTAAATATTGACAAAAAGTATTCAAGCCTTCGTCCATCCACGTCCATTGTCTTTCATCAGAATTTACAATCATTGGGAAAAAGTTATGACCCACTTCATGTATAATGACCGAAATCACACCATATTTTAATCGGGCAGTATAAGTGCCGTCTTTTTCTGGTCTTCCATAATTGAAACAAATCATAGGGTATTCCATTCCTATGCTTTTAGAATTCACAGAAATAGCAACAGGGTAGGGATAATCGAATGTTGTATTAGAGTAACTTCTTAAAGTATGCGCTACAGCTTTTGTAGAATAGTCTTCCCAAACTGGGTTTCCCTCTTTAGGGTAATAACTCATGGCCATCACTGTTCTTTCGCCAAACTGAACTCCAATTGCGTCCCACATGAATTTTCGTGAAGAGGCAAAGCCAAAATCTCGTACATTTTCAGCATGGTACACCCATGTTTTCTTACCTGTAGCTTTTTTCTTTTCAATTTTCTCTGCTTCAGCTTGAGTGGTGATTAATACTGGTTGTTCAGCTGTTTTTGCCTGCTCTAGCCGTTCAATTTGCTTACTAGTCAATACTTTGTCGGGGTTTTGTAAAACTCCTGTTGATGCAATAGTGTGATCCTCGGGAACAGTAATACTTACCTTATAATCTCCAAAAGGTAAGGTAAACTCCCCACGTCCTAAAAACTGTTTGTTTTGCCATCCTTCAACATCATTATAGACTGCCATTCTTGGAAAAAACTGCGCAATGGTATATAAGTAGTTATCTTCATCTTCGAAGTACTCATAGCCGGATCTGCCTCCAATTTGCATTCTGTCGTTAATGTTGTACCACCATTTAATTTTAAAGGAAAAACTTTCTCCTGACTTCAGCGGTTCATCTAAGTCAATGCGCATCATGGTTTTATTCACAGTGTAGTTTAGATCTTTATCGTCTATTCCTTTTACGAAATCTAACTTAAACCCGCCATCGAAATCATTCATCATTCGTTTTAGATTGTCGAAAGACATGCTTTCGCCTATGCTACTTTGTGCTATTTTTTTGGTGTCAGAGTCTTTCGCTCTCATGTTTTGATCTAGCTGCACCCATAAGTAGGGTAATGCATCAGGTGACATGTTATGGTAGGTAATGGTTTCTTCACCGGACAGGATTTGCTTATTGTCATCCAGTTCAATGTTCATGACATAGTCAGCTTTTTGCTGGTAGTACTCGTGACCGGGAAAACCTGCTGCTGTTCTATACGAGTTGGGTGTTGGTAATTCTTGTTTTAATTGTCTGAATGGATTTTTATTGGTGCTCTCTTGAGCGTTTGCAATAAGTCCTAAAGCACAGAGTGCTACTGTCAGAATTTTTTTCATAAATGGGATTTTGAATGGTGTGATAAGAAGGATTTAAAACTCCTTACTTATATTTTCTTTAAATAAGGTAAAGCTTATTACTTCTTCCTCTTTTGTGTAGTTGACTTTATTGGTTTGTTCATTAAAATAGTCGAATAACATTGAATTGGTCAAAAGTGTTTGGTCCTTCACTTTAAAGTTTTTTACTTCGAGGTAAATCCACGCGTAGTCTTTATCTACTTCTTTAGCAATAAAAGTTACAGGTAAGGAGCCCTTTGATTGTTCAACAAAAAAATGAGTTCCTACGTAAGCTGTTATGAATTCATTGGATTTAGGGTGTTCTTTTTCAGTCCCTAGGAAACATTTTATTTCACGTTCTCTTTCTAGAACTAGCTCTAGATCATCAACAAATAATTTCATGCTAATTTGCAACGACTTTGTCGTGGGATTGTACTCCATGTCGGTGATACTCATATAAAATTTATGAGCGTTGGCACTATTACCAAGAAAGAGTGTAATAGAAAAGAGAAGTACTAAAGCAACGTGGAATTTGTTATTCGTCCTCATCATCTTCTATATCGTCGCTTCTAAAGGTTTTGTAAATTGTTTCAGACTCTTTTTTACGATCTTCTTTTGAAATTATTTCATCTTGCTTCATGTATTTCATGAAAATCTCTTTCAATTTCAATGCATCGTCTACATCCTTTTGGGTTGGGTTGTATTTATAAGCTTTGAAATATTGATCGTACTCGCCACTTTTAACTATAAGTGCAAATTCATCCAATGCGTCAATGAGGGTGGGTGTTGAAACCGGGTCAGGCACATATTCAGCATTTAAGTTCTCCATTGCAAACAGGATACTTTTTACGCCTTCTCCGATGTTTCTTGATTTTATTTCATAAACCCCTTTCATTAACCAAACGGCGTAATCATCTGGAGAAAATCGTGTTACATATTTAAGGTAATAAGTAGCCTTACGGTAATTTTCATTGTCATAATATATTTCTGATACAGTTATGACACTGTCTTTTAATATTGATAGAAATTCCTTGGCCGTTTCATAAACTTCTAGGTTTTCCTCTGGCTTGTCCTTGTATTTTGTTAATTTATAAGCAGCTTTGAATGATTCTTTCAATGCTTTTGGATAATCTTCTTGTAGTTCCGGAGTGCTTGCAATCTCAAAATACGCTTGAGATAAATAGTAATAGACCCACGCATTTTTTCTATAATCTGAGTCTTCCTTCAGCTTTTCTGCCTTATCGGCGGCATCTTCATATTCCCCGTCTACCATTAAAAAGGTTATTTTACCCAATTTTTTATCCTCTGGTTGAGCAATAAGTAATTGAACAGAAAGGTATAGAATAGATAATATCAGTAGTTTCTTCATGGCTTTAATTTATAACGTATAATTAAGAATTCTACCTCGAATTACAAAATCTGTACCGTTAATAGTTTTGAACTGCAAAGTGTAATTTTGAAAAAAAAATAATGAACAGAATTACACAGGAAAAAAAAGAGGAAGGAACGCTGATTAAGATTAAGGCTTATAGGGATGAGAGCAAGCAAAAGAACTTAACAGTGTGGTTGGTATTTTGGACGTTTTGTGGAATTGCAATTGGCTCGCAGTTATTTGTTGAAGGCAATAAAGAAATGAAGACTTTCATTACGGTATATATTGCCTTTTGGGCATACTTTGAATATACTGTCATTAAGGCGTTTAAATGGCGAAAGAATGGTGAAGAGCAGTTTTTGATTACTGATGACTACGTTCATTATGGAAGAACGTATAATAATAGAGGTTTTTTAAAACCCCACCGGAAGGATTTAGTGAATACTGTTCGTGTTATCGACGAGGAAGTAGGAACGTTCGCGAAAATTTTTGGCAGTTCCTACTGGATGGTTGGAGGTGAACGCCTTGCATTTACAGCAGGAGGTAAGGTAATTCCTTTTGGAATGCAACTAACCGACAAAGAAGTGAAGCAGTTAAAGACAAAATTGGATCAATTGATAGACTAAGTTGAAAGTAGGCGATGTCTGAATTATTTGGAACGTTATTGATGGAACGAGATATTATTAGGCCATCAATTACAGCCAAACCATACAAGTTTAATTACATTTGGCTAAAATATTTTTTATGAAATTACTAGAAGGAAAAGTAGCCTTGGTAACTGGCGCAACAAGAGGAATAGGTAAGGGAATTGCTTTAAAATTGGCAGAAAATGGTGCAGACGTAGCATTCACTTTTGTATCCTCTCCGGAAAAGGCAAAAGAAGTTGAAAAAGAAGTAGCAGCCTTTGGCGTAAAGGCTATGGCCTTTCAATCCAATGCTGCAGACTTTGCAGCGGCAGAGCAGCTAATAGCGGATGTGAATGAAAACTTCGGTAGAATTGACATCGTTGTGAATAATGCCGGAATAACCAAAGACGGTTTGCTCATGCGCATGACGGAAGAGAATTGGGATGATGTGATGAATACCAACTTAAAATCTGTATTCAACATCACTAAAAATGTGCAGCGGATTATGTTAAAGCAGCGTTCAGGTTCAATTATAAACCTTAGCTCCGTTGTGGGCGTCAGAGGCAATGCAGGGCAATCGAATTATGCGGCTTCAAAAGCAGGAATTATTGGTTTTACAAAATCTATCGCCCAAGAATTAGGAAGCAGAAACATTAGATGTAATGCAATTGCACCCGGTTTTATTGCAACTGAGATGACGGCTGAATTAGGAGAAGAAACCATTAACGAATGGCTGAAATCTGTTCCTTTAAAGCGACCAGGTACAGCAGAAGATGTTGCCAATGCAGTGTTGTTCTTAGCTTCGGATTTATCAACTTATGTTTCAGGACAAACCTTGAATGTTTGTGGCGCCATGTTAACTTAATTTGCGCTTAGTCAGTGAATATTGTTAGCCCTTATCCCACTTGGTATTTTGTTTTCTGCATCATCTTGGGCGCTACTTTAGCGTTTCTACTGTATAGAAAAGATCAAAAGCTATCCGAATTTTCGAATATTATAATAGGACTCCTTTTTAGTCTGCGGTTGATTTGTATTTCTGTATTAGCAGCAATGCTACTTTCCCCAATGCTTAAGTATTTCAGCAAAACGGTGGAAAAACCAATTATAATCATCGCACAGGATAATTCAGGTTCTATGAACTTGGCAAGTGATTCAACTTTTGTGAAATCGGGCTTGCAACAAGAACTTGTAGCAATAAAGACTTCACTTGAGAAAGACTATAGAGTAGAAAGCTACCTGTTTGATGAAAAGGTCAGTATTGAAGAAGAGTCACCGGATTTTAGTGGAAAAATCACAAATTTTGATGTGCTTTTTGAAAGCATAGAACAACGCTTTGTGAATAGAAATGTAGGAGGGCTGCTTTTAGTCTCAGATGGAATATATAATCAAGGAAACTCTCCAATTTATAGCACACAAACGTTAGCATTTCCAATATTTACGCTTGGTGTTGGCGATACCACGAAGTATGTTGATGTTCAAGTTCGAAACCTTAGAAGCAATAAGCTCGCTTTTTTAGGGAACGAGTTTCCAATTCAGTTTGATCTTAAAACTCAAAAGTGTAAAACTTCTTCTTTAAAATTTTCAGTTTTTAGAGGGGGTAAACAAATTAAAACGCAACAAGCCAATAATTTAAAACCAAATGGAATTGCTACTCAACGATTAGCACTTAAAGCGGAAGTAGTGGGCAAGCAACAATATACGATTGTTGTAGAATCTGTTGATGGAGAGAGAAATATACAAAATAATAGGATTAATTTTTACATCGACGTATTAGATGGTCGTCAAAAGGTATTGCTATTAGGAATGGCGCCACATCCAGATTTAGGTGCGATAAAAGCTGGTATCAATTCAAACGAGAACTACGAATTAGTAAGCTCTATTTTTTCAGAATTTTCCGGTTCCTTCGATTCTTTTGATCTAGTAATTCTACACCAATCGGCAAATGGAAAAATCGTTCCTATAGGGCAGAGAATGAAAGATCTAATTGCTGAATCCAAACCTTTACTGTTAATGGGTGGAGGATGGAAAAACATTGAGTTAGTAAAGGATATTTCTGGTAAAAGTACTGGTAGAAATACCGTTAACGACGCTCAAGCTGAAGTAAACGAGTCATTTAGCCTATTTACCATTGATTCGGATGTACGTAAAGTAGAAAGCTTCCCACCCTTGACAACTGAAGCGAATCAAATTGTAAAATCAAACGGGAATCAAATCTTACTTACACAGAAAATAGGAAGTGTCACAACATCTTATCCGTTGCTTTCTTTTTACGAAATGCAAGATGTTAAATTGGGCCGTTTTAGTGGCGAAGGAATTTGGAAATGGCGCATGGCGAGTTACCAAGAGTTTGGGAGTCACGATGTATTTAATCGGTTTATAGGCAAAGTGGTACAATACATTGCCATTAAATCAGACCGCAGTTTTTTTAGAGTAAGTACTGTAAATGAGCTTTATGAAAATGAAGCCATTAATTTTTCTGCTCAGCTTTTTAATCCTTCTTACGAATTGGTGAATGATGCTGACGTTAATTTAGAGTTGACCGACGAAGAAGGTAAGAACTTTACGTTTATCTTGAATCGATCTGGGGAAAGCTATGAATTAAACATTCCTAGTTTGGAACCTTCAACTTACAGTTATACAGCCACTACTAACTTTCAAGGAAAAAGGTATAGCGAAAAGGGTATTTTTACAGTGAAGGAGCTGCGTTTAGAGGCTTTGGATACAGAAGCAAACCACCAGCTGTTATTACAATTGGCAAAACGCTCAAATGGTGAAATGCTTGGACTTAATGAGTTGTCAAAATTTCCGGAAATTATAACCAATAGAGAAGATGTTACTTCTGTATCATACATGAATGAAGAAGTTCAAGACATCATTAATCTAAAATGGATTTTCTTTCTACTCTTGATACTTTTGAGTGTTGAGTGGTTTATCCGAAAAAGGGGAGGAGCTTACTAGGTTTGCTATATTTCAGCTAAGTCATTCTTAACGATCCATCCTTGATTGCCATTTGGTAAGGACACTTTCATCCATTCCTCAGTCATGTCCTCGATTTTAACTTTCGTGCCTTCGTGCAAAACAAACAACTGTGAACTACCCGAAGATGGTGCACTCAAAATATCAACTGTCGAACTCATAATGATTGCATGAGTTGCTTTATTCGCGTAGTTTTTTTGGCTTGCAGCAAGTATCCAACATATTATTCCAATTAAAATGCCTGAAGAGAAGAGCGTGAAACCGAATTTACGGAAGCTTATGTTTTGACTTAGTTTATATACTCCAAATCCAATCAGTGTAAGAGCCAAAAAGCCAATCATAATTTTTGCCCAATTGTCGGCAGAAAACAAATTATAAATGGATTTCCACCACCTGTAAATAAAGAGTTCAGGAATCTTTTCAATCTTATCAACCGTTCTGTCATTTGCAATTTTTAAATTATAAGCTGCGTCTTCCGCGGAAGGATTAATTTTTATCGCTTTCTCGTAATGCAAAATAGCCTCGGCAATTCGGTTTGTTTTAAATAAGCTATTGGCGTAATTGTAATGTAAATCTGCTGAAGTATATTCTCTTTCAATCAATGCTTCGTAGCTTTTTGCCGCAAATTCATAGTCCCCGGCCTCATATGCAGAATTTGCTTCTTTCATTTGGTCTAACGCTTCGGTCTGTGCAGTACTAGTAGCACTAAATAAAAGAAAACCGATAAGGTATAATGTGACGTTTTTCATAAAATTTAGCTTTCTAAATTTTGAATTAAGGATACAGACTTCCCGTAGAGTATGGAAGGATTGATGCTTGATTCTGGTGCAAAACGAGCCATCTCAGTTTCTTCTAAAATGGTTTGAACACTATTACTAATTTCATCTGATTGACCGTTTTGTTTTAACATCGCCAATATTTTTTCTTGAGAAAGCTCTGCTACATCCAAACTAAACTTGTCTGCGAAATACCCAAATATAGCCGTTGATATTTCTTCATAGAATTTGGCATATTCTTTTGCATCCAAGTGTTTTTTAGCCTGGGCCAAACGTTTTTTAGCAATCTTGCTCGCTCTTGATTTACGCAAGCCCTGTTGGTCTCCAAGTATAGCTTTATTCCGTTTTGCTAGAAGTATTAATAATACGCCAAAAAGGGCAATCGCTAAAAGAATCAAGTAAAAAAGCTTAGAGCCGAAAAAATAATCATCAGCTTTTAGCAAGCTTAAATTATTGATGTGGATGAAGCGAATATCTGTTCCTAATAATGCAACATCTTCTTTTCTTCGACCACTAAACACAACACTTTCTTCATCATCGCTTTTTTCAACATGAATACTAATACTGTCGGCTGTTATGGTGTTGTAACGTTGGGTTCCCAGGTCAAAATAAGAGAATTCGTATGGCTTAAGCTTGAACTCTCCGGAATGTCTTGGAATGACTAAATAATTAAAGGATTTACCCCCAGACGAACCGTTGTAAGTTGTTTTAAAACTATTTTTTGTGTCAGGGTCATAAACTTCAAAGTCTGCTGGAAACTTCAGTTCAGGCGCGCTAATCAGTGGAAGGTTACCAGTTCCATCGATGTCAATGGTGACGTTAACAGATTCATTGGCTAACAAACTATCTTTGTTGGCGCTCATCTTCATTTTGAATTTACCGACTGCTCCTGAGAAATTAGCAGGTTTACCTTTTGAAGGTAAGGGATTTACTTTCAGTTTAATGGGCTTGCTTGCGGCAACTACTTCTTTGACATCGTAACCGCCTCCCCAAAATTGCTCCATGTAGGTTTTGGCTCTTCTAGGAATTTGCACCTTTGCAATTATCGCAAGGGGGTCAATAGTCAAATCACCGCTCCGCTGAGGGTATAGTAAAGTTTGCTGTAATTCTACAATATCATAAACTTGACCTTGATAATTTTCTCTCGATTTTTGAATATTTCTGCCGTACAAGGTCTGCAGGTCTTGTGTCCAGAAGCCGGTAAATCGTGTTGGTTCTTTTAAATCTAGGCCACTTAAATTTAATCGTGAATAAAGCTTATACGTGACGGCAACTTTTTCACCAACATATGCTTCACGTTTATCTACGGTGGCTTTAACAAAAACGTATTCCTTTAGCTGTTCTGCTTCTGTCTTGCGTTTTTGATCTTTGTTGCGTTGGGCTGCAGCTCCGTTAGGGTTGTTGTCTACAACTTGAATTTTAACTGGGTCGGTTTTTTTTGTTTTGCCATTTGCTTCAATACTAGCTGCACCGATGGTATAGGTTCCTTTTTTTGAGGCAACCAAAATATAGCTAATCGAGTTACTTTGTGAAACTTTTCCATTAATCACCTGCATGCTTTGCGATTGGTTAGGTCCTCCAAGTATGCGTAACCCGTCAAAACTTGGCTGAGAGAAGTTTCCACCCTGAGCATTAATTGTAAATGTTACCTGAAATCGCTGTCCCACTTCAACTGTTGAGCTACTTACTTTTACAGTAAATTCGTTCGCTGCAGCTGAACATACCACGCTTACAAATAATAAAATGTATGTTATAAATGCTCTTTTCATTCGTTTTTTAAAATCGGTATTCAATAACCAACGTTTTATCTTTATCTAGAGGTTAATTAGCTACAACTTAGCAACCTTTTCTCTACCCTCGTTCATCCTCAACTCTTCACCTGACATCTTTTCCTAAACTTTGTCAGACTGAGCGATAGTCGAAGTCCTACTTTACCAGTCTTTCTCAATGTCAACCTTAACTCCTTTAATCTTTTTCTTTTTTAACTTTTCCTGTAATTCTTTTTCTTTTTGGTTTAACGCTTCTAATATTCGTTCGGCATCATCTCTAGAGACTTGCTGCTCTTGTTGTTGCTGTTTTTGCTTTTCTTGTTCTTCTTCGCTTTTTTGTTCCTCGTCTTTTTTCTCTTCGTCCTTCTTTTCTTCGTCTTTATTCTCTTGCTGATCCTTGTTTTCTT
>Ga0206129_10000840_pt1 | contig 44968 bp, 43 predicted proteins | sample Helgoland_Spring_8_FD_148616 | JGI IMG/M metagenome (GOLD analysis project Ga0206129, IMG submission 148616) | Pelagic subsurface seawater microbial communities from Kabeltonne, Helgoland, North Sea - Helgoland_Spring_Bloom_20160502_2 | ecosystem: Environmental > Aquatic > Marine > Epipelagic ...
AGTGATATCAAGAAGTCGCAAAAGTAGCTTCCTCTCGGATATATCAATATACGATGAGTTATTATTCATAACGTTAACTAGGGAATTAAGGTTATTAAGGGGAAAATAATATGTTATTTCAAATATATGATTTTTTTATTGTTTATGAGTTATTAACTGTATTTTTTTAATCCTCTGTAAGCCCAAACAATCATTAGATATATAGAAATTATAATATTTAAATTCTCTACTTCTCTGTAAAAAAGCCATTGTGGTTTTAACAACTTTTTTTTATTTCTTGAATGAGAATTATTTCTTATTCTATAAATAGCTAAAGTTTCTCTGATGCCTTTTGCATATTTAATTTTTTTTAAATACTTCAACCATAGCCCCATATCTTGTCTATACATTACCTCTGGCATAAACTCTTTTCCTAACTTTTCTATATCTACAAAGGCAGTTAAACAACTTATAGAATTTGTTTTCAAAATATCCATATAAGTAACTTTGTTTGGCACAATAAAATCTTTGTACTGTTCTTTTAGAGTAATTTCATTACATCTTTTATAAGATGAAAAGACAAAACCCTCGGAATTAGAAACAAATTTGATTGATTTTGTCAAAAAATTTGGCATCCATAAATCATCACTATCCAAAAAAGCTAGATATTTACCTTTCGCATATTTGATTGAATTATTTCTTGCAATAGCTGGGCCTGAGTTATTAATTGAAAAGTATTTAACTCTAGGATCATTATTTGATATTTCTTTAATAATTTCTAAAGAATGATCAGTTGATCCGTCATCAGTAATTAACATTTCCCAATGAATATAGGTCTGAGCTTGAACACTAGCTATAGTTTCTTCAATAAATTTCGAAGAATTATAGGAAGGTGTTATTATTGATACAAGGGGTAAATTCATTAATATTTATTTTAAGTAATATAAGATTCTATTATCTGAGGTTTACCAGATTTTTTTCCTTCAATTAAAGAAACTTCCTCAAAATATATTTTAAAATTATTGTTATTTATAATTTTTTGAAGTTTTAGTTTACTATTCTTTAAAACTTCTTTTGTGAAATTATCATCTGGGATAAATTGTACTGTCATACTTTTTCTATTTTTTTGAATTATTTTAAATTGCTTAATCTCAGGAATGTATTCAAAAATACCAGTAAAAGAATGGACTATTAATTTTCTATTATCAGGTAAAATAACAACATCTGTATTTCTGCCAATTACTTTTTCTATTAGTGGAAAATTAAACTTTCTATTTGGTGGATACTTATCTTTTGGCAACATAATTGCTAAATCTCCCAATTTATAACGAATTAAGGGCATATGTTTGTTCTCTAATCTGGTTACAACTACATTTCCTATTTCCCCCTCTTTTACTGGATTATTATTATCATCTAGTAGTTCCAGATAAACTTGTGGTGTATATAAATACATATAATCAAGATCAGCCTGAAAGCCTATTTGAAAACCTTCTGATGAACCGTATGTTTCATGAATTTTACACCCAAAAGCTTTTTGTATATTTTTCTTATAGTGGTCAAATAATTTATCCCCTAAACCTATGACTGTCTTTAATTTTAAATTAATATTATTTTCAATTATATATTCAGCAATTATATTAAGGGAAGAAGGATACCCCACTAAGGTATATTTGTTATTTTTTGATAGTCTGGAACAAATCTTTTTATGATCATCTGTACTAAGGGTAAAAGCAGAGACATATTGTACTCCAAAAAAAAGATCTTTCATTTTTTTTAATCTTGATCTCTTGGGTGAAATACCAGTTTGTAGAATTGGATTCCCTAATTTATATCCACATAATTCCCACAAATGAATTGACAGTGATTGTATAGACATTAAATCTAATTTATTCATAGAAACCCATGTACTAACTCCAGTAGAACCACTACTGTATATTCTAGATACATGCTGGTTATTGTTTATCTGTAAAGATTTTGGATTTGATCTTAAATCATCTTTGGTTAAAATTGGAAATGATTTAATAATTTCATCCGCTTTTTTATTTAAATCGATTTTAATCCCTTTGTATTTTGATATATGTTTTTGAGCATACAAAAGTTGATTTTTTAATTGTTTCTCTTGATGGCTAATTAATTCTAATTCAGATAAACTATCAAAACTTCTCCAAAAATTTAAACTTTTTACAAAGTTAGATTTAAGGATTAAATCCCCTATTGGTAAAGCTATTTTTTCTAATAAAAAATTATTCATGATTATTTAATAATTTTAACCATTGTCTTCTAACTACACTCCAATCAAAATTTTCAACTTTACATCTAGCCATTTTTGCAAATGAACTTTTATTTTCTTCTATTATTTCAACAATTTTTTTTACCATTAATATTGGTTGTTCTTTATCTACCAATACCCCATCTTTATTATCATCTATTAAATAAGGCAATCCACCTACATTTGTTGAAACTACTGGTAAACCCAATGCCATTGCCTCGATTACGCTTATCGGTGTATTGTCTACATTAGTTGTATTAATGAATATATCAAACTCTTCAGATTTTTTATGCCATTCGCTTTTTGATAATACTCCTGTTATTTCAACACTATCGTGTAATTCATATCTATCAATAAGTTGCTGAACATCATTTAATGTACCGTCTTTATTTGGACCAACCATACATAAGACCGCTTTGGAATAGGTTTTTTTTAATTCTTTCAACACTTCAATGGCCATTGTAGGATTATATATTTTAGCGAATGATCTTACATACAGTAATTTAGGTAGCAACCTCAGTCTATTCTTAAAATTGTATTTAATTATGGGAATCACATTTGGAATTAATAGTGTTTTATATCCTTTTATTTCGAATTCATGTTTCAAATAACCTGAAGGTGCTATATTTTGAAATGAGTTATTAAAAATTAGAGATGATAATGTTGGATTTTGTTCTAAACGATAAGGTAAATTTCCACCTCGAAGGATCGGTAAATATCGTAAATTAAATATTCTACACAATTGAGATGTTATGAAGGCATAATAAAAATTAGAGGTGCTGTAGGTATCTATTAATACATAATCAAACTTAGTCCTAAAACTAATAATGGTGAAACACATCTCTAACAACCTTAGCATTTTGTTAGATTTTGAAGAACTTTTATAAACTGTAAACCCCTCTAATTTTAACAAACTACTCAAAATATCCATAGAGGTAGCATAATTTGTTTTCTCAACTAAGTTATTGCCTATGTATAAAATATTATTCTTTTTCATATGTAATATTTATTAAACTTAATCCGTAGATAAACCCAGGGAAAGCAATACGCATGGCAGAATGATTAATGGTTAAAAACCAAAATATATAAAAAGCGGTTGTAAAAGCTCTATTATAATTATCCCCAACCCAAAAATTGAGTAAAGGAAGGACCAGTAAAAGTAATAATATGATAAAGCCAATGATTCCATGCTCCTCTATTAACCTACCCACTTCATTATGAGAGGCTGCTGTTACATGACCAATAGCTCCTTGTCTTTTGTATTTGCCATTTCCAACACCTATACCTAGAGGATTATCTACAAAACTGGCTATTTGCTCATTTAAAATAGCTCCTCTTCCAGAAGTGATGTCCTTCTTTAGAACTCCTTTGGCATTTTTTCCAGCATACCTGTTATCTAGCATTCCACCTGTAATATTAGAAGTATATAGCCAAATACTAACAATAAAAACGACTGTTAATCCAGCGTAAGAAATAAATGCCCTTAATGACACCTTTTTGAATAGTGAATAAAAAAGAACAAAAGAAATAATAGCTACAATTCCAGTAATTAATCCACCTCTAGAAAAAGTTAACAAAGCTCTATATACAAAATAGAGTAAAACAAATACATCTAGTAATACATACCCAGTAATTCGTTTTTTTAATAAAATTAATACCGATATGATAAAAACTCCTAAACCAAGAGCAGTTGATACTTGGTTTGGACCAAACCCACCAGAGGTTGCAAAATTAGCCACTCCACCAAAAACAATCTCTCTTAAATTTGGTGTGTAAAAAAACAAATAGGTTATCATTGAAATTAATGGTAACAGCATAAAAAACAAAGTATTAAGTAAATCTTCTTTAAAAATAAGTCGTTTATAAAAATACAAGCCTGCTATTCCCAAAACAAACGGACCACTCAAATTAAAGGCTATGGCTTTTCTAATGTATTCTCCCTCAGGAACTCTAGTAAAAACTATTCCTAACAGTAAGAGTAGCAGATAGAAAAATAAGGAAACAGAAAATTTTTGTTTAAATCTGCCGACAAAAATACCCAATAGCAAAAATAAAATAACTCCATATTTCCCTGTTTCGTATAAAATAAATCCTTTAGTCATTCTTAAAAAAACCTCGGCCGAAACCAAATAGGCAGAAAAAACAAGAGCCTCCTCATTTTTATTATTATTAATAAAAATTAATGGTATCGCTATTAAAAAAATAATTCCAGTAAAAACTTTAGGAAAAAAGGAAAATGTAGACAAGTATCCAATTATAATATGAACACCTAAAAACAATAACCTATTATTTAGAATAAATTTTATCAAATTATCTCTTTATATATTTTTATGATTTTTTTTATGGTACTTTCTCTAGAATAATTTTCAAGAACTTCTGTATGCAATTCTGATGCTACTTTTTCTCTTAACACTTTGTCATTAATTAATGATACAATTACATTTGCTAGTTTATCACTTCTTTTAGGTGAAACAACAACTAAACTATTTTTAACAACAACAGCACATTCTCCTACATCGGTTACAACAACAGGTAATTTAGCTAACCCATATTCTAACAAAGAAACAGGCAAACCCTCAGATTCTGAGGATAAAATTCCTATATCAGCTTGTTCTAAAATGTTTTTAATATCTGAACGCACACCATATAAAAAAACATTATTCTCTAAATTTTCATCCTTTATGAAATCATGGATTAATTTGCTATAAATATCATTATAATCCTTACCTATTAAATGTAATGTACTATTTGGTTTATGTTTTAATACAATAATGAATGCTTTTAATAAATTGATATGATCTTTTTGTCTTCTAAATCCAGCAACATGAACAATGCGATTACCTGTTTTTCCCTTTAAAAATGTTGTTCTTCTTAAATCAATAAAAAATGGAAAATTATTTAGAAAATTTACTTTGTTTACCATTAAATATTCTTTTGACCATTCAAATAATTTTGTGTTTACACAAATAACAGCACTAAATAGAAATGATAAATATTGGATTGGCAATCTACTTGTATTTTTTAAAAATTCACTTTTACCGAAGTGGTCGTGCCATACTATCTTTAATTTTGGATATGTAAATTTTATACAAATGGCCATAAAATAGGATGTTGAGTGTGCATGAATAATTGAAATATTATTATTTTTTATATAATTTTTTAATTTATAAATACATTTAATATCAACAGTTTTTTTTCTTTCTAAAAATAAATACTCTACTGTTGGTTCTATATTTTCTTTTAATGGGCCTTCTGTTCTAGTAGCACATAAATGAGATACTATCCCTTGTTTAGATAAAGAATTTGCAATATTTACTGCCAATACTTCAGCACCACCAACCTGCAAAGAATCTATTAATTGAAGTATATCTATTTTTTTATTCATATGAGTTCTTTTATTGCCTCTTCAAAAGTATCTAATGTAAATTGTTGAGACCATTTCTTTGCTCTACTCACTTGCTGAAAATATATTTTTTTATCATAAATATATTGTTCTATTTTCTCAACAATATCATCTATATTGTCATTGATTAAACACCCCCTATTCCCATGATCTAACATGTAGGGCACACAGGAAACTTTTGTAGAAACTGGTAAGCAAGACCAAAACATAGATTCTGCAACAACTTTTGGCCATCCCTCAGATTTAGAAATAAATACTAAAAAATGGCTCTTTTGAAATCCTTGCTTTACAATCTCTTTTGATTGGTTCCCATGTAATTTAATGTATTTGTATAATACGTTATCATTAATGTATTTATCAATCTTAATAAATTCTGAACCGTTACCATACATGTCTAATGATATATTATGACCTCTTTTTATTAGTTTATGGGCTGCTTTTACAGAAAGTAAGGGCTGTTTTCCTGTTGAAAAAGCACCTACAAATAAGAGTTTAATTTTTGAGTTAAAATCTTTTTTGGGTAATTCTTCAATCTCATTTTGTTGATAACTAGCAGTAAAAAAAGGAAGTATATTTTTGGATTGTTTTGGCCAGTTGCCATAAACTAATACTTTGATGTTTTTAGTTAGAGACGTATTCCCTAAAATCCACTTCTGAAGTCTATAGGTAATAGGTTGTTTACTTTTTGGATCCCAATTTCCAGCATATTTGGCAGTTTTTATTTTTGAAGGAAAAAATATTTGTAAAATACAACCGAGTAAGCCTACATTTCCTGGACAACGCAAATGTATATGATTAACTTGCTTCATGGCTAAATAAATAGTTTGGCAAATTTTAGGAATTACTAAAATTGATTGTATCATATTTTTAAAAGAAGTAATGTCAAAATTCGGAATAGCTATTAATTCAATATCTGAATTTTCATAATAGCTATCTATACTTCTAACTTCATCATCGGAAACAGGAGCAACAATAAGTATTTTATCCACATATTTTCCCCATAAATTCATCTCCCTTACATAAGGTTCGTAGGCATAAATTTGTCCATCTTTAATTTTGTGAACAGCATGTGTTATAATTCCAAAAATCATCTTACTATTTTTGGCTTATTAAAAATTAAACTCCACCATCCAACTATTCTTCCTATTGTCTCTGAAAATGCTTCTATTTTATTATTAGTTGTTATGATATTTGAAAAACGAATAGTTGTGAGTAAAAGAGCTATCATATTCCATTTAAACCGAGATTTAATCGAAGGACTTGGGTATTTTATTCGCCATACATACCAACCATTTTTCACCACCATTTTACCATATAAATATTTATTTGGACGACCTCCTTCTTCATGGTAATGGTGCAACGTTGCGCCTGTATTTACATATAATTTGAAGTTTTTAGAAACACGTAAACAATATTCTAAATCTTCATACAATCCATATCCCTCAAAATATTCTGAAAATTTAATATTTGTTACAACATCTTTTTTAAAAGAAGACACACCTCCCATAAAATACTCAGCTTCATAAATTTTATTATTGGGAGGTAAATTCCCTACTGAAAACCCATTTGAATATTCTGGCATAAAGCATGGTAATCGATTAGACAACAATCCCAGTTTTTTTCTAATTACATTTCTACTCCCTAAATTTCTAACATACCCATCAATTTCATATTCTATAAATGTTGTTTTTTCTTTAGGTTTCAATTTTCTCCAACTTACTTCATTTATAATATATCCACCCACTCCACCTGCTTCTGGGAACTCGTTATAGGTTTCTATTAAATTCTTAAAATAGGTTTTTGTTAATATGATATCATCATCTAAAAAACAAACAATATCGATAGCATTAGAAACTTTAGAAATTCCAAAATTGCGTTGTTTTGTTAACCCTCTGTCATTAGGAGTTACTTCAAAGTATTTTAAATTCTTAAAAGGATATTTATTTATCTCTTGTTTAGTTAAATTATTTATTGATCCATCTACAATAATAATCTCATTGGGATAAAGTACTTGACTCTCTACAGATTTAAGTAAAGTTAACAGAGACTCAGGGCGCATATAAGTACATATGATCAGACTAAAATTCATTGATTGTTTTTTTGTAAAAATTTATATTTTTTTCAAATATAGAATCTGAATTAAACGATTCTTTGATACGTTTTCTTGCATTAACTCCCATTTGTAATGAATTATCATTATCTAGTAACGATGTTACTTTATTCACAAAATCATTATGATTTTTTGGATTAACAGTAAAACCTGTTAGTCCGTCTACCATCAATTCTTTGGCCCATCCTATATCTGAGGTTACCATTTTTTTCTCCATTGCCATAGCTTCAAGCCAAGTCATAGGAAAAGCTTCAGCAAAACTTGGCAAAAGGATGACCTCTGCTTTGTAAATATGGTTGATTATTTCTTGATATGGTACTGCAGACTTGTATTCAAAATTTTTCAAGGCTTCAGAACTTAATTGTGCTTTAAATAAATTCAAAGAAGATTTTTGTTCCAATACATCTTCTACATCTCTTCCTACAATGAGTAATTTTATAAAATTATCTTTAGCAACCAGTTGATTGAAAACAGGAGCTATTTCTAAAACACCTTTCTTTCGAATCACTGATCCAAAATAAAGCAATGTTTTTGGTTGAACGTTTTGATGATTGGGAATAAAAGTATGTGTATCTATGGTATTGTGTATGACTTCAATAGATCTATTCAAATTGAAAAGCTCATTGGTAGTATCAGAGACAAATTGACTTACCCCTACAATAGCATCACAATTTTTCAGAGCTATCCTCTCGTAAAATTTGTTCTTTTGCTTCAAAATTCTTTTTTCCAAATGACAAAAGTAGGTGTCAGATCCGTGCAAACGAAGTACTAGTGGACATTTAAAACTCATAAAGGCCGTAAAACCAGCCCATTCAGGCGCTTCCAAAATATCAATTTTATTAGCTTTAACAACACTGTTTACGTATTTGTTGAACGATACCCTATTAACCAGCCATGTAAAGCCCTTTAAGTTTTGTTTTTGAACAAAGTGAACATTCACACCATTCTCCTCAAAGACTTCCGACTTCGATTGACTGTGAACAAACACAGATACAGAATGCCCTTTAGAAACCAATTTAATAGCAAGATTTCTAATAAAGGTTGCAATACCTCCAACGTTTCCACTGTAATTATGACAAGAATATTCAGATGTAATAAAACCAATATGCATAATTCTTAATTTTTATTTTCTTTAAGAATATATTCAATACTTCTTGATATTTGACATGAGGCATCTTGAGGGAAATTGTTGACTCTTTTAAACCATTCTTTAGCTGGTTTTAAATCTATATTGTTTTCAAATACTTGGTCTATTATAGCTTTGTAGTCTTCTTTCGAATTTATCCATAAAACCGCATCTCTTGATGGCATAGATTTAAAATGGATAAACTTATATATTTTTTCTATGTTCCATTTTGAAGTATTTCCTTTTGATACATTATAATTTAAATATGCACACGGTTTTCCGTGACTGACGGCATCGAAAACCATAGACGAACCTACATTAACAACCAATTCAGAATATCGAATAGTACTGGCTAACAAACTACTATCTTCTTTTAAGGGCATCACTGCATTCCATCCATTGCCTAAGTTTTCCCATAAAGGATCAATACAAACAATAACGTCCTTATACTCTTTAATCACATTCAAGTGACGTTCAGTAAAGTCTACTGGGCATTTTCTATAAATAATTCCTAACTTAAAATCATAATTAGTGTTTTTTTCTCTAACAATTTTTGCCAAATCTTCTAAATAAAAATGGTCATAAGGAGACGTTGTTACATCATCACCTGAAAACAAAATATATTTTTTAGATAAGTCTAAATTGTGTTTAGAAAAAAATAATTCTTTATTCTCAATATTAATATCATCAAAATGTACTTCAAATTGTGGTGATCCTGTTACTCTAATCTGACTCTGTTTTATATGAGAATAATAGTATAACAGCTCATTTTTCATATGTTCACTCCAAACAAAATAAAAATCTGCCTCAATAACCAACATACCTTTGGGTAAATTATCCCACGAAAAAATAAAGACTGCTGTTGGAATTCCAAGATCTTTTGCAGCTAACATTGGTGCTACTGCGAGAATGGGACGTTGATTAGTGCAAAGTAAAAAATTAGGTTTTTCTTTTTCTAATGTTTCAAGTGACTGTTTGTAATATGTTGTTTTTCTCTCATATTTGGCAATTTTAACAAACAGTTTTTCAACTGATTTTTCATGACTATTATTAGTCAGGATTAAATATTTTACTATTATTTTCTTTACTAACTGTTTAAATGAATTATTTGACACTTTAAATATGTAAGACAAATAAACTTTGTCATTAGTTTTAATAAATGATATTTTAAGTTCGATTTCTTTTTTAGCACGTTTAATCAAATCTGAAAAAAAATGATTTTTAGCTTTTTTAATTTTTATCTCACCTAAACCTAATTTTTTATTAATCGGATATTTAGTATTATTCCAGTAAGTAATATAATAATTATGTTCTTTAGCTTTTTTATAAAAATTACCAAAAACAAAATTTCGTAAACCAACTCCATCAGGTAAAAAGACAAGTATTTTATTTTTGTTATTCATTTATTTTTAATAACTAGATGAATTATCAGGTCCTCTATGCTTATGGATATCAAGTATTTATACCTAAAATTTAAATCGTTATTACCACCATAAATCCCTGCTATTCCGCACATTATTACATGTTTTTAAATATTTCCTCCGCTTTCACCCAATCCTCTGGAGTATCTATATTGACTAAAGTCTTTTCATTGCTTTCAACATAAGCTATACTATCTCCATACAAAGAATTCTTTTCCATTATAACCGAAGTCTTAGTAATGTAAATACTTCCATCCCTGTGATATGCTTTTGGTAAATCTTGTCTTCTTGTAATAATTTCCTTTTCTCCAGTAGCTATTTCTAGTTGGTCAATATCATTACATCTAAATGTCCAATGAGGATTGTATTCATGTGGTACTTCTCTAACGGATACTAAAGAATCACATCCATTTTCTTTAAATTTGTTCAATCCTTTATTCAATGTCTCTATAGTTCGAAATGGACTTGTAATTTGTAATAAACAAACTGCATCAAACTCTTCTCCTATATTTTTAAAATAGGATAATGCATGTTTTATAACTGGTAGTGTTGGACTTTTGTCAGTAGCTAAATCACTTGGTCGTTTGAAGGGGGCTGACACACCTAATCTCTCTGCTACTTCTATAATAGCATCATCATCAGAACTTACAACAAGCTTATCTAGCAAATTACTTTTTAAAGCAATATCTGAAGTATATTGTAGCAAAGGTTTCCCACCTAGTAATTTGATATTTTTACCAGGTACTCCTTTAGAGCCACCTCTTGCTGGTATGATTCCTAATATTTTCATTTAATACACTATTGTTTTGTGAAAAGTCAATTCCGTTTCAGCTAATACTGTTGCTATTTTTTTACCAGAATCACCAGCACCATATATATTTTCAGGTATAATCGTTGTGTTTTTAATTCGTTCTTGAATAGCAGCTATAATTTGGTTTTTATCATAAATTACATCGGTTACATTATTACCACGATGCCTCCCATGTTGTCGCGTACCAATATTTACGACAGGAACGCCTAAAAAAGCACATTCACGTATGCCCACACTTGAATTACCAACCAAACATTGGCTATTTTTTAACAAGCGTAAAAAATCATTGGGTTCCATATTTTTGAAAAAATGTATATTTTCAGGTTGTTGTGTCTCACGAAAACTTCGTATACCTCTTGAAGTGCCATCTGAACCTGAATCTACGTTGGGCCAAAACCAAAATGTTGGTATGTTTAATTCGTGAATAGCTTTTAAAGTTTCTTCTACATCTTTACGAGCAGATGGATACTCTGTAGTCACAGGATGTTGCATTACGACAATATAACCTGATTTCCAGTCAATATCAGTACCTACCCCACCGTACTTAGCAATGGGATCAAAATCTAATGCAGGACTGTCTTGAATTTCTTTTGCCAAGTCTATGGATGGACATCCAGTATTAAAGACTTTGGCTGGGTTTTCTCCCATTTTTAATACTCGATTTTTAGCATCTTTAGAAGCAACTAAATGTATATCTGCCAGTTTGGTATTGGCATGTCGTACTTTTTCGTCAATATTACCAGTAACTTCTCCTCCTTGCAAATGAACTAATGGAATATTTTGGTAAGAAGCAGCAATACTCGTGGCGATGGTTTCAAAACGATCTGCAATGGTTATAACAGCAGTTGGCTGTAACTTATGAAACACATTCGAGAGTTCTATAACTCCTAAACCCGTAGTTTTTGCCATTGCCGTTGGATTTTCTCCTTCAAGGATCATAAAAACTTTTTCAGCTATTTCAAAACCGTCCTTTTCTATAAAATCTACTGCATTTCCGTATCTACCTAATAAAGCAGAACCAGCAATGACTAGCTGTAATTCTAATTCAGGATGATTTTTTATTGAAGTCAAAGCACTTTTCACCCTGCTGTAGGAAGGCCTTGCAGTAACAACTACACATATTTTTCTAGGGGTCATATTTATTACTTATTTAAAGTCTGAATAATTTAAAAAATCGAACTTATTTAAACTCGATGTTAATTTTTTTCCTATTATACTCTCATATTCATTTGCAGGGATACCATATCCTTTTGGTTTTTTGGTTTCCAAATCCTCAAAAGTTATACAATGTCCTGTTGAAAGGTTACTATTTACCGCCAATGACTTTTCAAAAATACTTTTCAATTCTGAATAGTTTGAATTATCACTTTTATCTATAGGATTCTGTAATGCAACTGAAATGTTATTAACGGCTTTTACCAATTGAGTTGTTTCTTGCATTGTTAAAGAAGATTTGGCATCCGGTCCAAACATCTCTTTGTCAAACACCACATGAAATTCCAATATTTCAGCTCCTAAAGTTGTTGCTGCAATACAAGCTTCCATAGACGATGAATGGTCTGAAAAGCCAATAGGTACTTGGTAACGCACTTTAAACTCATGAATTACATTTAAACCGTATTGTTCAGCTGCGGTTGGATAAGAAGTGGTACATTGAAGTATCGAATACACAACTCTTCGTTCTTTTAAAAAGGCAACAGTTTTATCTAATTCTTCTATTGAACTCATTCCTGAGGATATGATGATAGGCTTTCCTGTTTTTGCTATTTTTTCTAATAAAACAAAATTGTTTACTTCTCCAGATCCTACTTTATAACGCTTAACTCCAACTTTTTCTAATAAATCAACAGCAGCATTGCTAAAGGGAGAACTCATAAACTCAATTCCTACTTTATCACAGTGATCCTTTAAACCTTTCCATTCATCCAAGCTAAATTCCATTCTTTTCCAGTAGTCAAAACGCGATGCATCTTGCTTGGAAAATTTCACACGAAAAGGTTCGTATTTACTACTTTCTGCTTCAGCTATATGAGTTTGAAATTTAATAGCTGAACAACCAGTTTTGGCGACAGCATCAATATATGAATGTGCCAGGCCTAAACTTCCATCATGTGCTTGTCCTATTTCAGCAATAATATCCATTAGTGATTTTTATTTAATTTTCTCCAAAGTTTGTAGAAAAAAACGCGAGCTAAAAAGGGTATGTTATTAGCTTTTAATTGTGGTAAATTAAAAGTATTTAAAGATTGTTTTTTATAGATTACTGAATCTACCCATTTTGGAATCGTATTTCCTAAATGATAAACAAAGGATTTAGTGAGTGATACTCTATAATACCCTAATTTATCAATAGGTTCATCTAAAAATTCATATTCATCACCATTTTTAAATACATATGTGTTTTTCTTAAATGGTATAGTATGTAGTATATCTGCTCTATATGTAGCTATAAAATGTCCAGCTCCTATAAAGACTTCGCCAAATTTATTTTTCATATAATATTGTGGTTTTTTCCACCTTTCCTCATTTAAAACTCTTTCTTTTGTCCAACCCACACTTTCTCCAAATGATTCACAAGATTCTTTTGAAAGAAGAAGTTTCTTTTTTTTTATTTTTAAAATATTAGAGAAATAACTAATATTATTATAGTAAGCTAAATGTGTACAGGGCAATGGAGCCACAACACCTACTTTTTTAAATTTTTTAAAAACATATAAAGAATTTAATTGCCAACCGTTGTAATAAAAAACATCAGCATCAGCAATGGTTATAAAATCTTCATAACTACCTTTGGCTTCTGATAAAATAGTATTTACTTTTCCCATATTAGATGAATAATGAATATGTTTATCTATGTAATTAGATAATAACAATTCATTGATATAATGACTTACAATTTTGTTGCAAGCATTATTAATGATAGATATTTTAGTGTGTTCTTTATCTATTGTTTTTAATAGACTATCAATGCTAGTCTTGAATACAGTGAATAAATTATCAAAGTAAGTATCCTTTTCATTCGGAATATAAACAGGGATAATGATACGATGTAATTTATATCGTATCAATTTATTTTTATTCTTTTCTGGATTATTACCTACACGCATACTTCTTTTTAATTTTATAAGGGTAGGCTTTTAATAAATTATTTTTAATATGACTTAGAATTTCAAAATTTGCCATATTTAATGATTTATTTTTTATAATTTCATAAATGCTTGTATTGTATGATTCTAATCTACCAACTGATTCAAAGTAATCATAAAACTTAACATCATCACCTGATAATTTATCTGAAAATTTTAACCAAGCGTTAGGTATTTGATATGTATCTGCCAAAATTAATCCATGTAGAGAACTTGAAATAATCTGTTCACATTCATTAATTTGATCTATAGTCTCTTCTATTTTGTTCTTATCTATTAATAGTTTTATTATTTTAAAATCACTTTTTTCTTTACATATATTTTTTATTTCTTTAAAATCTACATAATGGGGTATTATTCCAATTTTATATTTTTTTATTATTTTTTTAGGTTTATACAGAGAAGACATAAGAATTCCAGGGTCACCAAAAATTTTATTTGGCTTAAACCCTAGCTCCTGTAGTCTTTTATATGTTCTTGGTCCTCTGACAGCTAAAAAATTTCCACCTTTTATAATCTGATCAGAACTAATGATACCACTTCCCCAAACAATCGTGTTAACATTGGATTTATTTATAATACTTCCAACCATAATTGAATGTTTTATATATTTTGAATACCCTCTAGATGGGTCAAAATTTATGGGTTTAATCCCACTAATTTTATTTATAATGTATGGTGTTAATATATCACCGAAGTTTTCTTTTTTTGAGGAGCCGTTCTTTATCATTGACCACCAAAAAACTTTAGGTCTATTACTAAAAAGGACACTTATAAAATAAATCAAAAGTTTTAATTTACTTTTCATTAGAGTTAAAGTTTTTAAAGAATAAATCTTTATTATTTTTAATTTTTGTATCAGACCATTCCCACCATTTTAACTCTAATAATTCTTCTTTAATCTCAGATGTAAATCTATTTTTTATTTTTACACCAGGTACCCCTCCATAAATTGAATAAGATTCTACATCTTTTGTAACAATACTTCCACATGCTATAATTGACCCGTGACCAATCTTTACATTAGGCAAAATAATTACATTATCACCAATCCAAACATCACTTCCAACCTCTATTGAAACTTGAGAAGATTTTAATTCATAAGGTTTTTTTGAAAATAAGTTATTGTAAAGAGAATATTGTATACTTATATAATCATAGTTATGATTACTAGTAATAAATTTTATATCAGATCCGAAAGCACAATAATTACCTATTATAACTTTATTTTTCCCCTTGACAAAAAAATTACCGTTATGAAAAGATTTTTTACCGGAGATAATATTCTTACTATTTTTAATTAGAAATGGGGCATTATTTTTATTAAAAAAAATATTAATTAATATTTGCTTTATTCTATTGACCATTCTGACATATAATAATTTATAAAATTACCCTTAGGGATTTTCCCTGTATTAAAAACATCATTCTCAAAAACACTGAATTTAATAACTTCATTTTTTGTTTCAATAGTATTTCCATTAACAGCCAAGGCAAAGGTTAAATAGTAATCTTTAGGCATCAGATTTAATTCTTTAATCCTTATATTTAGTTTTCTTATTGGATTATTAGATTGAAATCGTTGTGATGTTGATTCATGAGATCTTATTGCTGCAATTTTTTCACCTGAAGAAGAAACAATTAAAACACTAATTTTTAAATCATTTTTATTTTCACTACAAAACAAAATTAAATCTATTATCAAATCCTGCCCCATTTCAATAAATTTTGTTGAATTATTTAAATGGTTCTTTAAGCTAATTTCCCTTATAAAAGTAGATTTCTGACTTGTAAACTCTATTTTTGTATTATCATTTGAGTTTTCAATACCGGATTGTAAATATTTATCTATTGCTTTTGAAACCTCACCTTCAAATAAAATACTACCATTATTCAATACTATTGACTTGTAACATAATGACTTAATTGCGGCCATATCATGACTCACAAACAATACCGTTCTACCTCCTTCAGAAGAAATATCTTGCATCTTCCCAATGGCTTTCTTTTGAAACTCTGCATCACCAACAGCCAATACTTCATCTACTACCAAAATATCTGGTTCTAAAAATGCGGCTACAGCAAAAGCCAAACGTACTTTCATTCCGCTAGAATAGCGTTTTACAGGGGTTTCTACATAACGTTCACAACCAGAAAATTCTATGATTTCATCGAGTTTTGAAGCAATTTCTTTTTTGGTCATTCCTAAAATAGCTCCATTTAAAAAGATATTTTCTTTTCCTGTCATTTCTGGATGAAAACCTGTTCCAACCTCCAATAAAGAAGCTATTCTTCCTCTAGATTTTATAGCACCAGTTGTTGGCCCAGTTACTTTAGAAAGTATTTTTAACAGCGTAGATTTACCTGCTCCATTTTTACCAATAATACCCAATACTTCCCCACGTTTTACTTCAAAGTTAATATCTTTTAATGCCCATACATATTCGGAAGTTCCTTTTGTAGATCGATCATTAGATTCTCCAATTTTTAAATATGGGTCTTCTTTCCCTCTTATTCTTGCGAGAAATCTATTCAAATCGTGACTAATCGTTCCTGTACCAACTAGACCTAAACGATATTGTTTGGATAGGTTTTCTACTTTTAATATAACATCATCTTCCATCATTAAATAGTATCTATAAAAGTTTTCTCTGTTTTGTTAAAAATCACAATTCCTAATAAAAAAATTAGAATCGAGGAAACACCTGTGTATATAATCCCAAATTGAGAGATATTTCCTTCGTTTAATAGTAAAAAACGAGCCATTTCTATGATATACCCCATTGGGTTGTACATGACCAACCATTCTACTCCCTTCTCTTGAAATAATGATAATGGAATTACCACTAAAGAAATATACATGAGTAACTGTATTCCAAAACTAACTAGAAATGTTAAATCTCTGTATTTAGTAACCATTGAAGAAATTACCATACCAAGTCCTAACCCTAACAATCCCATAGAAAACACTAATATTGGAAAAAGAAAAATGTATATACTTGGTTGTATAGAAGAGCCCAAGTATAAACTATAATAGATGTAAAAAGCAATGAATATGAGAAGTTGGATACCAAATTTTAATAGGTTGGATACCACTATAGACATAGGCATAATAATTCTAGGAAAATATACTTTTCCAAAAATTTGCTCATTTTTTTTAAATGTATCTGAGGTAGCTGTGAGGCATTCTTTAAAATAATTCCAGGTAGTAATTCCTGCCAAATTAAATAAAAACGGAGGAATACCCCCTGTTTGTATGCCCGCTACGTTATTAAAAACTAGGGTAAATATTACGGAAGTAAACAAAGGTTGTATAAGGTACCAGAGTGGCCCTAAAATTGTTTGTTTATATAAGGTAATTACATCTCTTTTTACAAAGAGCATTAAAAGGTCTCTGTACTGCCAAACTTCTTTTAAGTTTAGATCTATAAGTTTGGTTTTAGGAGTAATGACAAAAAGCCATTTTTGTTGCATAAATAAATTTATTTCAGGGTAGTCACAAATATAATTTTATTTTAAAAATTATCATATGTTTTTTCGTTAAATCGTCCTATTTTTACGATGAATTAAAGAAACAACACGTATGAAACAACAAATTATTGAATGTGTTCCTAATATAAGTGAAGGAAAAGATCTAAAAAAAATCAACACAATTGCCAATGTTGTTACTGAGGTTGAGGGAATAAAACTCCTGGATATAGACCCTGGAAAAGCCACGAACAGAACTGTAATTACCTTTGTAGGAGAACCCTCAAAAGTTATAGAAGCTGCATTCAGATTAATAAAAAAAGCGAGTGAACTAATAGACATGAGTAAACAAACAGGAGAGCATCCAAGGTTTGGAGCTACAGATGTTTGTCCTTTAATTCCTATTGCAAATATTTCTATGGAGGAAACGGCTAATTATGCTCACCAATTAGGGAAAAGAATTGGTGAAGAATTGGGAATATCAGGTTATTATTATGAAAATGCAGCTACTAAAGAAGATCGAAGAAATTTAGCTACAGTTAGATCTGGTGAATATGAAGGTCTTGAAAATAAACTATCTGATACCAACTGGAAACCAGATTTTGGCCCAACAACCTATACATCAAAGACAAAAAATGCAGGAGTAACCGCTATCTCTGCTAGAGATTTTTTAGTTGCCTACAATATAAATTTAAACTCCACCTCTACTAGACGAGCCAATGCCATTGCCTTTGACATTAGAGAAGCTGGAAGGGTTAAACGAGTGGGAAATCCTATTACTGGTAAAAAAGTAGTGGATTCAAATGGAGAACCAGTAAGAATACCAGGAAAATTAAAGGCTGTAAAGGGAATTGGTTGGTACATAGAAGAATATGGTATTGCGCAAATTTCATACAACTTAACCAATATTTCAATCACCTCGATGCATGAGGCATTCGATGAAACGCTTAAAGCTGCAGACAAAAGAGGTATTAGAGTTACGGGATCTGAGTTGGTTGGTTTGGTTCCATTACAAGCCATGTTAGATGCAGCAGATTACTTTTTACAAAAACAGAATAGATCACTTGGAATTAGTGAGACCGATAAAATCAAAATAGCTGTAAAATCTCTTGGACTAGACGATTTAAAACCTTTTAATCCAGAGGAAAGAATTATTGAATATGTAATGAGTGCTAACCATTCTAAAAAATTAGTAGATTTTACTGTAAAGGGGTTTGCTGATGAAACTGCTTCTGAATCTATGGCACCAGGTGGTGGGTCAATAGCTGCTTATGTTGGTGCTCTAGGTGTTTCTCTTGGAACAATGGTTGCCAATTTATCAGCACATAAGCCAGGTTGGGACGAAAAATGGGAATTTTATTCTAAATGGGCAGAAAAAGGGCAACAATATAAAAAAGAGTTACTCTTCTTAGTAGATGAAGACACCAATGCATTTAATAAAATTATAGATGGTTTTAGAATGCCTAAATCTAATGAAGAAGAAATAACATTAAGAAAAGAAGCCATTGAAAACGCTACTAAATACGCAACAGAAATTCCTTTTAAAGTGATGGAAACCGCCTACAATTCTATGGAAGTTATGATGGCTATGGCTAAAGAGGGACTACAGAACTCTTTATCTGATGCTGGTGTTGGAGCTTTGTGCGCTAGAACTGCTGTTGTTGGAGCTTATTTTAATGTCCGAATTAATGCGAAAGATATTAAAGACAAGATATTTGCTGAGAACATACTTTCTATGGCAAAGGAAATCTACGATAAAACCAATATGTTAGAAAAAGAAATGATTGAATTAATTGATACTAAAATTTAATTGGAAACTCCTGTAGAAATTATTGATTTTCATCCAGAAAAATCATCAATATTTGAGAATCTAAATATTGAATGGTTAGAAAAATATTTTTATGTAGAACCTTATGACCATAAAATTTTAGGGGATCCTCAATCCTATATCATAGATAAGGGAGGTTATATATTCTTTGCTGAAATTAATTCTAAAATTGTTGGAACTGTTGCTTTAATTAACGAAAAAGAATGTTATGAACTTAGTAAAATGGCTGTTTCTCCAGAGTATCAGGGGTTAAAAATTGGCAATAAGCTAATTGATTATTGCATAGAGTTTTCCAAACAACAAGGGTGGAAAAAAATAATGTTGTATTCAAATACAATATTAAAACCAGCAATTAATTTATATAAAAAAGTAGGGTTTAAAGAAGTTAAATTAGAACCTGATGTTCACTATGATAGAGCTAATATAAAAATGGTTTTAAAACTATCATAAAGTTATTTATAGGAAACTTTCAATAGCTAAATCGTAGCTTTTTAAACCAAAACCAACAATAACTCCTTTTGCATTAGCAGCAATAAAACTTTGGTGCCTAAATTCCTCTCTAGCATGTACATTTGAAATATGTACTTCTACTACAGGTGTTTCTGTAGCTTTTACAGCATCTCCAATACCTACTGAGGTGTGAGTATAAGCAGCTGCATTTAGGATAACGCCATCATAACTAAAACCAACTTCATGCAATTTATCAATGATTTCACCTTCTATATTAGATTGAAAATAAGATATATCTATAGCTGAAAATTTATTTTGTAATACTTTAAAATAATCATCAAAAGAGTGAGCACCATATATTTCAGGTTCTCTTTTGCCTAGTAAGTTTAAGTTTGGACCGTTAATTATTATTATTTTCATGCGGCTAAAATACAATTAATTTTATATAGAAAAAGTGAACCCTTAAGTCCACTTTTAAATTAAATTAGATCTGTTTTTTAGAAAGAATAACTAAGACCTATTTGAAGAACATTTATTTTAAAATTTGCATCTCCAATATCTTCTCCCTCGTCATCAAGTCTGTCAAAACCTAATGAATATCTAGCACCTAAAGATATACTGTCAGAAATATCATAACCAAGCCCTAGACCAAGCCCCATTCCAAATTTCTTTATACCCTCTGTATCTTCTTCAGTTATATAGTCAAACTGTGGGCCAGCCATTAAATTAAATTTATCTGACACGTGAAACTTTAACATAATAGGGATAATAATATCACCTACTGATTCATCATCATTATCATCGCTGTCACTATCAGAAACAGAAGAGTAATGAAGTTCTGGTTGGATACTGAGACTTTCTGAAACTGAAAATTGTGCGAAGAAGCCTAAGAAAAATCCAGAAGCATCAGTAGATAAATCTACCCCATCACCAGAAATCTCAAAACTTGATGATTGATAACCAGCAGTAATTCCAAATTTAGAATCTTGGGCACTAGCTGTGTAGCAAAAAGCTAATAATGTAATTGTTAAAAATAATTTTTTCATAATAAAAGTTTTTAATTAATTGATATTTAAGTATTTAATACTTAAATATAGTAAAAAATTAATTAATTTTAAAATAAAACTAATTAAGAAAAGATTAATTATAAAATTTTGAATCAAAAAGAGATTTTAAGTATCTTCCTAAAATGAATTGGAAACAAGTTATAAAAGACTATAGCCATTACTTAAATATTGAAAGAGGACTCTCCTCTAACACCATAGACGGTTATGTTTTGGATGTAAATAAGCTAATTTTTTTTCTAGAAAATAATAATATTTCTTGTTCACCTATCACCATAAAAAATGATATCATACAGCAATTTATTTATGAAGTTGCAAAAAAATCAACTGCTAGAAGTCAAGCTAGAATTATATCCGGTTTAAAAAGTTTTTTTAATTATTTGATTTTTGAAAAATACAGAGAATCCAATCCAACTGATTTAATAGAGGCTCCAAAAATTGGTAGAAAACTTCCAGATACTTTATCAGAATCTGAAATTAATCAACTAATATCAGCCGTTGATTTAAGTAAACCTGAAGGGGAAAGAAACAGAGCTATACTAGAAACTTTGTACAGCTGTGGTCTTAGAGTTAGTGAAATCATTACTTTAAAAATATCAGATTTATTTTTTAAAGAAGGATTTATCAAGGTATTAGGTAAAGGGAGTAAAGAACGTTTTGTTCCTATTCATTTTAGAGCACAAAAATATATTGAGTCCTATATGAATCACTACCGAATTCATATATCCATTGTAAAAGGTTATGAAGATATTTTATTTTTAAATAGAAGAGGTAAATCTTTAACCAGACAAATGGTGTTTGTAATTTTGAAAAATTTAGCCATAAAAATTAATCTAGATAAAAAAATTAGTCCTCACACTTTTAGACATTCTTTTGCTACACATCTTTTAAAAAATGGAGCAGATTTAAGATCTATTCAGCAAATGTTAGGCCATGAAAGCATTACAACAACTGAGGTCTATGTTCACTTAGACACTAGTTATTTAAAGAAAGTAGTAGAGAAATATCATCCAAGAAAATCATAAATGAAAAAATCCCACTTTTAAACTTTAAATGTGGGATTTTTATTTTTTTTTTATAAATTATTAATGGCTATTTAGCTACATTAACAGCTCTCGTTTCTCTGATGACTGTTACTTTTACTTGACCAGGATAGGTCATGTCATTTTGTATTTTTTGACTAATACTAAATGATAATTCAGCAGCTTTAGTGTCATTAACTTTACCACTCTCTACCATCACACGTAGTTCTCTTCCTGCCTGAATTGCATACGCTTTTTGAACACCTGAAAATCCAAAAGCAATATCTTCTAAATCTTTTAATCGCTGAATGTAAGAATCTAAAACCTGTCTTCTTGCTCCTGGTCTAGCACCAGATATGGCATCACAAACTTGAACAATTGGCGCAAAAAGAGATTTCATTTCTATTTCATCGTGATGTGCTCCTATGGCATTACATACGTCTTGTTTCTCACCATATTTTTCTGCCCATTGCATTCCCAATAATGCATGTGGTAGCTCACTTTCAGTATCTGGAACTTTTCCGATATCATGAAGTAATCCTGCTCTTTTTGCTAATTTTGGATTCAAACCTAATTCTGAGGCCATAATACCACATAAATTAGCAACTTCTCTAGAGTGCTGTAGAAGGTTTTGACCGTAAGATGATCTGTACTTCATTCTACCAACCGTCTTTATTAATTCTGGGTGTAATCCATGAATTCCTAGGTCAATTACAGTACGTTTTCCTACTTCAATAATTTCTTGGGTTATTTGTTTTTCAGTTTTTGCTACAACTTCCTCAATTCTAGCAGGATGTATTCTTCCATCTGTAACCAACTTGTGCATAGATAATCTGGCTATTTCACGTCTTACTGGATCAAAACAGGAAAGAATAATTGCCTCTGGTGTATCATCTACAATAATTTCAACTCCAGTTGCAGCCTCTAAAGCTCTTATATTTCTTCCTTCTCTACCTATTATTCTACCTTTAACATCATCTGATTCCAAATTAAACACAGACACACAGTTCTCTACAGCCTGTTCTACTCCTACTCTTTGAATTGTACTCAGCACTACTTTACGAGCTTCTTGTTCTGCTGTAAGTTTAGCTTCCTCTAGAGTACTTTGAATAAAGCCCATTGCATCTGTTTTAGCCTCATCTTTTAAAGAATTTACTAATTCCTTTTTAGCTTCATCTGCAGAGAAACCTGAAATTTGCTCTAATAAATCAACATGCCTCATATGTAATTTAGAAACCTCATCTTCCTTTTTGTCAAGGTGTTCTAATTTATGATTTAAATCTTTCTCCTTATGCTCTAGAGAAGTATTTAGTCTTTTGGTTTTATCCATTTGAGACTGAATTTGAGATTCTTTTTCTCTAGTTCTTTTTTCAACCTCAGAAATTTTCTTTTCTCTATTTAATATTACTTTTTCATGCTCAGACTTTAGCTCTATAAATTTTTCCTTTGCTTGTAATATTTTGTCTTTCTTTAGAGCTTCTGCCTCTACTTTGGCTTGTTTTATGATAGAATTACTCTCTTTTTTAGTAGCTGATAAAATTTTGTTAGCCTTTGATTTCTCTGAAATTTTTGAAAATATTAAGCCTAAAATTAATCCAGCTAATCCTGCTACAACAGGAATGATCATGTCGTCCATAGTTTTGATTTAGTTGTATAAAAAAACCTACACTAGTGAGGTTTATATAAACTCCATTATGACATGTATAGAACTAACTAACTGATCAAGGATCCTCTTGATAATGAAATTGATTCAATATCTAAGGCTTGCTTTAGCAATTAAGACTCGTCCTTCATAATAGATTCGTGTTGAGTTTATCAAACAAATAACTAATGTAGGCAGTATATTATTGTATTGTAAGAGAACTTATTCTAAATGATCACTTACCAACTTGGTAAGTTCATTAATCTTATCTAATGCTTCTGTATTGGTTTCTTCAGTATCTAACGTAGAAATTTCTAATTTTGATGCAAATTGTAAAGCACACATGGCTAAAACATCTTGTTTGTCACTCACAGCATAGTTTTTTTCATACTTGCTAATAAGTTGATTAATGTTAGCTGCGGCTTTTCTCATCCCTTCTTCTTCGATATTGCTGTTAACACTCAAAGGATAAGTTCTACCTGCTATTACTAAATTAATCTTTAATTTTTCCACTATACTAATAAACTATTATTCGTTCAATTGAACGATACATTTATCGATTTCTCGAATTAAAGCATTTATTTTAAACTTGGTATCTCTTGTACTATTGTCACTGCCTTCTATAGTTTTTGCAATCCTTAGCAACTTAAATTGTTCATCTCGTTGTTCTAATAATTGCTTATTTTCTAGAAGTTGATGTTGTAACTTTGATGAATTTTGAAGCAGTAATTCGTTTTCTTTTAATAAAAAATCATAATTTGAAAGTAAGTTTTTTAACTTAATTTCTAATAAATTTACCGCTTCTATAGTGTTACTCATCTATACCTCTATTTATAAAACTATATCTACAAAGTTAGCATTCTGTTTTATATTTAACAACTATTTGGTACTTTAATAAATAATCGCCTTAATATTGGAAATAAGTTGAATACTGATTTAAATAGTTTTATTAATTTAGTTAAAAATTACTAAAATTTGAAAAATTATTTTTTAACCCTTGCTATATTTTTTGGTATTTCAACTATAGCTCAGAACAAATACCCCAAAGACTATTTTAGAAGCCCTCTAAATATTCCAATAAAACTTTCAGGTACTTTTGGAGAATTAAGAAATAATCATTTTCATGCAGGTTTAGATATTAAAACAAATAGAAAAGTTGGCCTACCCGTATATGCAACTGCTGATGGCTATGTTTCAAGAATAAAAGTGGCTATATGGGGTTATGGGAAAGTCTTATATGTTAAACATAATAATGGCTTTACCTCTGTTTATGCTCATTTAAGTAGGTTCGAAAAAAGTATTCAGAACTATGTGAAAAATATTCAATACGAAAAAGAAAGTTATGAAACAGGAAATATATATCCAGGAGAAGATGAAATTTTTGTAAAAAAAGGAGATATCATCGCCTATTCTGGAAGAACTGGTGGGTTTGTTGCACCGCATTTACACTACGAAATAAGAGATACAAAGACCGAGCATATAATTAACCCTCTGTTTTTTGGGTTAAAAGTTCAGGATTCAATAGCTCCTAAGATTAAAAGAATCATGGTTTATCCAATCGAAATGAGCTCCAGAGTCAATAGAAGTGGGAAAAAACAAACTCTAGGTATCAAAAGAGATTCTTTAAACACCTACAGAACTAATAGAATAAGTGCCTCAGGTAAAATAGGTTTTGGTTTAAATGTTTATGATTTATTAGGAGAGGAATTAAATAAAAACGGTGTGTTTAGTATAGAAATGCTTGTGAATGGAAAAAGACACTATTTTCATAATCTAGAAACATTTTCATTTGCGGAAAGTAAATTCATAAATTTACTGATAGACTATCCTTATTACAAAACTTATAAAAATAGGATTCAAAAAACCTTCAAAGAAAATGCAAACAAACTCAGTATTTATAAAGATTTAATTTATGACGGTGTCATAGATATTAAGGAAGGATTAAATTACAGAGTGGAGATTATAGCTAAAGATTATAAAGGGAATAGCTCTTCTATTAAAATCCCTATCATAGGTGTAAGAAGTGAATCTATGGTTTCACAACAGCAAGACACTACAAATTATAAAATCATAAAAAACAAGTTTCACAAATTCTCCAAGAACGGAGTAACCATAGCGTTTCCTAAAAACACTTTCTATGAAGACATTTATCTAAACTTTTCTGTTAATGAAAAACAAGCAAATATACATAAACCAATAATTCCTCTAAATAAGAGTTTTACAATTAGTTTTGATAGTACCATGTATAAAAAAACTGAATTAGATAAAATTTATATTGCTAACATAAACAATAAAAAATATCCTTATTATCAAAAAACTAGAAAAAAATTAGATAAAATATTCACTACAACTAAAAATTTAGGTAAATACACGTTATTAATTGACAATCAACAACCTAAAATATATAATTGTAATTTTAAAAATAATGATTGGACTAGTAGATTACAGTATTTAACGATTAAAATTTCAGATTTAGAATCTGGGATAAAATCTTATGAAGCCTACATAGATAATGAATGGATATTGATGGAGTATGATGTTAAGAAAAAAAAATTATCTTATAATTTTAATGATAAAAAATTGGTAGGCAGTAAACATATCTTTAAACTTGTAGTTTATGATAACGTTGGAAATACCAATACCTATAAATCTACGTTTTATAGAAAATAAGTAAAACAACTAAGTGAAAAATTTACTACTATTCTTATTCATACTACCTACGATACTTTTCGCTCAGAAAACTTCTATCATTAAAGGCTTCATAAAAGACCCTCAAAATAATTCGATAAAAAATGTCTCTATTAACTATGGAACTATTGGAGTTTACTCAAACAATAAAGGATATTATGAAATTAGAGTTCCGGTAAAAGGAAAAGTTGTTTTAGAATTTAGCCATGTGGGTTACAAGTCTCTTTCAAAAGAATTTTTTATCAAAAAAAGAACAATCATAAGGTTTTCACCTTCTCTTCAACCACAGGATGAACTATTAGATGAAGTAGTTATTAAAAATGATAAAAAAGATGCTCAAGGAATTACAACCATTAATACCGAAAAAATAAAACGAATTCCTGGAGCAAACTCCGGAATAGAAACACTTTTAATGACCTTACCTGGAGTAAGCAACAATAATGAATTAAGCACCCAATACAATGTAAGAGGTGGAAATTTTGATGAAAATTTAGTTTATGTAAATGGAATAGAGATATACAGGCCTTTCTTAATAAGATCTGGACAGCAGGAAGGACTCAGTTTCGTTAATTCATCGATGGTTCAAAATATTAATTTCTCTGCTGGTGGATTTCAAGCGAAATACGGAGACAAGCTATCATCTGTTTTGGATATCACCTATAGAAAACCTTCTGAATTTTCAGCGACTATAAATGCAAGTTTACTGGGTGGAAGTATCACTATTGAAGATGTTTTTTTAGATAATAAATTAAGCGCTATTGTAGGAGTTCGGTATAGAGATAATAGTTTATTTGTAAATTCTAAACAGATTGAAACAAATTTCAAACCTCGTTTTACTGACGTTCAAGGGTACATATCATACAAACAAAATAAAAAACTTACCCTTAATTTTTTAGGAAATTTCTCCTCAAACAAATACGATTACCAACCAGTTACCAGAAGAACTCGTTTTGGTACAGTTTCAGATCCTTTAGAATTAATTGTATTTTATGATGGGCAAGAAAAGGATGAATATTTAACTGCTTTTGGAGCTGTAAGTGCGGATTACCTGGTAAATGATTATTTAAAACTTACTACAACAGTTAGTGTATTTAATACTCAAGAAGAAGAGTATTTTGACATAGCAGCTTCATATAATTTAGGTGAGGTAGACACTAATATTGGCTCAGAAACATTTGGAGATGTAACTTTTTCTGAAGGAATTGGATCACAATTAAATCACTCTAGAAATGATTTAGATGCTTTAATAAGTAATATACAGGTAAGAGGATCTTACAAGAAAAATGAAAGTCAAATAGAATTTGGAGTTAAATATCAATCCGAAAACAGTAAAGATCGGATTCGTGAATGGGAGATCATAGATTCTGTTGGATTTTCTGTTAGACCATTAAACTTAAATTTTATTAATGATCAACCTTATACTCCATATACAGGCCCCATTGTACCGTTTCAAAATATTAGAGCTGAAAACAATTTAACAACTAATAGGGTCTCAGGTTTTATTCAATATAGTGAAAAAGGTTTTATTGGAGATCATAAATTATGGTGGAATGTTGGGTTAAGAGGTCATTATTGGTCTGTTAATGCTAATGAAGATTCAGCAGTTAAACAATTCATCTTTAGCCCAAGGGCGCAACTAGCTATAAAACCTGCATGGGAAAAAGATATATTGTTCAGAATTTCTGGAGGAATATACTCACAACCCCCTTTTTATAAAGAATTGAGAGACTTTCAGGGAGAAATTTTGCCAAGCGTTAAAGCTCAAAAATCTATTCATTTGGTTTTTGGTAGTGATTATAGTTTTAAAATATGGGATAGACCTTTCAAACTAACCTCTGAATTTTACTACAAAAACTTATCCAATATAAACCCTTACAGTGTAGATAATGTTCGTATTCGATATCAAGCCAACAATAACGGAAAAGCTTATGCAACTGGTTTTGATGTAAGACTAAACGGTGAATTTGTCGCAGGAAATGAGAGTTGGATCAGTTTAGGTATATTAAAAACAGAGGAAAATATTGATAACCAAGGATATATATCCAGACCAACTGATCAACGTTTTAAATTAGGAATTTTGTTTCAAGATTACATGCCCAATTTACCTGACCTAAAAGCATATTTAAATTTAGTGTATAATTCTGGTGTTCCAGGTGGAGCTCCAGCCTACTCTAATCCATACAACTACCAAAATAGGCTACGAGATTATAGAAGAGCAGATTTAGGGGTACTATATGTATTTACAGATGCAAATAAGAGGTTTTCTAATGGTTTTCTTAGTCAGTTTAAAGAATTAACTGCCGGTCTAGAATTGTTCAACATGTTTGACATACTTAATTCTATTACAAATACTTGGGTAAGAGATGTAGCAACTAAAAATCAATTTGGTGTCCCAAATTATTTGTCTGGAAGAATTCTAAATTTCAAATTAGGAATAAAGTTTTAATTTCTATGCACGTTGTTGCCCTGAAATAAAATTATAAAATTTGCGCGGCATGATCTTTTGTTTTTACCTTTGAAATTACATTTTCAATTACTCCATTAGCATCTATAACGAAAGTAGTTCTGTGGATTCCATCATATTCACGTCCCATAAATTTTTTTGGTCCCCAAACACCAAAACCATTGATAACGATATGTTCTTCGTCTGCTAACAAAGGGAATGGTAAATCATATTTGTTTACAAAATTTTGCTGTCTTTTTTCAGAATCTGCACTTACTCCTAAAATTTCATACCCTTTTGCTTGAAAGGTTTGATAGTGATCTCTTAAATTACAAGCTTCAGCTGTACAGCCTGGTGTACTTGCTTTAGGGTAAAAGAAAATGACTAGTTTTTTACCACTATAATCACTTAATTTTCTGACGATTCCTTGATGGTCTTTTATTTCAAAATTCGGAGCCTTTTCTCCTATTGTTAGCGTATTCATTAAATTATTTATTTGTTATTCAAATATACTAAAGTATTGGAAAATTATAAAAGCTACTTTGTAACTTTGTGAAAAATTAAATTCCTAATCATAAAAAAATGAATAAGGCTCAAAAGGTTCAATTTGTAATAGAAACATTACAAAAGACATATCCAAAAATTCCTATACCTCTTGATCATAAAGATCCTTATACGCTACTTATAGCAGTTCTTTTATCTGCTCAATGCACTGATGTTAGAGTAAATAAAATAACACCTATATTATTTTCTAAAGCAGACAATCCATTTGATATGATAAAATTGACTGTCGAAGAAATAAAAAATATAATACGTCCATGTGGCTTATCTCCAATGAAATCTAAAGGAATCCATGGATTATCAAAAATTCTGATTGAAAAACACAATGGCGAAGTTCCCAAGTCTTTTGATGAATTAGAGGAATTACCCGCAGTTGGCCATAAAACAGCTAGTGTGGTCATGAGCCAAGCTTTTAATGTACCTGCATTCCCTGTAGATACCCATATTCATCGCTTACTATACCGTTGGAATTTAACAAATGGAAAAAATGTAATTCAAACGGAAAAAGATGCAAAAAGGTTATTCCCAAAAGAATTATGGAATGATCTCCATTTGCAAATCATTTGGTATGGGAGGGAATATTCACCAGCGAGAGGATGGGATTTAGGTAAAGATATTATTACAAGCACTATCGGAAGGAAATCTGTGATAAACGAATATTTTAGAAAAAAATAAAAAAAACCTTAACTAATGTTAAGGTTTTTTCATTCTTAATTCAAATTCAATTCAATGTTGAAATTTGATTTGGTTTTTACAAATGATAGTGATTTGGAAAAATTAATCAAATATTGAACTGTTTCTTTTTTGGGTTGCTTCCGAAATTCGGAAGACTTTTCAGAGTAAATTTGCTTCATACAGTATTACATTAAATAATTTAAATACTACAACGAAACTGATTTACTTTTATTGTTAATAAATTAAAATTATTTTATTTTTTTCTATAATTTTCCTTAGGTTGATTAATGCATACCTCATTCTACCCAGTGCAGTATTTATGCTAACGCCTGTATTTTCACTAATTTCTTTGAAACTCATGTCTTTGTATATCCTCATCTCTAGGACTTCTCTTTGCTCTTGAGGGAGCTCTTGAACTAACTCTTTTACATCAGAGAGAACTTGCTCTTTGATTAATTGTTTTTCTGCATTAAGGTTCCCATCACTGATAACAGAAAATATATTAAATTCGTCAGTATTTTTAAAAAGACGCATTCTATTGCTCTTTCTAAAATGGTCAATAATTAAATTATGGGAAATTCTCATAACCCATGGAAGAAATTTACCTTGTTCATTATAGTTGCCTCGCTTTAATGTTCTAATGACTTTGATAAAAGTATCCTGAAAAATATCTTCAGTAATATCTCTATCTTGAATTTTACTAAAAATAAAGCTGTAAAGTCGTTGTTTGTGCTTTTTAATTAAGATTTCTAGGCTAGCTTCACATCCTCGGATGTAGTTTGAGACTAGAACACCATCTTGAGTGGGGTTTGAATACATAATAAAATTACTTTATTGAAAAACTAGCTGTTTTTCTATTATTTAATTTGTTTAAATTTTAAAAAGTAATTTTTTATTATAAATGTATTTTTAAGATTATTTCTTTCAAAGATAAAAAAAATTAAATAGAATTTAAAAATTATAATAAATTATAATTGAATTCATTTTTAGAAAGATTTAAAATTCATTATTTTTATAGCTTGCATTAAAAATTTATGAAGACAAGTTTGTCAACTATAAACCCTAAGGAAAACATCATTATTAAAGGAGCTAGACTCCATAATTTAAAAAATATTAATGTAGTAATCCCAAGAAATAAATTAGTTGTTATAACCGGTTTATCCGGATCTGGAAAATCTTCACTAGCTTTTGACACCCTTTATGCTGAGGGACAAAGAAGATATGTAGAAAGCTTATCATCCTATGCAAGACAATTTCTTGGAAAACTTCATAAACCCAAAGTAGATTATATTAAAGGGATTGCCCCTGCAATAGCAATTGAACAAAAGGTAAACTCTACAAACCCTCGTTCAACAGTAGGCACATCAACAGAAATATATGATTACATAAAGCTGTTGTTTGCTAGAATTGGACAAACCTTTTCTCCAGTCTCCAATAAATTAGTTAAGAAACATACTGTTACTGATGTAATAAATTTTGTAAAAAACTTCCAAGAAGACACAAAATTACTGCTACTTTGCCCTATTGTCATCAATGAAAAAAGAGATATTAAAACAGTGCTAAAAGTTTTATCTCAACAAGGGTACGCTCGAATTAAATATGAAGGTGATATTTATAGAATAGACGATCTACCAACAGACAAAAAAAACTATGAGAACCTACATCTTGTAGTAGATAGAGTTGTTGTTAAAGATGATGAAGATTTTTTTAATCGTTTATCTGATGCTGTTCAAACTGCTTTTTTTGAGGGAAATGGAATCTGTATCATACAGAACTTAAGTAATAAATCTTTAACAGAATTTAATAATAAATTTGAATTAGATGGTATTGTCTTTTATGAGCCCAATACTCACTTCTTCAGTTTTAATAATCCATACGGTGCATGCCCTACTTGTGAAGGATATGGAAATGTAGTAGGCATAGATCATAATTTAGTAATACCTAATACAGGTTTATCTATTTATGATAATGCAATTTTCCCCTACAGAACAGACTCCTACAAACATTACAAAGAAGAGCTGGTTTCTCATGCTTATAAATTTGATATTCCAATCCACAAACCTTGGTTTGAATTAACAGAAAAACAAAAAGCATTGGTTTGGGAGGGGAATGATTTTTTTTATGGAATCAATCATTTTTTTAAAAAACTCGAAGAAAAAAGTTATAAGATACAAAACAGAGTTCTACTATCTAGATATAGAGGTAAAACAACTTGTACGGAGTGTAATGGAAAAAGACTAAGGAAAGAGGCTGATTATGTTAAAATTGGAGATAAAACAATTTCTGATTTAGTTACATTACCATTAGATGAACTATCTGATTTCTTTAGTACATTGAGACTAAATAAGTATGAGGAGAAAATAGGAAAAAGACTCTTATCAGAAATTAATAATCGTCTTGATTTTTTAAAAAATGTAGGGTTAACTTATCTTACTTTAAATAGAACTTCAAACACATTATCTGGAGGTGAAAGTCAACGGATAAACTTAGCCACCTCATTAGGAAGTAGTCTAGTAGGATCTATGTATATTTTAGACGAACCTAGTATTGGTTTACATCCAAAAGATACAGAACAACTAATTAAGGTTCTAAAACAACTTCGCAATCTTGGAAATACCGTTATTGTTGTAGAACATGATGAAGACATTATGAAGGCTGCAGACTATATTATAGATATTGGACCAGAAGCTGGAACTCATGGAGGATATATAGCAGCTGAAGGTACTTATAAAGATATATTAGAATCTGACTCTTTAACTTCAAGATATTTATCTGAAAAATTACAGATATCTGTTCCAAAGACAAGAAGAGTATCTGAAAATTTCATCCAAATTATTGGAGCTAGAGAAAATAATTTAAAAAATATTAACGTCACACTTCCATTAAATAGCTTAACAGTTATTACAGGAGTTTCTGGAAGTGGAAAAAGTACTTTGGTTAAAAAAATTCTATATCCACTAATGCAAAAAAAAATTATTGGATATGGAGAAAAGATTGGTCAACATACAGAAATGAAAGGAAGTTTTGATCATATTAAACATATTGAATTCATAGATCAAAATCCTATTGGACGATCTTCTAGATCTAATCCTGTAACATATATAAAAGCTTATGATGATATTAGATCATTGCTTTCATCTCAAAAAATTTCAAAAATCAGAAATTACAAGCCAAAACACTTTTCATTCAATGTAGATGGTGGAAGATGTGAGACCTGTAAAGGTGAAGGAGTTGTTACCATTGAAATGCAATTTATGGCTGATGTTCATTTACAATGTGATGCTTGTAGTGGAAAACGATTTAAAAAAGAAGTTCTTGAAGTGAACTTTGAAGGTAAAAATATTGATGATATTCTTAATTCTACTATAGATGATGCTGTGTCGTTTTTTAATTCACATAATCAACTTAAAATTGCGAATAAGTTAAAACCTCTTCAAGATGTTGGATTAGGATATGTTCAGCTCGGACAATCTTCCTCTACTCTTTCTGGTGGTGAGGCGCAAAGAATTAAACTAGCCTCTTTCTTAGTTAAAGGTAACACCAAAGACAAAGCGCTTTTTATTTTTGACGAACCTACTACCGGCTTACACTTTCATGATATCAAAAAGCTATTAGCATCATTTAATGCATTAATCAACAAAGGGCATTCAATCATAGTTATAGAACATAATATTGAACTAATAAAATGTGCAGATTATATCATTGATTTAGGTTCAGAAGGAGGAAAAAAAGGAGGAAAACTACTTTTTGAAGGGACACCCGAAGAATTAATTAAAAATAACAAATCATATACAGCTACTTATTTAAAAGAAAAACTTATACAAAACTAACTACTTTGTTTGCTAAAATTATCGTAGGGTTCTGTAAATTAGATTATTATATAAAAATATTAAACCAAAAAAAGCCTTTTCAAAATGAAAAGGCTTTGTCTTTTGGGTAGAAGATGGGATTCGAACCCACGACCCTCGGTACCACAAACCGATGCTCTAACCAACTGAGCTACAACTACCATTTTGCTTTTATAATGTTTACAATTAATTGTATTTATTATCTAAGCGGGTGCAAATATAATTTTTTTTTAAGTCTATGAAAAGAAAAAATTATATTAATTTATCTAAAGATGTAACAGCTATAGAGCGCTCTACTGTGAAACCTTCTGCATGATTTACACCAATTAGTCTGCCTAACTCCCTAGCTCTGTACTGTATACTGTCTGTGAAATTTTTTGAGCTAATTGGCGTCTCCAATTCTTTACTATTAGGGTCATAAAACTGAGAACTATATGCTAATACTGCTTCCATTTTTATATCTATAAAACCGCTAACATCTACAACAAAATCAGGCTCAGTATTTTTCCACTGCATATAATGATAGACCAATTTTGGCCTCCATTTTTCTTGTTTTTCGCCCTCAAAATCAGTTTCAATTTTCTGCAACCCACTTAAAAAACAAGCATCAGACACTAATTTACTTCCTTTGCCATGATCTATATGCCTATCATCAACTGCATTACATATTACTATCTCAGGTTTGTATTTACGAATTCTTTTAATAACCTCTAATTGATGCATCTTATCATTTATAAAAAATCCATCTGCAAATTTCAAATTTTCACGAATTGCTAATCCTAAAATATTAGCAGCTTTAGTTGCTTCTATTTTTCTTAATTCTTTAGATCCTCTTGTTCCTAACTCTCCTTGAGTTAAATCTATGATGCCTACTTTTTTTCCTAAAGAAACTTCTTTTGCAATGGTAGCAGCAGCACCTAACTCAACATCATCTGGATGTGCGCCAAAAGCAAGTATATCTAATTTCATAATTTTTTTATTTTGTTTTATTGATAGCTTGTTCAAAGTCGGCAATTAAATCTTTGGGCTCCTCTATTCCAACAGAAAAACGAATTAATCTATCGTTTATTCCTCTTTCTAAACGTTCCTCCTCAGTTAACAAAGCATGAGTTGTAAGTGATGGGCTTAATACTGTACTTTCTAAACCGGCCAAACTCATAGATGGTTTTATTAGAAGGAGAGCATTCTGAAATTCCATAGCATCAATTCCTTCAGTTAACTCAAAAGACATCATAGCACCAAAACCATGCATTTGAGTTGCTGCTATTGTATGTTGCGGATGACTTTTTAGTCCTGGGTAATATACTCTATTTATCATTGAATGTTCTTCTAGATATGTAGCCAGAATCTGAGCATTTTTTGTTTGCTCTTTAACTCTTAAGTTTAATGTTTTTAAACTTCTTTCTAGCAACCAAACGGTAAAATCACTTAAGTTTCCTCCTAAATTAATTCCTGTTTTCCAAATTTTCTCAATATGCTCTTTTGAGGCTGCTACTGCTCCTGCAGAAATATCTGAGTGTCCTCCCATATATTTAGTTGCGGAATGAACAATAACATCTATTCCAAAATCTGCTGGGTTTTGATTAATTGGTGACGCAAAAGTGTTGTCAATCATAGTAATGATTCCTCTTTTTTTTGCCAAAAGAGCTACTGCTTTAATATCTGTTATACCTAACAAAGGGTTAGATGGTGTTTCTATATATATAATCTTTGTATTTTCTTTTATTAAAGGTTCAAAATCTTCAATTTGATCAGATTCTGTATAAGAATACTCAATACCATATTTATCAAACTCATTTGCAATAAAATTATAGGTACCGCCATAAATAACATGTTGGATTAAAACGTGATCACCTTTTTTCAAAAAGGCTAACATTGCCGTACTAATAGCCGCCATTCCAGAACCAAAGATTAGAGCATCCTGAGTATGTTCTAAGGCAGCTATCTTCCTTCTCAATGCTTCTTGATTTGGTGTATTAAAATATCTGGGATACCTTTTTATATCTACTTGATCAAATGCATAAGAAGTTGACACATATATTGGAGAAACAGCTCCTTTAAATTGTTCATCTTTAACTTCACCAACATGAACACAAATTGAGTTTATACCTAATTCTTTTGAATCTTTCATAGAGATTATATTATATAAAAAACGAATTTACAAAAGAATCAGCTAAAAGAATAAAACCACAAAGCCTTTTTCTTAACCAAATAAATGAATCAAGGAAAACAATAATTTCAATATCTTTGAAAGATGATTTCAGTAGTAATTTTAGGGAGTGGAAATGTTGCTTTACAATTAATTAGAGCTTTTTTAAAGATTGATACTATCAATTTAAAACAGGTCTACACAAGAAATCAAGAGGATATTAATACTTTAAAAGACAGTATTAATACCACCAATGACATCTCATTATTAAAACAAGCAGATGTTACCATTATAGCTGTAAGTGATGATGCAATTTCTTCTATTTCTTCTCATATTAAAAACTCTTTTGTTGTTCACACATCTGGGAGTGTTGATATGAAATCCCTAAATAACATTGGACGCAAAGGGGTGTTTTATCCTTTACAATCTTTTTCAAAAAAAAAGAAAGTTGATTTTAAAAATATTCCTATTTGCTTAGAATCGGAAACTAATGAAGATCTTCTAAAATTAGAAAAATTAGTTTCTTTATTACAAAGTAAAAGTTATATTCTTTCATCTCACCAAAGAAAGAAAATTCATGTAGCTGCTGTTTTTGCTAATAATTTTTCTAATCACATGTATACCATAGCCAATGAAATATGTGAAAAATATAATATTCCCTTCGATATTTTACACCCTTTGATTGAAGAAACCTCTAATAAAATTAAAAACTTAACTCCTGAAAAAGCTCAAACAGGACCTGCAAAAAGAAATGATGCAGAAACCATAGAAAATCATTTAAATTTGCTGTCAGAAAAACAACAAGAAATTTATTTAAAAATTACCCAATCTATTCAAGAATATGGAAAAAAGTTATAAGCAATACTTGGCACAAATCAATACACTCATTTTTGATGTTGATGGCGTTTTAACTAACGGTCTTGTAACAGTAATGTCTAATGGTGAATTAATACGTCAAATGAATATCAAAGACGGTTATGCACTACGCTCAGCAGTTAATGCTGGACTAAGAGTTTGCATTATTACTGGTGGAAAGAACGAGGGTGTTAAAATTAGACTACAAAACTTAGGAATAAAAGATGTGTACATGGGTGCACATGATAAAATAGAGCAATACAATCAATTGGTAGATATGTATAATTTACAATCTAAAAATGTACTATACATGGGCGATGATATACCTGATTATCCGGTTATGAAATTAGTTGGACTGACGTGTTGCCCTAATGATGCAGCAGAAGAAATTCAACAAATATCTAACTATATCTCAGATAAAAAAGGTGGAGAAGGTTGTGTTAGAGATATTATTGAACAAATTTTACGTGTGCAAGGGAAATGGGATTCAAATTTTGACGCCACTTTTGATTAATCCTACCTTTTAATTACTAAATTAGGAACTTAATTTATTATTAATAATAATTCAATATTATGAAAAAAATAGCACTACTTATTCTTTTACTTTTTATCACAAATGTTAGTTTCTCACAATCTATTTTTGGTAAATGGAATTCCTTCGACGAAGAGACTAACAAAGTAGAGTCTGTTATTGAAGTTTACCAAAAAGATGGCAAAGCTTTTGCTAAAATTAAAAAGATCAATGATCAAACTAGAAAAGATGCAAAATGTATTGCATGCAACGGAAAGTTAAAAAATGCTCCTATTTTAGGAATGAATATTTTAACTGGTCTTAAAAAAGATGGAGATGAGTGGTCTGGAGGTAAGATTCTAGATCCTAAAAATGGAAAAGAATATAAATGCTACATTAAATTAATAGACAATAACACATTAAAGTTAAGAGGTTATATTGGGATATCTATGTTTGGAAGAACTGCTATCTGGAAAAGAGCTGCAGAATAAATTGTTTTAATTAATATTATTAATTGGGTTCTAGGCCTTTTCCTGAAGCATTGGAACAAAGGAAAAATCTCCTAACTCATGCTTTTCAAATTCTTTAGAAGTCTTTCTTATAAATAGGGTCATAACTTGTTTTTCATCACCCACTGGAATTAATAATTTTCCACCCACTCTTAGTTGGGATAGCAGAGGTTTAGGAACAAAAGGTGCGCCTGCAGTTACTATTATTTTATCAAACGGTGCTTTTTCCTTAAGTCCTTTATAACCATCACCAAAAATAAACTTCTTAGGAATATATCCCAACTTTGGTAAAAACAAGGAAGTTTTTTTGAACAACTCATGTTGTCGTTCTATAGTATAAACTAATGCGCCTAATTCTAACAAAATAGCTGTCTGGTATCCTGAACCGGTGCCAATCTCTAAAATTTTATCTCCACTATTAATTGAAAGTGTTTGAGTTTGAAAAGCCACAGTATATGGCTGAGAAATTGTTTGTTCTGCAGCAATAGGAAATGCCTTATCTTGATAAGCATGATCAGCAAAAGAAGAATCTATGAATAAATGTCTTGGTATTAATTTTATAGCTTTTAAAACTTGTTTATCAATAATACCCTTCTTTTTGAGAACGTCTGCTAGTTGTTTTCTTAGCCCTTGATGTTTAGAAGTATCTTTCAATGGTATAACTTTTACGGGTGTCTAAATTAGAATAATTGATTTTAAATTCCTATAAAATTGTATCTTTGTTGTAGTATTATTTATCAATTTCAAAAAATATTTTTATGCTGAAAGCAGGTGTGTTGGGTGCAGGTCATTTAGGGAAAATTCATCTAAAATTATTGGAACTATCTGATAAATTCGAATTAGTAGGTTTTTACGATCCGTCTCAAGAGAATTCAAAAAAAGTTTCTGATGAATTTGGTTACCATCGTTTTAATTCTGTTGAAGAATTAATAGATGCAGTGGATATTATTGATATAGTTACCCCTACTCTTTCTCATTTTGAATGTGCTAAAAAGGCAATAGAAAAAGGTTGTCATATATTTATTGAAAAACCAATTACCAATACAGTTATTGAAGCTGAGGCAATCAAAACATTAGCAAGTCAAAGACATATTAAAGGTCAAGTTGGTCATGTAGAACGTTTTAATCCAGCATTTACAGCAGTAAATGATAAGATAGATTTTCCTATGTTTATAGAATGTCATCGCTTAGCTGAATTTAATCCCAGAGGCACTGATGTCCCAGTTGTACTAGATTTAATGATTCATGATATAGATATTATCTTAAGTGTAGTTCACTCACCTATTAAAAATATTTATGCTAGTGGAGTTACTGTTATCTCCGAAACCCCCGACATAGCGAATGCAAGAATAGAATTTGAAAATGGTTGTGTAGCTAATCTAACTGCCAGTAGAATATCGATGAAAAACATGAGGAAATCTAGATTCTTCCAGAAAGATGCTTACATCTCTGTTGATTTTTTAGAAAAAAAATCTGAAATCGTAAAAATGAAAGATGTTCCTGAAAATCCAGATGAATTTGCCATGATCCTTCAAAATGCTGAAGGAGTGAAAAAACAAATTTATTTTGAAAATCCAGAGGTTACCCCGAATAATGCAATTTTAGATGAATTAGAATCTTTCGCCCAAGCTATTGAAAATAATACAACGCCTGTAGTTAGTTTAAGTGATGGAACCAATGCGTTAAGAGTAGCTCAAAGGATTATTGATAGTTTTTAATACTAATTTCACAAATAATAAAATAAATTTAACTTATGAAAAATATTGCTGTCATTGGTGCAGGTACAATGGGTAACGGAATTGCACACACATTTGCACAATTTAATTATAATGTTCAGTTAATTGACATTTCTCAAAATTCTCTTGATAAAGCTATTGCTGCAATCAATAAGAATCTTACTAGAATGGTAGTCAAGGAGAAAATAACTAATGCGGATAAAGAGAGAACTCTTGCCAATATTACTACCTATACTTCCATAAAAGAAGGAACCCAATATGCAAGTTTAGTAATAGAGGCTGCTACTGAAAATCTAGACTTAAAGTTGAAAATCTTTAAAGAATTAGATGAAGTTTGTCCAGAAGATACCATTTTGGCGACTAACACCTCCTCTATATCCATTACTCAAATAGCTAGTAAAACAAACAGACCAGATCAAGTAATTGGAATGCACTTTATGAACCCTGTTCCTATTATGAATTTAGTAGAAATAATTAGAGGTTACAATACCTCTAATGAGGTGATGAAGTTCACGGTTGATCTATCCAAAAAAATACAAAAAACACCTGTTGAAGTTAATGATTATCCTGGTTTTGTAGCTAACAGAATTTTAATGCCTATGATTAACGAATCTATAGAAACTCTCTACAACGGTGTAGCTGGAGTGCTAGAAATTGATACAGTTATGAAATTAGGAATGGCACATCCAATGGGTCCATTACAATTAGCCGACTTCATAGGTCTAGATGTTTGTTTGTCTATTTTAGAAGTCATGTATGATGGCTTTAAAAATCCAAAATATGCACCGTGTCCACTATTAGTTAATATGGTTAGGGCTGGTAAATTAGGCGTAAAATCTGGAGAAGGATTTTATGATTACTCTAAAAATAGAAAAGCAGAAATATTAGCCAAGCAATTTGAATAAGTTAATTTTTTTCTTACTACTATTTCTTTGTTTTTCAGCAATAGGTCAAGAAAGAAAAGAACGTAAAGTTTCAATAAATAAAGTTGGTGTCCTTTTTAGTAAGGCAAAACAAAATAATATCTTGTTTTTTGATAAAGATTATGATTATAAGACCAATGTATATAAATTTCAATTGTTTTATCCCATACAGAAAAGTGAAAATTGGGATGTAAATCTTATACTACAACCCCAATATCAAAAGGCACAACATCAATTACTGAATGAACAATTTATTACTCCAGATGAAGAAAATTTTGAGTTTTTAAGAGAAAAATTTACACAAAAAAAAGACATCTTATTGTATGCATTTGAAGTAGGTTTTCAGTTGAGAAAAACCATTATAAAAAATATCTCCTTTGAGGCTACTTTAGGTTTAGGAGCTGGGTATATAAGTTTAGAGTCTGAAAGATTAGCAAAAGGCTTTACATTTATTGAAAATGTGTCTTTAGGATTAGCTCATAAAATTAATAAATCAGAATTTTTTCTAGCAACTACAGTAGGACATGTTTCCAACTTTAATATACAAAAACCTAACAGTGGCTATAATATACTTGGTTTTGAATTGGGATATAGGATTTATATCAAATAAAAAAAAGGGATTTAATTATAAATCCCTTTGTATGTAACATCAACATTATCAATTAATTTCTTCTTGGATCGTCATCTGCTTCATAATCTTTTCTAGCTTTGTTCCAGATTTTAAGATCATCTTTTTCTGTAATTCCTGACTTAACCATAATATTGACTCCATCAGAAATACCTAATTCTAACTCTCTTTTCTCAAACTCATTATCTCCAATTTTAATCTCTACATATGGTTTTTCAGTTTTTTTATCAAAACGTAACAAGGCCTCTTTTATAGATAATACACTATCTTGTTTTTCTAGAACAATATCAGCATTAGCACTATAATTTGCTCTTACAAAATAGTTGTCATCTAAAGTAATATTTGCTTTAATCGTAAATTGAACAGCACCACCTTCTTCAGTTCCTTTTGGTGCTATGAAGTTTAATTTAGCGGGAAATTTTTTCTCTTCGATTGCTCCTAAAGAAATTTCTATCGCCGTTCCTTTAACTAATTTACTAACATCAGATTCATCTACCTTACCTTCAAAAATCATCTTACTCATATCGGCTATTGAAGCTATCGTTGTACCAGCATTAAAATTATTACTTTGTATTACTTGGTCTCCCTCTTTTACTGGAATTTCTAATATAGTTCCAGATATTTGAGCTCTTATGTCAGTATTTGCAACACCAACACCAGATGAACCACTTTTAATAATTTTATAATCATTTTCTGCATTCACTAAATCTTGTTTTGCTTGATTATAAGTAAGTTCTACTTGTTCAAATGATGAAGCTGCTAATACACCTTTATCATAAAGTTTCTTATTTCTATCATAAGAAATTTTTGCATTCTTAACTCTTAATTTAATGTTATCTACTCTACCTTTAGCACTAATCAAAGATTGCTCATTTGGGACAACCCTAACTGTTGCAATTAAATCTCCTTTATTTACTTTGGCACCCTCTAATAAAATTATTTTATCTATAATCCCAGTGATTTGTGGTTTTATTTCAATTTCCTCGAGAGGAACTACTTTCCCAGTTGCAACGGTCTTTTTTACAATAGTAGCTTTAAATGCTTTTTCAGTTTCAAAAGTCTGAATGTTTTTTTTATTCTTACTGCCTAGCCATACAAGAACACCCGCAAATGTTATGAATACTACTACTAATATAATTTTTGCTCTTTTACTCATTTTGATTGTATATAAAACTTTGATTAATATATTTTTTTATTTCTTATTCGTCTCTTAAAGCATCTATTGGTTTCACTAATGTGGCCATGTAAGCAGGTATTAAACCTATAACTGTACCCAAAACTACTAGGATAAAAAACGCAAATAATATGATTGGAATATTTACAGTAGGGTTAATTAAAGTTGGATCTGGCCCTGAACCTAAAAATGTATCTAGTAAATACAAAACTAAACCTCCAAAAATAATACCTAACATTCCTGCTACTGTTGTTAAAAATACTGACTCAAGAACCACTTGTCTTCTAATTTCTATTGGAGTAGCACCTATAGCGCGTCTAATACCTATTTCTTTGGTCCGTTCTTTTACTGTTATCAATAAAATATTACCTATAGCAAAAACCCCTGCTATTAGAGTAGCAATACCAACAAACCATGTTAAAAATTGCATTCCAGTTAGAAACCCAGTTACCTTGCCAATTTCAACTGCTAAATTAGCACTACCAAAAGCTTTTTTATCTTCTGGATCTACTTTGTGAATATTTTTAAGAGTTAACAATATATCCTGCTCCATTTGTAAAATATCAACTCCTTCATTAGCCGTAATCATCATCCAACTAATTCTATTTGCTCTATTAAAAACCTGCTGAAAAGTAGTGAATGGTATGTATGCAGCTGCACCATCAAAAGTAATATTACCATTTTTGTAAACACCTACAATTTTATAAGAAATATTACCAATAGTAACCATTTCACCAACTGGCTCCTCATTTTTATCAAACAATTGTTCATAAATCTCTAATTCAATTACACAAACTTTTGACTTAAGTTTTATATCATTTTCATTCAAAAAACGGCCATAGATTAAATCCTTTTTTTGAACTTTATCTAATACAGGGAAATCTCCTGAAATATTAAAGTTTCCAGTCTTAAAACCTCTAGTTATGGCGCTATTAGATTGACTTCTTGGAGCAATAAATTTAATTTCCTTGTATTCTCTTTTTAAAATCTCTACATCATCTGTGGTTAAACGAACTCTTCTACCTTTTTGAAATCCTTTAAATGGAACTTCTGTTCTTTGAGACCACACAAAAACACTATTGGTAGCAAAATCACCAAAAATAGTTTTAAAGTTATTTTCTAATCCTCTTGAAGCTCCTAAAAGTGTTACTAACAGAAAAATACCCCATAAAACACCAATGATAGTAATGGCTGTTCTTGTTTTATTTTTACGGATTCCTCCATAAATTTCTTGCCAAGTATCTGAATCAAATATAAATTTCATATTAATCTGCTCTTAAGGCTACAACTGGTTTAATTTGTGAAGCTTTTCTAGCTGGAACTAAAGCGGCTATTAATCCTGAAATAATTAAAACTATGGTGGCTCCTATTACCAATCCTTGACTAACACTTGGGTCTTTAATAAAATAGTCTTTCTCTAAATTATTCCCAATTAAACTTAGGATATAAGTTCCTAGAGTTAAACCAAGATATCCAGCAATAGTGGTGATTAAAACAGATTCTTGAACTACCATTCCAACTATAGAAGAGGGTTTAGCTCCTAGTGCTTTTCTAATACCAAATTCTTTTGTTCTTTCTTTGATAACAAATATCATAATATTGCTAATACCAATTATTCCTGCAATAAGAGTTCCTGAACCAATAAAAACCACAATAAAAAAGAGTGCTATCATAAAAACATCTACTCCTTTACTAACTTCAGCCATATTTCTTACAGATAAAGCACTCTGATCATCTGGATGAATATCTAATTTACCTCTCATGTCTCTTTCAACTAATTTTCCAAAAGCTATGGCTTCATCTAAATTTAAATCTTGATTGTACCCAATTCTAATTTGATTTAAATAGTCATTATTTCCATATAATTTTTGGGCTGTAGTCACAGGAATATAGGCTACTCTTTCTTCATTGTCTCCGCCATCATCAGAAAAAATTCCAATGACTTTATAGGATATCCCTCCTACATTAACTCGTTTACCCAACGCTGGTTTTTCTCCAAATAAATCAGACTTAACTAACCTACCTATTACGATTACTTTTGAAGATTCATTGATGTCTAGTTGATTTATGTATCTCCCCTCATCTATTATTGTTTTCTCTAAAAATTGATGATCAGGATGAACAGCTGTTACGCTGTAATTGTCTTGTTTATTATCGTATGAGATACTGAAATTTTTAAAAATCCTAGCAGTCATTAAATCTATCTTAGAATCATATTTGTCCTCTAAATAGTCATAATCAGGATTCTTTAATTGAATTCTCCTGCCAGATTGTAATCCTTTGAACGGTTTTGTTGTTTTCCAGACCCTTACAATCATTGAATTTACTGCATTGTCTACAAAAGCCCCCTCAAAGGTATTTTTAAGACCACTTACTATTCCAAACAATAAAGTAAATAATAGAATAGCAAAAGCTACTGTAAAACCTGACATTACAGAACGTAATTTATTCTTATTGATGCTTTGGAAGATTTCTCTCCATCGATCTAAATCGAACATAGTTAAACGGTTTTAACAGGGTTTCTTTGAA
>Ga0206129_10000841_pt1 | contig 44918 bp, 35 predicted proteins | sample Helgoland_Spring_8_FD_148616 | JGI IMG/M metagenome (GOLD analysis project Ga0206129, IMG submission 148616) | Pelagic subsurface seawater microbial communities from Kabeltonne, Helgoland, North Sea - Helgoland_Spring_Bloom_20160502_2 | ecosystem: Environmental > Aquatic > Marine > Epipelagic ...
TACTTTCTTACCCTCAGGTAGATTCACACTGTGAACTTTTATGTTATCAAATAAACCATCGATACGTATTAATAGTGGTTGGTCATAATCTTTGTACACTGAATTAATATGTTCTTCTATTTCTTTTAGCGAGTAATTTTCAAGAGGAAATCCAATTCCTTTTAATTCACTATTTGTGGTGTATACAAAAAAGGGAGCACCTACAGAAGGGAGTTTAGTTACCTCATGGGAAATACTGTCAATAACCTTTGAGACAAAGGTTTGCCCCTCAAACAATACTATTTCTCCTTTCAAAAATTCAATAGGACCTAATCCATAGGTGCTTTCATTACTTAATGAGTCGGTTGCAATTTTGGCCTTCAAATCTCCTTTCCACATCACATCCCTCATTTGACCTACAATCTTGATGGATGAAGTTTGGGATGAATTGTCACATGAATACAATAAAACAATAAGGGAAAAGCAAATAATGTTTTTTAACATTGGGGAAAAAATAAATCAGCTACATTTCTACTAGATAGTTGCCATAACAGTTTTAATAAAGTTATTAAAAATATCTAGCATTAGCATTCATCTAAACAACTTGATTAGATTTTTACCTACATGATTGCATTTAGAATAGCTGAAAAATTAAACATTATTTGGCAATAGTTGCCTTATTTATTTTTGACATTCTCATCAAAACAATGAGCGGTAATACTCCTAGTATAGCATGCATAATCATACCATAGATTTTCATGTCTTCGGTCATACCTTCAGGCATATTTTGGTCATAATAAACAAGGAAAATAGCGAGTAAATTGATTGTACTTAGAGAAAATAATGTTCTAAGCATAAAAGATTTCACCAAAGGAGCTGCTTCAGTATTAATGGTATAATCAGTAATATTCTTTCTAGCTGGAAATGAAATTATTCCCGAAACGAGAAACAAAGCTAATGAAGTTATTGACAACATTGGGTCATCATTTAAAAGGGGGATAAATGAGGTTATGGCAAGTATTGAAAAAAGAAAGTATCCAAGCATAAAATAAAATCGTTTAAGCACGATTGTGCCATAGATGCTTATGGATGAGATGATAATTGCTATTATAAGGAGTTCCATTTGAATTGATTTATAGTTTTTTAAATTTACACAAAATTTCTTATGTATCACATTACTAAATCATTATTAATATTTTTCCTTAATAAAAGTTAGTTTATTCCATTTCCATGAAGCACCGAAGTAACTCATTACCGATAGGGGGGGAATTAATGTTTTTTCACCAATTCAACAATTGTAAAAAGCTAGCTAATAGGTAAAGCTACCCTCGAGTTTACTTCAAAAATTCATTTCTGATTGCTGATCTAGTTGATTGCTTTATTGAAATATCCCACACAGGTTTTATACGAACAACTTCTGTTAGTAGATCGATTTAATTGAATTTTTGATTTTATGAGGTTTGCGAAATTTTTCATGTAACCTTTGCGTATCATTAAAATAAATGTTACGTTTGCGTTACATTAATTAAATAATACATTATGGATCAAAACATTATAATACCAATTTTCGGAATGCTTACTGGAATTATAATTCCAATAGTAGTATTTATCTGGCAGTATAAAGATGCTAAAGGAAAAAGAGAAACTGTGTTAGAAATAGCTAAAAATTTAGATGATCCCTCTAAAGTAGAGGAATTATTAAGAATTTTTGAGGAAAGAAAAAAAGAGCCGATTGACTACAGAAGAAATGGGGTAATTACAATTTTTGTTGGAGTTGGCTTGTATTTTTTGGGTTATCTTTTTATTGGAAAGGTATTAGAAGGAGTTGGCGCTTTGGTAAGTTTTATTGGTATTGGAACTTTGATAGCTGGTTACCTTTACCCAAATACTGGAAAAGAATTGACCAATGCTGTGGAGGAATTTGAAAAAAAATAGCAATGGGTAAGAACCATCAAAAACTTTATAATGATTTGGAAAAACGTAGAAAATCTGCCGGACTAACCCAACAAGAATTATCCATCAAAGCAGAAGTTTCAAGAAAGAGTATTAATGCTATTGAGAACGGGGTGTATGTTCCCTCGACTGTACTAGCGCTTAAAATGGCAAAAACGCTAAATTGTAAAGTAGAAGATTTGTTCAAATTGCCTTAGCTTAAATGCATCCCTACAAAAACTAAAAACACTTACACCTTGTAGAATAACTGTTTAATAATTATAGTAGAACGAATACGCGGTATCGGACATCAGTATGATAGCAGGAGATTTAATTTCTCTTGTTTTGAAGTTTAATTGTAAGAGGACTAAGTCAATCCTAATAATTGATTTATGCTTAAAATACCCACTTATTTATCTTTACTAAAAGCTTCGCTAAATGCACCTCCAATCAAACCCGCTGGCAAGGCTACAAGTCCTAGACCCACATATACCACCACAGAAGCAAACAGTTTTCCGCCTCCGGTAATAGGAAAAACATCTCCATAACCAACCGTTGTAAGGGTAGCGACTGCCCACCACATCGAGTGAAAAATATCGGGAAATTTATCGGGTTGAACAGGATTTTCAAAATGGTAAATTCCTACAGCAGCAACATATAAAATAAAAATAGCCAGTACAGTGAAAATGATCAGTTCCTTTTTAATTCGATTAAAAGCTGCAGCAATATTTTTTGAAGCGGGTTCATACTTTAGTAGTGATAAAAATCTTAATACTCTTATTTCACGAAGGTCAGCAGGAAGACCCAGATAGTAAGGAATCAAAGCAATGAGATCAACCAATCCCCAAAAACTAAAAATAAATTTAACTCTGTTAGGTGCAGAATAGATTCTCAACAAATACTCAATCGAGAAAATAACGATTGGAATGACTTCCCAGCTTTCTAAATAGGTATGGTATGCGGCCATGGAATCCATGGTTTGTAAAGCATGGTCAATTACCGTAATGAAAATGATTGTATAAATAAAGATGTCTATACCTCTTGCTATTTTACTGTCTTTATCTGTTAGATAAAAGTGAATTCTTTCTCTCATTTTATGTTGACTTATGGTTATTTTTTCTTCTTACTAGGATCCTTTTTGTCTTCCTTGACTTCACCCTTGGCTTCATCCTTGACTTCTTCTTTTTTTAATTCTTCTTTACTCTTTTCTTCCTCTTCTTTAGAGATTTCTTCCTCTTTATTGGCTTCTTCCTCCGATTTTTCAATTTCTTTTACCTCTTCAGAATCGTCAGCCATTTTTTGTAAAGCATCAATTTCTGTCCCAACTTCACCTTCAAGCTCGAGCTCTTGATCTTCGCTTTTCATGTCTTCAGTCTCTTGAACTTGCTCTTTTTTTTGTTTTTCTTTAAACTTTGCCATTTGATAAATTTAAAATAGTTTTTGCCAGGGCCTTTCGCCTTGGTTTTGAATTAAATCGATATACAACTGAAGTGAATTACAAGTTGGGTTTTCACTAAAAGCCTCATATATAATTATAAAATTGGCAATTAGAAAATAGGCTAGTCCTTCACAATAGGGAGAATTAAATGATTGGGGTAGTTTTAATTTATTCCATTGAAAATGCTCTAAATCTGGAAAATCTGGATCTTTTGGATAGGGTCCCGCCAGGTAATTATGAATAAACCAAGTGATTGATCTCCATATAGAGGGTGCTAGATAAAGCTTTGAAAATTCGGGAAGTAAAAACGATCTTTCCCCTACCTTACCCATCACAAAAGGGCCTATGTCGTCCGAATAGCTAGATAATTCAGTTTCACTTTTGGTCAAGTCTTCAATCTGATATGTTTCATTTAAAAAATCGATAAATTTAAAGTAAGAGTGCAAAACATTCTCATCGATAGAACTAAAAAGTCTTTTTGCCTCACTTTTGAATCCATTTTCTAGCGCTGGATGTTTTTCTTCAGGAGAAACACTGTCGAGCATTTGAAATAGTTGTTTAGCCCTTTCTTCTTTTAAGGGCTTTTTAAACAATTCGATTCTTCCATAAAATGTACTAGTATAGACGCGCGTTCCTTTGGGTCTTTCCCCCTCATATTTCCACAACTCTTGATCAAAATACCTTTGACCAATATCCTTATCCGACTGAAAAACAAGGTAGGAAATTGCCTTTTCTGTAGCTCCTGAATATTTTAATCCTGTTGAGAGTCGATACATCTTATATTTCTATTGATTCTACACTGACGTCGCTTTCGTTTTCTTGTATACCCTGACCTTCTGTTTCTGAAAGGGTAGTGGTTTCATTTGGGCTTGATCCAAATCGCTGAAGCGGATTATTACTTGCTTTAGAACCGTTTGCCAATCCTTGTAATTGTTTGATTCCTGATTTATCTCGTTTATTCGCTAAGGTATCTATTTCCATCAATTGAGAAACATTTGAACTTCTGTCAGCAGCATTTTGGACTGTTTTTAGAGAGGAGCTTGAGGGGGCTTTTAACTGGGGAACTTGGCTGTCTACTCCTGTGTTTTCAACATCAAAAGCAGCTGCCCCAGCTGTACTTTCTGTATCAGCACCAACTTCCTCTGCTTTTTTACCCATTTCATCAGCCTCTTTTTCTAGCCCCTCATCGTCGTTGATCTGAACATCTCCTTTAAATTGTTTAGTGGGTTCTACTCTGCCTTGCTTTTGTTGAGCAACGTGCCACGCTTCGTGGGGAAGGTGCTTTTCTTGACCTGGGCCTAGATGGATGTCCGTACCTTGTGCATAGGCATGGGCATTAAGTTGTGCGGGTTTGTCAGAGTTTTTATGTACCGTTACATCGGACATGTCTTGACCAGATAGCTTTTCTACCCCCGATTTAAGATTAGTAGGAAGGTCTCCACCATCACTCTTTTTTTGGACAGGCTGAGCAGGTGAAACGCCATTTGAAGCACTTTTAAATTTTCCTTGTACTGCATCGGAGTCAGATTTTTCTTCTTCTTTTTTGGAATCGTCATCTTCAGATTTTGCATCCTCCAATTCTTTATTACTATCATCAGAGGTTTCTTTTGGATCTGGTGGCTTAGCTTTCATGTCCTTTCCTGGAATGGAGATGTCCTCAGCCCCAAATTGAAAGCCTTTGAGTATATTCTCTAAAGTAAAATCTACAGGGCCAAATTCTTTTTCTAGGGAAGCCACTTTCCCCTCAACTATCTTAAAGTCAAATTCTTTCTTAAAGAACAAAAATTTAAGCTTTACAGCGGCAAAGAGCGCTCCAAGTAGGGCAGCATACAAGGAACCGCTAACTTTTATTCCTTTGGCATCAGCGGTGAGGTTCAACATAGCGTCGATCACCCCTTTAAGCTCGGCTTTTAATCCCGCAGAAACCTTTGCAAAAGGTAAACCGACACTAATTCCCCCAAAGAGATCAATTGAAACCTCTCCATGACCAATTAATGTGGCAGAGCGAATTTCAAAGGTTGAAAAATCTGGCATAAAATGGGGATCGGTTTTAAAACCGGTCACCATATCTGCTGATGCTTTGGCGCCAAAACCAATTTCAGTACTTACTTCAATATAAACACCTGGAACCCCCGCAGGCAGCATAATGGCAGGGGGTTCAAAAGCGAATTTTTCATCAAAAAACGTAAATGATCCACCAGCTTCTACATCATAGCCTTTATCGCCCTCTCTAGTTCCTTTGGCATTAATTTCATACAGTCCACCAGGGCCCTCAACAGTTCCAGCGATACTCTCTAAAAAACCATTGTTTACCTCTGCACTAACATTGACTTTATTTCCAGCTACTTCAGTATCTATAGCGGCTTGGCCACCCATGTTTAGGGATGAAAAGTCAGGAGCAAAATTTGAATCTGTATTTATGGTTCCGTGAACAGAACCTTGAATTGGACCGTTTGCAAACGATCCTTCGCCAGTAATTGTATATCCTTCTCCATTGTCTTCAACTGAAGCATTGATGACATATAGTCCGTTGGGCCCTTCAACTGTACCCGCCAAACTAACTAAAGAGCCATTGACCATAACCCCTTTCATCACAATATGATGTCCAGCTGTTTCTGTATCTACATTTGCTTCTCCACTAACGTTTAGTGTATCGAATTGAGGATTGAAATTTGCATCTGTTCCAATTTCACCAGTGACCGTTCCTTCAACAGGACCTACAGCAAAATTTCCCCCACCAGTAATGGTGTAACCATCTCCATTATTGACAACAGAGACCGATAACATATACAAACCATTAGGGCCTTCTATAGTTCCAACTAAACTTTGAAGGGAACCATTTTCCATGGTTCCTGCCATAATGATATGGTTCCCAGCCAAATCGGTGTCTACAGTAGCATCGCCACTGATTTGAAGAGAGTCAAGATTTGGATTAAAATTTTTATCCGTCTGTATCTGTCCCTCAACATTACCTTCAATTGGTCCTGCGGCAAATGCTCCTCCGCCTTCGATAGTGTAAGAATCGCCATTATCGGTTACTGCTGCGGTTAACAGATACATCCCATTGGGGCCATTGATGGTTCCTTCAAGACTTTGTAGGGAACCAGCCTCCATGGTTCCAGCCATGTTAATTTGATTACCTGCAAGCTGGGTATCGACAGTTGCATCTCCCGAAAGTATTGCACTATCCATATCAGGAGTAAAACTCTGGTCCGTTAGAATCTCACCGTGAACATTTCCTGCGACAGGACCAGCCGAAAAGGTACCATCTCCGATGATTTTGTACTGTTCACCATTCTTTTCAACACTAGAATTGATAGTAAAGAAGTCGTTTGGCCCTACAATCACACCCACTAAGCTCGCCAAAGATCCATTTTCGACGGTACCTGTCATGTTGATTTTTATCCCCATTAACTCTGTATCAACAGTAGCATCACCACCAATGTTTAGGGTAGTTGGGTCAATATTAAATGCAGAGTCTGCCTCTATTTGGGCACTGAGATTTCCTTGAACCGGTCCTACAGCAAAGGCGCCAGCACCCGATATGGTATAGGTTCCTCCATTGTCTATTACTGAAACATTTATCAAAAAGACGCCATTGGGTCCTTCAACAACTCCTACTAAACTTTTTAATGATCCTTCCTCAACAGTACCAGCTAGATTAATTTTAATTCCTGCAATCTCGGTATCCACAGTTGCATCTCCTCCAATATCGAAAGAAGAGGGATCAATATTAAAAGCGGCATCGGTATTAATTTGCGCATTTACACTTCCTTGAATGGGTCCTGCACTGAATGCTCCATTTCCAGCAATGGTATATCCTTCCCCGTTATCTACTACGGAAGCATTGATAGTATAGGATTGAGCGGGACCTACGACAGTTCCAAAAAGAGAGGATAAAGAACCCCCAGCTACCGTACCAGCAAGGTCAATTTGATTTCCAGCAATTTCTTCACTTAAGGCAACATCTCCTCCAATATCAAATGAAGAAGGGTCAATATTAAAAGCGGAGTCTGTTTGAATTTCTGCATTCAAATTTCCTTGAAGTGGACCAGCCGTAAAAGCACCTGATCCTGAAATTTTATATTGCTCTCCGTTTTTTTCGGCTGCAGCATTTATGGTAAAGAAGTCGTCTGGACCGACAATCACTCCGGTCAAACTTGCTAAAGATCCGTTTTCGACAGTACCAGACATATCGATCTTTATGCCCATCAATTCAGTATCTACTTTAGCATCACCGCCTATGTTTAGTGAACTTGGATCAATGTTAAAGGCAGAATCAGCCTCTATTTGAGCATTCAGATTTCCTTGAACAGGTCCTACAGCAAAAGCACCTGCTCCTGAAATGGTATAAGTTCCACCGTTGTCAATTACAGAAACATTGATTAAAAATGAACCTCCAGGTCCGGCAACTGTTCCTGATAAACTTTTTAAAGAACCTTCTTCAACGGCACCTGTTAAGTTGATAATAAAACCAGCAACTTCGGTATTTACAGCTGCATCACCTCCGATATTTAAGGAGGATGGATCAATATTAAACGCAGCATCTGTATTGATTTGGGCATTTAAACTCCCTTGAATAGGGCCTGCACTGAAAGCGCCCTCGCCAGTAATGGTATAGCTTCCCCCATTGTCTACAACAGACGCACTAATCATGTATGACTGGTTAGGTCCTTGAACTGAACCTAATAATGCAGAAAGTGATCCCGATTCAACCTTACCTGAAAGGTCAATTTGATTTCCAGCAATTTCTTCACTGAGGGATACTTCTCCTCCGATATTAAGTGTTGAAGGATCAATATTGAATGACGAATCGGTTTGGATTTCGGCATTTAGTGTTCCTTGCAGAGGTCCCATCAAGTAGGATCCTGAACCTGTGATCGTATAGGTGCCTCCATTATCAGTAATGGCAGCATTGATAACAAAGGCTCCATCGGGTCCTTCTATAGTTCCAGAAATACTGGACATAGAACCTGCTTCCATGGTTCCAGCCAGTTTCACGGTGACCCCTACCAGTTCTTTTTCAATATTTACTTGACCGCCAATATTGAGTGAAGATGGATCAACATTAAACGACTTATCTGTAAGAATTTGAGCTTTAATTGCACCTTGAACCGGTCCTGTAGCATAAGCTCCTTCTCCTGTGATGGTATAAGTGTCTCCACTATCTACCACTGAGGCGTTGATATAATAGGCTCCTTCTGGCCCTTGTATTGTACCAGCAAGACTTGCTAGTGAACCGTTTTCCATGGTTCCAGCAAGCTCAATGAGAATGCCTGAAACTTCTTGTGATACTTTAACGGCACCTCCAACACTTAATGTGCTTGGGTCAGGAATATAATTTTCGTCAGTGCTTAATGTGGCATTGAGTTGCCCTTCCAGAGGACCATTGGTATAGTTCCCCTGACCGGAAATTAAAATGCCGTCATCGCTACGACTAAGGCTTGCTTGAATTACATAGGCTTCTCCAGGTCCTGTTATAGTTGCGCCTACCCCTTTAACGGAACCACCAGCCTCTTCCCCTTGAATATCAACTTTATTCCCTAATATTTCTTTAGAGATGCCAATACTCTTCGAAGCACTCTCATCCTTTTTTTCCTCTTTATTTTCGTCTATATCTTCTTCAGCCAAAATTTAGTATGTAAGATTGTTACTAAGATAAAGATTTACTAAATAGAATCAATAGACTTTCCATCCTTATTTAGCTCCCTGCGAATGCCTTGAAGTATTATTTTTTCTGATATTTCAGTTCCGTTCCTTTTCGCCAACAACCAAGAGAATTGGATTACATTTTTAATGCTCCCTCCGCTTAATTTAAAATCCTTTGATAAGCGGTCAATGGTATCTTTGTCTACAGTCGCCATTTCATTTAGGAAATTAGTCCAAAGGATTTTTCGCTCTCTTAAGTCTGGCATAGAAAAATTAATAATGGATTGTATCCTTCTAGAAAAAGCACTATCGATATTGGGTTTTAAATTGGTCGCCAAGATTATCAAGCCTTTGTATTCTTCTAACCGTTGCAACAAATAGGCTGTTTGCTGATTGGCAAATTTGTCTTTTGAGTCATTTACTGCTGTCCTTTTGGAAAATAAAGATTCAGCCTCATCAAAAAACAGCACCCAATCTTTATTTTCTGCTATATTGAATATTTTAGCCAGGTTTTTCTCTGTTTCCCCAACATATTTAGACACTATCTGGGAGAGGTCAATACGATACACATCTTTATTGTTCTTTTTTCCTATCAATAGCGTAGAAAGGGTTTTTCCTGTACCTGGAGGTCCGTAGAACAGACATTTATAACCTTTGTTAAGTTTTTTACTCAAAACTTTGCTTTGATTAATCTCGTCTTTGTGTAAGAGCCAAGTATTAATGTTTTGGATTTCATCAAGTATGACTGGATTTAAAACTAGGTCCTCCCAATTCATTTCAGTTTTAATAAGTTTTGCAGGGAATTCTGTGCTGTAATCTGGTTTGAACTCTACTCCCAATGTAAGAAGCTGAATGATTTCTTCCGAAAGGGATAGAATTCTCGATAGCACAGAGTCGTTCTCTGTTTTTAAACTTAAACTGATGACCCCATTTCTATTAAAGACATGATTTTCGTTGAACAGACGTTGTGCATGAAATTTTGAACCTACTTCATTTCCGTAATAAAGAAAAACAAGGGTCTCAAGGGTAGGGATAAATCTTGAATTTTTATCATCTAGTTTGCCTCCAAACTCAGTAAAGCGCTTATCCAATCCTTTGTTTTTGATCAAAAACTTGTCAAAAACATTTGATGAGTACTCGTAAGCTAAAGATGATATGACCACCAGGCGTTCAAAATTATTAAGCGCTAGCTTTTTGACCCAGTTGGCATATTTACTGTCATCATGAGTTAAATCTGGTGGAATAAAGCTGTTGTTATCAATTAATTCATTTGAAAAATGCTGCTTAAAACGCACTTCAATTAATTCGTTTAGCCATGCCAAATCGTTTGAATAAGTAATCGAGTTTTTTTCTATTTCACTACTAGTCTGGTTCATTTCTAATTGTATTTCCAATGAATGATCAATTTCGTATTCATTATACTGGTCTTAATTACGGAAAGATTCCATGGTAGAAATTTAATCAGGATGTCTCTGGTTTCTTTTTCAACATGCAATTCGGCTCCTGTATTTTCATCAAATTTTAATACTCCTTTGCGCTTAAAAAAATAATCTCTTAAAGTGGCTACACTTTTTACTTTACCCCACTGAGCCACAATGGTTTTAAGGGCCATGTCACATATTCCTATTTCAATTTCATTGAGTTCTAAGGTTTCGTCAACATAAAAATCCAAGTCTGCCCCACATAAAATTTTATTCAACAATAATTCTGTTTCGTCTATCTCATTTTTCCCATCTACTAAATATTGCGTAGCAGCTATAGCTTTCTGAATTGCTTCATCACTTTTTAGTTTTCCATCTTCAATCAAATCCAGTTTTGAAAATAAAATATTTAAGAAAGGCCAGGCGATAACCAATCCTGAATTGTTGATAGAAATACCCTCCTCCAGCTCAGTTTTATTGAAGTTGGTTTCTTTCAAAATTTCAACTTTATCCGGTTTTCTTCTTTTAGCAGTTTGCTCAAAAAAGGGCTTTAGCTCAATTAATTTAATATCACTTTTAAGATCCTCTTGAAGAGCATCTAGTTGAAGTCTAAAATACTCATCGCTTATCTTGCTTTCCGTTAAAAAATCTTTAATTACACCAACAACCAACTCATAAGGATTGACAATAAAATTTGTTTTGGCCCACAAAGACAAAAGTACCCGAAGCTGCATTGGACTGAAGGGTTTTCTGCTAAAAGTTATTGGGGTTTCTTTAAGCATTAAATTAATCATTTCAGGTAGGGCATCCAACAGTTGTAACAATTGTGGATGAACTAAAGCGATTAGTTGGCGCCTTTCTTGTTCTTTTATTACCAATTTAAAAAGGCGCTTCAATTTTTCTGTGTCTTGAGACCAGAGATGCAATCGCTTTTTTAATAAAAGAGGGTAGGTCTTTACAAGATTTTTAAATAGATCACGTTGATCGATTTCATTCACTTCTAATGGGTAAAAACCGAGTTCGATATAATGCCTAAACGTATCTAATTTGATTTCATCGTTACTTATTCTGTTCAACACCAGCGACTGTTCTATCGGTTTGCTTTGGCTTTGCTCAAAAAGTAATTTGAGTTTCTTGATCAACCCAGTATAGCTTTTTCCTTTAAACTCTGCGACTAAATTGATGAGCTTGGGGATAACAGACTGTTTACTCTTATTTTCTACCACATAATTTGAAAGGATCAACTCTAAACTTTTATAAAACAATGCATCAGCTGTTTCCGAAGCTTCTATCTCCTTAAAATAAGTTTGAATTTCTGCTAAAAAAAGAGGTGCGTCTGAAAAGTGAGCCTCTATTGTAGTAAGAATAAGATCTCTAGTAAAAACTTCTCTGTAAGCAGCTGTTTCACTAATGCGAGTCATATTAAACTCTAGTAAATAACCGATAGCGCGTTCAGGGTTTTTAGTCAAATAATCTACTAACTGTTCAATAATTTCATTTTTAGAAAACTGTTGGCTGACAGTTACCTTTCCGCTGTCCAAGAAATAACTCATCAAAAACTGGTACTCTTTTTCAGACCAGTTTTTACCAAGCTGTACATCCATATCCTTTTCCTTAAAAACAGCAGTGATTTTATTCTTAAAAAGGGTTGCCCATTCAGGGTTTATGGATTTTAAGATTTCAGTAAACCTAGTTTTGAGGTAGAGCGGGTTTTTAATTTTCCAAAGCTGATTATCGACAATGATTTCGAATAATACATAAGGAGACAATTGATTTGATTGATCTTTAGTTAGTGAGGTAAATAACTTAAGAAGAAAGCCTTGCGATTTTTCTGTTTGCAGTATATCGATCAGGCTTTTAAAATAATCTTTAGATACTTCTTTTAAAAAGATCAGTAGGTTTTTGGCAATCTGTTTTTGACTGAATAAGGTTTCTAAAAATAAGCCATCATTTTTGTCAATCAGAACTTTATAAAAATTAACTATTTCAAAATCATCTATTAACTCAAGTGAAGACCATTCGGGAACTGTCTTTGTTTTTAAATAGGAATAATAGACATTTTTGTAGAAAAGGGTCGTTTTGGTTTTTTGAGGGAGCACATCCAATGAGGTATTATCAATATACACACTAAAACCAAAACCAACTTCTTCAATTTCAGAACTGATCGTTCCCTCAATTAATACTTCCTTTAGTTTATTGAGATGTATACTAGATTGAAGTTCGATAAAACTCAAAAAGTTAAAGGTGAATTCTCCAGTATAGAACGCTTTAGTAGAGGCTCCACTCGCCAATGATTTAATCAAAAAATAACGCAAAACAGCGCGGAATTGTTTGGAGTCCAGATCGGAGAAATGAATTTGATCTTGAATTTTGATCAAGGCTTGTTCTATTAGAAGCCAAGATTGAAAATTTGTCTTTAGCAGTGCAAAAAATGCTTTTTCTGTAGAAGGCTGAAGGCTTAGAACAGAAAAGCTGTTTAACACTTCTTCCCTTAATCTATATGCTTTTAAAAACTCAAGAAGAGATTTAGTGCTTTTTAAGATGTCTTTTATACTTATAAAATCCGTTGATCTTTTTTTGGATTCTTCAAGATGAGTCATCTCATTATCAATATTGAGGATAAATTCAAAATAATTTGAGTCTAACGAAGTAGGTCGATTAGGTAAAGTTTGCATTTTCCTTACTTGCTCAAAAATCTTCGAAATCTTTTGCTCATCCAATGAATCCACCTGAAAGAAAGTAGGGAGCTTGCGATCAACATCAAAACTTTTTAGGACTGCAACAAAAAGCTCATTGATTTTTGTTTTTTCTAAAGAAGGGTATAATGCTTTTAAAGCCCTTGCTTGAATCTTGTGTTTTTTGATATTCCTAGTTTCCAAAGTGAGTATAGTATCTATTATATCGACTACTTCTACAAAAGATTCTACGGATTTTATTTTAAGGGCACTAAGAAGGTTTTTAAAACTGGTAGCGCTTCTCAAAGACTCGAATTTTCTCTCACCAAAAATGGCATCTCCTAGTCTTAATACAACAGATTGTTCAAACTTATTAGAGGCCTTATTTTGAATTAGGAAATCAAGCAGTTTTTTAACCAGTTTTTGCTCACTTAAATTTTGATTTTTTTTATAGAGCTGTACGATCTTTCTAAGCGTTTTAAAAAAATCACCCTTTACAAAAAACTTGCTCACAGAACTGGGGTCATTAAAATCGTTTGAGCCAAGTGTTTTTTTGAGACTATTATTGTTTTCAAGCTTAATGAGTAACTGGATAAGTTGCTTAAAATGCTGCGCTTTAAACGCCGACCCTGTGAGCTGCAATTGTTCATTAGGTGACTCGCTAGATGCGTTTACCTTCTTTTCAATACGATTGAGCTTACTCAGTTCATTTGAGTTTAAAGAGTAGGTTTTTTTTAAATGGTCAACGCTTTGCTCAATACTTCGATCTACTGATTTTATTTTAAGGGCACTAAGAAGGTTTTTAAAACTGATAGTGCTTCTCAAAGACTCGAATTTTCTCTCACCAAAAATGGCATCTCCTAGTGTTAATACAACAGATTGTTCAAACTTATTAGAGGCCTTATTTTGAATTAGGAAATCAAGCAGTTTTTTAACCAGTTTTTGCTCACTTAAATTTTGATTTTTTTTATAAAGCTGTACGATCTTTCTAAGCGTTTTAAAAAAATCACCCTTTACAAAAAACTTGCTCACAGAACTGGGATCATTAAAATCGTTTGAGCCAAGTGTTTTTTTGAGACTATTATTGTTTTCAAGCTTAATGAGTAACTGGATAAGTTGCTTAAAATGCTGTGCTTTAAACGCTGATCCCGTGAGCTGCAATTGTTCATTAAGTGACTCACTAGATGCGTTTACCTTCTTTTCAATACGATTGAGCTTATTCAGTTCATTTGAGTTTAAAGAGTAGGTTTTTTTTAAATGGTCAACGCTTTGCTGAATACTTCGATCTATATTATTTGCGTTTTCGTAAAAGTATTTTAGAATTTGATATTCCTCTTTTTTGATTGAACCAAGCGTAGGGGAGAGTCCCCTTATTTTGAATAAACTTTTATTAAAATCCTGTAAGCGCTTATAATGCGGATAATCCCTTTTTAAAAGAAATTTTAAAAATAGCTGACTACTTTTTGGGTCAAGTACATTAAAAATTCGTCTGTATGCAGTTTGATTACTGATTAAAATATTGAAGAGTGAGTTCTTGTTTTTAAATTGTTCAATTTGATCTTTAAAAAAAGAATTAACCTTTTGTTTGGTATTGTAGCTCCAGGGTAAAAGACCAAATTCAGCGATAAAACTCAAGAGTTCACTAAGCGTTAGAGATCTAGTATCAAGCGGGTCATAGTTGTTTGAAGGAATCTCTGTAAGTCTTAATTGATTGAACAATTGATCATATACAGTTCCTTCGTATGCCTCCCAATTCTCCAGATCAATTTCATCTAAATTAACCGTTAGATTTTTAACCACGATGTCCCTATTGCCATAGTGTTTTAAAGCGATATCTTCTAGCATGGGTCCAATACGCTCTTTAACAATTTGAGAAATGGATATGGTATAGGCTTGGAAATCAGCCTGTGAAGCGATGTCCAAATCAAAAATGATTTGCCTTATAAGAATATCATTATTCCTCATCTCTTTTATATTGCATAAGCAACTGAATGAGTTGTAGGGATTTTGAGTCCACTTGATCCATACGGCTGGTATTTTTCAATCTTTTCCATTTGGAATAGGTTTGTTCAAATTGATCGATTTGATTCACATCCAAATAAAAAATATCGTAGGTTAAGTGAGCGGGTATATATTCTTGTACTACAGAATTGAGGTGATTTTTAAACTCTTTATTCTGAAATCGCAATGGCCAATCAGGAAAGATAAAATTGATATGATTAGAATAGTTAAAACCGTCAGGGAACTTGTTTGAAATGTCATTGACGATCACCATTTTACTGAACTCATCTATTTGATTCTCGTTAATTATTTTCTTAAAAAACTGAATTATTATAGGTATTTCTCTTTTAGCCTCATCCTCGCTTTTAAATGACTTAGCACTTTTAAATAGCGGACGATTAAGTAGATCATATAAAATAATCTCAAAGTTTTTTGAGTTTATTTTTTTGACCACATTAAAGTTCTTTTTGTCTGCTACTAAAATGGAAAAGTCACTTTTCAAATCTCTTAGGGTATCTTGTTCAGATTTAAAATAGCTTTCAATGTATTTCCCCCCATTTGCATCATAAAAAATAAGGGTGTAATCTTTATGAGAAACAGGTCGAAGTAATATATTTTCCACCATGAAAAAACTTTCACTCTTGGCGTCGAGTTCTTTTATTTTATTGATGGCAGAGTCAATTGCTTGCTCACATTCCGCTAAATTTTTCGACTGATAAACTACAGCTGGTGGAACACCATCAATCCCTTTGTACAAGATGTTGAAGGTTCCTTTTGATGAAATCAACTTATAATTTTTACGCTTTATTCCATTGATAAATAAAAACTTAAAAGAAGTTACACCGGTTAAATGGTAATGGATTTTTTTATCCAAATAAGTTTTTTGGGGTAGGGCTAATACTTCAAGCCCAGGACTGTTGTCAATTTGAATTTCTCTTTTTTTCCAAGTCTGATTCATTTCATTTAAACTCGAATCTCGAGAAAAGGACTTTAAAATTGAATCAGAAATAGCATTGGTAATGCCCAATTTAAGTTTCAAGCGTTTTTCAATGCCAGAAAGGTTTTCAGTATTCTCTTTACTGGTGTAATCTGAACTTTGGCTTCTTTCAAAACCTAAAGAAACAAGATTTTTTGCATAATTAACTTTCGTGGATAACATCAATTCATTTACCTCTTCCTCAGTACAGTTTTCGTGCTGTAACTTGTAGACTTTGCCGAGTAAGCTGGTGTCAAAAGTTTCGCCAAAACGCGACATAAGATGATCCAAAATTTTGTGCTTTCTCGTGTAATATTCGCTTTTCGATTCGATCGAATTGGCGAGAAACTGCGCATAGTCATCTGTATCCTCTCCTATAATAGTTTCCAGTTGAGGTACGTTTGTGGGAACTTGCCCAAAGAGGGTTTTTGGAAAGGCTAAATCAACTGAAAAAAGTTTACGTATATTGGACAATTGACTCACATGATTAGCCATAAGCTGATCAAAAAGCAATAAATAAGCGCGGAGTTGATTTACCTGAGATTTTCTCAAATTAGAAGACTTTGAAGGAAGTTCTTCTTCTCTTAAACCATAAAGCGAAGGAAGTTCCCTCATTATAGAATAATATTTTTCAAACTGTTCCTTTTTAAACCTCCCTTTGGAACTGTTCAATTTATTTTTAAATTTTTGCTTGTAAACCTCCTTACTTTCAACAATCAAAGAATCGTAAATTTGCTTAAAAATAATCTTGTCTATCTTGTAGTTGGATTCATTTCTATAAAAGCGAATTCCATCATTTTGTTCGTCAAAAAAGCTTTCATCAGCTTTAATCAAACTTGGGTAGGCATCGTTATCAAAGGGGATATAATCGTCAAAAATTTTAATGTCATTTTTGAAGAAAACTAAATTTTCAAGTCCCAACACGCCTTCCACATTATAAATGATTTCTTTTATTTCAGAAATATAGATTTCACTCGTCTTTTCATTGAAATCGAAATCTTCGAGGTAGCCCTTTTCAGTGAAGGTTCCAGTAAATAAATCTTCAACCTTGAGCCCCTTTTCTTCCATTTCACCAAAATCACTGAAAACAGGCTTGTTGCTAATACTGTCTTCAATGCCTTTAAATATATTTGCTAAAACTTGCTCTCCAACAGCAAAAGAATCTAAAGTAATATCACACTCGAACCTAATTTCGTCTTTTCTCAATGGTTCAGAAGGGCTAAAGTCTGTACCAAGACAACGGTAGTTCATCAACAATGCATCAACTTGTTTTAAGGTGCTTTCCTGACTTTTCTGATCCAAATTATCGCCTAATTGTACCTTGACACTATAGAGACCAGAAATGTTTTGAAGGTTGTCTTTTTCTGCTACTATCCAAGCGTTTTGGACTGCATCGATCTTGTCTAAGATCAGTTTCCTATAATCTGTGGTAGTAATTGGGCTAGTGGGTAAAATTTTATGAGGGGGGTAAAAAAGATTTTTCTCTTCTAAATCAAATTTATCTTGACCGATAAACAAGATATCATTGATGGGGAAATTTGTCTTATAACCCAAATCTGTAATTCCAAAACAAAGTTGTTCTAGGAAAGTAATTCCCGGATCGTGAAAATTATAATCGGTCCATAAATTACCCGAGAACTTTTGAACCCAGTCAATACCCTCTTCCAAAAGCTCATCATATCTCTGGCTTTTGGTGTCGTATTGATCCGGTAGTATAAATTTAGGTTTTGACACAATTAAATTTTTAATAAACTTGAAACGTTGTAATCTATGGTATAAGAAGATTTTGATACAGGATCCTCTCCGTAATCTCTTCTAGTTCTAGCAAGCAAACTAAAACTGTGTAATGTCCCAGTCCATTTGTAAATAATTTTATCCCGATATCCTCCGTAGTAGGCTGTAGTGTTTTTAATTTTCGATTTTGAACCTCTTCCTCCGTAAGTTGAGAGTGCAATAGCGTGAGAAACACAATAGTGTCCTGTGTTTATTTTTCCTTTTGCTATTGCTGTAATTTCGAAAGCAACGATTCCATCCAGATCAGAGAGTATGGGATGCCACTTTCCATCGGCTGGAATAGATCCTTTGGCATACATTCCCACTCTGCTTTTAATTCCTATCGTTCCGTCTACATCCAACTCGTGTTCGGGTTCCGAGCAATTGATCCCTACTTTACCTTCTTTTTTAAGTTTAATTAGCGTTTTATCCAATTCACCGTGAAAAGACAAACCTTCATTTCCATTGTTAATATCGATGGAATACTCCGCTTCTTTCTGTGAATTCTTCTTAAAAAACGAGATGAGTTTTGAAGACTCACCCAAAGGATTGATCTTCAGCCCCGTATCTGGTTTCATTGAAATCCCATCATCAATAATGTTCATGGATGATTCGATTAAATCTATGAATTGCTTTTCAGTAGCTAATCCTCCTTTTTTAAAATAATTTTTTAAAGTCTCTCTATTTTTTATCCCCATGACTTAAATTTTTAATTCAAATTGTAAATTATTGATATCTCCTTTTGATTCATCTTCTGTAAAATTATTGGCAATCAATTTTTTTTCATTTTTCTTTACAATTACAAATGATTTATTAATTCCTAATTCACTGAAGTTAGTCGGTTCTGGGGCGTGATATTCGTCTTTAGCAAGTATTTCAATCTTGTGGCTGTTTCGCGGTACAATGATAGACCATGGGGTACCCGTTTCAATAAACTCGGAGGTGTCTTCCTTCAAAGCCGTATCGTGTGCAGAAATTGTTCCGTCTTCTTGCTGCTTAAAATGCACCATCGAAATTCCTGTTACAAAAGCGATGTAAGAGCGCTCCTTGATGAATTTAATGATATCGTATTTTTTTATTCTATTATTCAAGTGTGGATAGGTTCCTTCAGCACTTACTTTCCAGTTACAAATAAATTTGAATAAATCTTGATTGAGTTGTTCTATCCCTTTTCCGATTGGCACATCCCTAAATCGAAGTTTACACTTTATAAGTATATCTTCAAAAACAGGATTTACCAGTTCGAAATCAGCAAAGGCAGACACGTATTCATTTAAAGTCTCTTTGATTAAGTTCATCTCAGCCATGCTCAATTTGACCTCCTCTATATTATGAAAGCTTTCAATTTTTTTGAGACACAATATTTTTAATGTGGGCTTATTGCTTTTTCCGTTTGCATTTATACAAACCACATGAGAGAGCCAATCAAATTTATTGAGAATAAATTTTTCAATATCCCACTTGCTCACAGGTCGATTCTTATGGCGAAGCAACTGACTTACCCTCAAATAGAAATCTTTTTCTTCCTCTTTTATCTTAAAGGTTGACGAATCAAAAGGCTGATTTACTGCGATTACTCCAGGAATTTTTTTCTCAAAACCCTCTACCGATTTCGCCTTGAGTTTTTCAATTCTGTTGGCCGACAGAGATGATTCTACTTCTTTTCCTATGGTAGCGTTAGTTGTGATTGATTTTACAAGACTGAATTGATCTGCCTTATCGACAGAGCAGGCCTTTAAATAGAATTTATCTGGGTTTAATATTTTTGAGCTCCGTGCAAAATCAGAGGGGAATCTAAAAGAGATAATCCCTGTTTTCATAAGATTAAATGTCTCGTCGTACAGAATTTGATCATTCTCAATTTTTTTCCATCCCTCAAATGAGGAGTAATACCAGTCGATTTTCCGACTAAATTCATAATCGGTATTTTCGCTTTTGGTAATTTCAAAGAGTAAGTTCAGTCCTGTAAAAGGCTTTTGACTGCTCAAACCTATTACGAGTTCACCTTCATTTGAGAAATCGTAAAACAAGCGTTTGCTTGAAATCAAATTATTTGAAAAAGTCTTTTGTATTCCAAAAGGTGAAATTTGGAAAAACTCATTATTTTCTAAAGCATCGTTTTCAGATCTCCCTGAATCACTGAAAATAAATGTAGTGCTGGCTTTGTAATCGACTTGAATATTGCTAACTAGAGGAGAGAAAGGTTCCCGAATTTCCTTTTCCTTTTTAGCCTTTTTTGACGAATATTTTTTCGCCATTGCATCTGCATATATTTTTGGATAAATATCAAACCCAAAGCCTTCCATTGGACTTACCAATTCCATTTTCAACAACCCAGTCTCTATGTCATTTGAAAATTCATTCAAATATGAGGAATCAATTTTAAAGTTGGGTGTTATTTTTAGAGGACTCAGGCTTTTAAATGAGACATTGCGCACATTTGACAAACTGTCGTCAGCATCTGTTTCAAACAAATTAAACGTAAAATCCTTTTTCTGTGAATCAAAATAATTAAAGTCGGAAAGCGCTGAGAGTTTTAATTTAAAACTTGAGTTGTCAAATCCATTTGAATAGCCCTCGTAATAGGTTTCAATGTTTTTACAGTTGGGCGGTATGTTGGTGTAGTTCCAATTTAAACTAAATTCACTTACTTTTTTGTTGAACAATTCCTCGCAGCCTATATAAACTTTGGAACCGTATTTAGCCAATGGCCCTAAAAGCTCAAAATCCGAATTGTTATCAATGAGTTGTCCTTCTCTGTATATCTTTATTTTCTTCAGATTATTTACCTCAACATCCATCTGGATTTTAACTAACTCTAGGGTGTTTAAAAACGAATAAGAATTGTAAAAATTGGTTTGATTCAAATTGATTCTCAATACTGGATGCTGGGTTTCGATATCTAGTTGGTGAATCAAAGAATCGAAATTTTTGAAGGCAGGAGCGAGTTTATTTAAATTTAAAATCAAGGAAATGGTGGCAGAAGTCCAATCTTCAGGTGCGATTATTTCGTAATCCTCTACTGCAAACCAACCTTCCTCTGTGGTGTATTCAATATCAAATGCTTTGGAGAATACCCTGAAAAAAACCTCTTCTTCATTGAGTTGAGTATTGTTTGAGATATCAATGATCAAGTCAGAAAGGTAGTTGATGGAACTTATAGAAAAACTTAGATCAATTTTGATTTTTCTGTCACTTCGATCTAACTTTAAGATTGATGAAGAAATCATAAAACCTACATCAGCAGTCTGCATCGTCATTTCATTGGAAGTGAGAAAATTTTGATCTCTTCCCAAGGTTGAAAATGTGGTCTCGTTGGAATTGAATGAATTTACCTCAGCGATAGAATTGGCAATTTGACGGAAATAAATGGAGGCAATTAGCTGGTAGTTGGAATTAAAATCAAGATCCGAATTTCTGCTGATAAAAACCGTTAGTAGTTCGGCAATTTTTACATTGTTCAATTTGATATCCTCCTCCATTTGAAGTTTGACAACCGATCCATCTTCGTATTGACCAGCAATTAAAAGATTGTCGTTTTTCAGGATTATTTCATTACTATTTTCCTCAATTTCTATGGTGATAAAGGTCTTAACAGGCTGAGTTGCGACCAGATCTTGCTGTAAAATAGTCTTGTAAAATAAGTCTAAATGCTTTTTAGAAAATGTATTGATGTCTTTTTGGACATAATCCATCAATTCTAAAAAGGAAAAAAGTAAACCAATATGTGCTTTGTGGTTATTGTTGTTGTAAAGCGATGCTTCCAACAGTTTTTTTGATTTATTGGAAAGACTGTAGATTACCTCAAAAATTTCTGAGGAAATTAGAATCATTTTCTTTAGGCAATTATTTATCAATTCTACTGGCTCATCGTAGTCGAAAATGGGTTCAATTTTTTTATCACTAGCCGTTTTCCAAACTACCGAGTTGTAGTCATTTTCGTTTATAAAAACAGTATCGTCTATCAATTCTTTTTCCTTAAAAAAGCTGAGATAGTTCTGAAATTGATGAAAATTTCTCGCTAATTTGTTTTCTATTGCCAGCTCGAGTTCCAATTCAATTTTACTGCTTTGTTCGGTAAGATTGTTTTTCTTTGAAGCAGTGTACCAATTTGAAACATAATTAAGCATTTGTGCCGTTAAATTGATGTATTGAACAAAGATTTGCCCTTTTTCTTTTTCGGAGGAAGAACGATCAAAGCTAGCGATGAGATTTAATCTTTTTTGGTCTTCTTCTGCAACTTTAAACTTTGAAATTTCAGCAATTAAAAAGCTTTCATCTGTTTCCAGTAAGGGTGTAAAGTTGCCCTCGGGTTTATTTTTTCTGTTGTAGTAGGTGAATGCTGTAGACAACCTCTTCAATAACAGAATTTTATCTGAAATTGAACGGTCGTCTATGAGAACGTTGTTAGGATCTAAAATATCTTTATAATCTGTTCTCAAGTGTTAATTTTTTTTGATGTTAGTCCCTTCATTTAAATAATAGGGGAACACAATATTGTCCCTTACATTCGTAGTAATAACCGTATATTCAATATTGATTTCAATTCGCCCTTCTTCTATATCGATGGGTTTAATTGTGAGTTCATTTACAGAAATTCGAGGTTCAACATTTCCAATATTTTGCTTTAACTCAAAAGTCAACACATCTAAAATTGATTTATCTAATCGATCAAACAGATGGTCATGAATAATGCAACCATAATCTTGTCGCATCATTCGTTCGCCAAGTTTGGTATGAAAGTAGATGTGAAGGCTTTGTTTGATGTCCTCCTCCTTAGTTGTCATATCAATTTCGGCACGTTCTTTATTGAAATTTGGGGGAAATCCCCAACCAATGCCTAAAAATGATTTTTCGTTTGAATTATCCATTTAACCTCCTATTTGAACTGTGGGTAAACCCAAGCTAATTGAACCACCATGTGCAGTACTGTCTCCCATTCTTGCCGCCGGTTTTCCCCCTATCATAACCGTAGAAGATCCCTTAACAATAGAATCTGGTGGTCCAACACAAACACAACTAGAACCTACAGTGGCTGCAGGTAAGCCCCCAATCAAAACGGTTGGAATACCGTCCAATATTGGTCCTCCTACATGAGGAATTGGTGGTGTACCAGGGGTCTGCATATTGCAAGTGTGAAAATCGGTAGATCGAGCTGCAGCTGGCATATTAATTTATTTTTATGATTGAACCTTTTATTTCTGCAATACCTGACGAACTTAAATTCATGGCAGATACCGCATCTACAGCAAATTTTGAAGTCGCATTACTGCTTATATTATTTCCTTTCAAACTCAGATTATTTAATTTAGCATCTACCGTAATATTCCCTCCCGAACTGATAGAAATTCCATCAGAAGCTTCTATGTTTAGTTTCCCAGAGCTCTTAAGGTCTATTCCTGAAGAGGATGCTTTAATCTGATTATTATTGGAATCTTTAATGGTAATCTCACTGTTTTCGTCATTAAGCGTAATTTCATTTCCTCCTGGGGTACTGATCATGATTTCTTTTTGATCTTCATCAAATTGAATTTTTAAATCATTTTTTGTGACGAAGCATTTGAAATTGTTTTCTTCTTCAAAGGATTTATAGGGTTTCATCGAATCCGTGTACAAGCATCCTAAAATAATAGGATGGCGGGAATCATTGCCGACAAAAGAAACGACCACTTGGGTACCCACCTCAGGAATAAAAAATGTTCCCCCATTACTTTCGCCAGTATAAGGTTGGGTAAGCTTTGCCCAGACCCCATTTCCCAAATCATTTAGTATTGGAAGTTCAACTTTAATTCTGTATTGATTATCGGGATCGCTGTGAATTTGAAGGACTTTCCCTATATGCAGCCCAGCGATTGTATTGACCAGTTGATTGCGGTCAAAAATATTTTTGGGATTGAAAAAATCTTGTTTTAACCCAAATTCTATATCGGTAAAAATTCTACCCTCCTCAATTTGATGGGATACTGCAGACACGTAAACGTTTCCGTCAAATCGGTTTCCAAAACCACTTAAAGCGACTACCGTATCCAAATCAATTTCTAAGACACCTTTAAATTTAGCCCTCCCAGACATTCTTTGAAGTCTTGACACTTTGGTCAATGCGTCAGCTAAAACTTTAAGTTCATTTGCGTCAACGTCATGAGGAAGATTGATTTTCAATTCTGTTGGACTAGACTTCTTAGAAATTGTTTTTGCGTCATTTTTACTGTTGGTGACCATCTCATTTGGATCAGCCCCATTTTTGGTAAACACCTCCTCGCTGAAGGAGTCACGACTCTCCAGCTGAATTTTATTGTATTGATTATCTGCGTCTAAATGGGCCTCAAAGCTCAGAGTACCTCCTCCGTTGGTAATCGTAACTTCAGGGGAAATTTCTCCTACTGATGGGTCTTTAATGGTCAGTTTATTGTTGGAGTTTAAGACCAATAAACCGTTGAATTTTGCCCTTTCGAGTATAAAATGCCAATCATCAATATTGTATTTTGGCAAAACAGCATGCTCATAAGTTGTCGAATCGACACTTGAACTTAGACCGCTAACATTATTGATTAAATTATTGATGATTTGTTGATCTGTCTTTTGTGTATAAACAGTATCGGTAAAGCTGTTTTTAAGTAAGACCGCTTTATCAATACATTCGATCACCATTTTGCTTTTGGTTTTTCTCCGCATATATCCCTCGCTAAGCGAGATGGAGTGTTTCAAAATAATCCCCTTAAAAACAACGACAGGTTTTTGGTCATAAGAAAATTGAATTTCAATTTCGTTTCCTGCATCGAATAGAGCGCTTTCGCTTTCATCAAAAGTGTTTTTTGTATAGTCACCAGCCAAGATTTGAATCTTTGCCCTACTGAGCCTATTGATTTCCTTAAAAGTTTCGATTTTATAAATCTCATAAGTTGACCCCAAAAATTCTCCATCAATTTTAATTTGAGAGGAAACAGCTTTATAAAGACTGTCTAAGGATTTTTTGTTTGTCGTAAGGGCCATCCTTATTTTTTTATGGGAGGTAATACGATGGAACTTCCTTTTTTCAATTCTCTCACAGAAGAAAGGTTATTGATCTCTGCTATTCGGATGTAGTACTTTTGATCATCATAACTGTCTTTACTAATCTTTACAATATTGTCTTTGTCTTTAATGACGGGTATTTTTGTGATGTCAGGGCTTTGGAAAGTTCTATCGATAGTAGCATTGACCTCTGTAATAGTAAGGGTAACAAGTGCTCGTAAGGGGTTTCCTGAAATACTGAAAAAATTATAGTTGTATTTGAGCGCGGACACCTGTCCAAAATAGGAATCCTGAAAAGTATTTCCCCAATATAAATAGACATAGGGATTCTGGTGCGTTTCGTCATTGGGCACAACAGTTAAGGATTCAAGCATACTGATGGATTCAGCAACACCATATGAATTAGGTAAATTTAGGCTTATGGCTCCTGTATCGTCTAAGGTAAATTTAAAAGTGTATTTCGCAGGGCGAAAGGTCTCTGTTTGAGAAGTTGCAGCACTACCGTCAGAACTCGAAGAGTCTTTTGGTGCTTCAACCGTTCTTACTACAGAAATATCGACCGGATTGAGTTGCATGACAAATTCACCAAGCCGTTGAGATGAAGTAGTGTCCTTATATGATACAATTTTAAGTTTTGAAACTTCGCTCATGCTCTTGATTTAAATTCAATTTTATCCATTACAGCTCTCACACATTCCTCTATAATTTCTTTTTTCTCACTTTCCTTAACCACTCCAGTTGACTTTAAATGAGAATCGACTATTGACTGAATGGTTTGTACTAGATTTTGGTCTTCCGAATCCCCGCTATTCACTTTGGCCTTGACAATAAGTTGTTGGATCTCAATCATGACTAATAATAATTTAAAAGTCCTCCAACAGATTCTCTTTCATACTTGCTGTAGGCTAAAGTGATTGTTTCTAAAACAATAGCACTCTTTTGTGAATTCATCTCTCCTAAAAGAAAAGAAGTAGGAAAACAGTCGTAAAGAGACCACTTTTCGATTGTGGTCAGCTGATTTAAACTATTTGTGTTGAGCAATTCGATCACTACAACTAGGGGCTTTAGCCTACCCGATGAATCAACACCAAGATTTTCAAGCCATTTTAATAAAGACACATTATTGGACATAAGTCCTCTTACCAGTTTTACATCTTTATATTTATTGGTAGTTGGGAGCTTATATTCTCTGGTGTTATCGCCTCCATCAGCAATGATTGTACTCTTGTTACTTACGGATATCATTGATACTGATTGAAAAGGACAACTCGAATTAGCACCTAAGTCATTAAAGGTAACTTTAAAACGATACCCCATAGCAGGGTAGTTTGAAGTCGAAAATTGAGAAAATGAATTCATGTTTGCTTTCCAAAAAATATAGTATTACAAGATCACATAATTTTAATTTTAATCAAAATGAACTTGGGTTTTTTTTTGCATCAAAATAAATAATAAAAAGGATGTTTTTTTTAAAACTTAATTTTCAAGGGTTGATTATTTCCTAAAATAAGCTATTTTTATAGGATGAGTTCAGAAGATAATTTGATTTCACCATTTCCAGGAATCCGTCCTTACACCAAAAAAGAAGCGGAAAATTTTTACGGACGTGAACGAGAGGTTGAGGACGTATTGAGCATACTAAAGCGTTATAAACTTGTAACGATTTGTGGAAAAAGTGGATCAGGAAAAAGTTCTCTTATAGAAGCAGGAATTTTATCTAAACTCCAAAAAGGATTTTTAGGTCAAGCTGGAAAGGAATGGGTCATTTGTGATTTCAGACCTGGTATCTCCCCCCTGGAAAACCTTAGTTATGCACTCTCAGACTCTGGTGTAATGTATCTCAAGAGCAAATCTAAAACGACAGACCATCAAAATTACAAGAACAAGATTGAAGAAAAGAGAGATTTAGGGTTAATTGAAATCTTTGCCTCTTCTGAAATCTATGAAAAAAAGAACCTATTAATTGTCATTGATCAATTAGAAGATTTTTTCAAATTCCCACACTTTTTTGATCCTGACCAAACGAATGACGATGATCTTTTATTTGATTTAATTTATCGAACCAGTAAATACAAACAAACTTCGATTTACTTCATACTGGCGTTAGATATAGATTATATAGCAAAACTAAATTCCTATGATCGATTTACTGAAATATTAAATCAAACACAATACAATTTACCGCATCTGGGTAAAAGTGCTCTTTTGGACATAACCAAAAACACGTTACAAACCAAAAACATCCAGCTTTCTGAAGAAGTTTTAGACGATTTGGGAGATAACCTAAATGACAATCCTAGTCTTTTACCGGATATTCAATCTTTATTCAGCAGCATCTACATCTCCTATGGGTTTCCCATGTCCAAAGACATTGTGTATCTAGATGAGGAGCAGCTTACTTCTTTTGGCAATTACAATCAAAATTTTGTAAATAAACTTGAAGCATTCTATCAAAAAATAAATGATGCAGAAAAGAAACATTTTGAGCTTTTGATGCGCAGCCTATGCTCAGGCGAGGAAAAGAATGGAGTGTTTTTCAACAATACTATTGACTATATTTATCATTTATTAAACATTAGTGAAACTGAACTAACCGACCTTATAAAAAAGATAAAAAATGAGTTTGGTGCTACATTTGACATTTTTAAATCTGTCATTAGAGGAGAAGCTGCTGAAGATCAAAAGGTATTTAAAAAAACGGATGTAGTCAGTCTAAAATATCAATCCATTCTAAAATGGAATCGCTTTCTAGAATGGAAAGAAGACGAAAAAGAAAAGTTTGAAATTTACAAGGAAAACTATCTTAAGGCCAAAAAGTATCCAGACGAAAGTTTATTAACGGCAACCTCCCTAGATATAGCCTCCCAATGGTTAAAAAATAAATTCATTCACAAAGAATGGTCAAACAAGTATTCATTCAATTTCCAATTGACAAAAGAATACATCACCAAAAGTAAAGAGGCTGACGATAAAACATTTAGACGTGAGCAAGAGTTTAAAAAGAATTTAGCGAGATCAAAGAAGCGGAATCGGAATATTGGGTTATTTCTCGCAGCCTCAGCGTTGATATTTTTTATTGTCTTTTCAATTTCGAGGCATTTACAAACCATAAAACTCAATGATGAAAAGGCCCTTGTAAGTAAGGAAAAAGAAAAAGTTGACTCTCTTTTTAAGGGCTTGAATGAATTAATTTTGAAGGACAGTATCAATAATGCTGAACGACTCAAAGAACAGAGGCTCAAAATGAATTTGGTAGAAGAACAATTGATGTCTCAAAAACGGCTAATAGCACTCAGTGAACTCAATGAAAAACAAAGCCAACTCATTGAGGCGAAAAGAGACAAAATTTATCGAGACAGCATAGTGGCAAATGAACTTATGGGAGTCGCTCTTAAGGAAAGTAAAAGGGCTGAACTCTCTCAAAAATTTATTGATATAAAAGATTCTCTCTCGCTTATTCTTTATACGCTGAACAATACCACTCTGAATGAATACGACAAGGCACTTTTAAAAAACCTCACCAAAAATTCCATTAATTATTACCAAGAGCTAAAGACCCTAGGTCAACAATTAAACAGAGAGTATGACGATGATAATTTGAGACAGATTTCGGTCAATCTGATAGCGAAACTCAACGGCGTAAGCCAATATTCAAAAATTGAAAAATACGAACTTGTAAAAGACAATAAGATGTCTTTAAATGCCATCAATATTTCTTCAAGCGGAAAACTTGCTACTGGTGGAGAGTCAAGAATATTGTACAGCAGTAATAATTCGATTGACAAAAATATTGAAGCTTTAGAAGCTATTACAAATTTCCCTTCAGCCATCAATTCTCTTGAGTTCATAAATGATAATTTAATAGCGGTAGGCCTTGAGAACAGTGAAATTTGGCTGGTCGAAATCAACAGTAAAAGAAAGGTAAGGGCTTTTGAAATTAAAGATTGGAAACCTGGAAAAATCCTTAAAAAGAGTATTCAAAATCTTACTTCTTTGGTGGCAAATTTTAACAACCTCCATTTTAAAGGCGTTGGCTTTTTAGAGTACGATAGGGTCTCCAACAAACTCTATGCTACCTTGGAAAAATCAATGATAGAAATTGATCTTGAAAAAATTAATGAAAAAAATAAAAATTATATCAGATCCATTGAACTCAAGAGCTTATCTGAGGACGAATTCATTACAAGTATGGCTTTTTCTGATCTTTCTGAAACCATTTATCTGGCTACCAACCAAGGAAATGTAATTGTAAATATCCTAGAAAATGGATTAGAGTTTAAACTGAGCAATGAATTCCTAAAACTCAGAAATGAGACGGCTATAGAGATTGAGTTTTACAGTGATAAAGTCATCATTGGAACATTGGAAGGGAGCATATTTGTCTATAAACTACTTGAAGATAAAAATTTAGTCTATTTAGGATCAAAAAGAGCAAATTATAGCAAAGTAAATGATCTTTTATACGACAATAAAAACGTTTATGTGCTTACCGAAAACGGAAGTTTGTCAATCATTGATGATAAGAATTTTGACAACTCATCTGAAATCAAAAAAATTAAGACCCCAGTAAGTATCAGTTTGGGTGAAGATAATTTTGGAAATGCTATTGAATCTTTTACGTTCAAGGGTGTAACTTATTTTGTTACAGCTGATCATATTGGTAACCTTGTATATTGGGATCTGGATTTAGAAAATACCTTTGAGGAAATAAATAGACTAAATTCTACATTGAATTAGAGTTACTGTTTCTTGGGCAATCACTAAAAAATTTGTCGCTTTTTGAAAATTTTAATCTTACACCGTGTAAATCCTCCCCTTCAAGGTTTTGTTCTTTTGAATCTAGTCTACAATCAGCTTGCCAAAACACTTCCGCCAAAAGAACTGGAAATTGATTTGATCCTTGAAAATGGTAAAGATTCATCGAATTTATTTTATCAAGACGAATGGTTTAAAAACATAGAATTTCAACCTGGATTTAAGGACATTTGGAATCGTAAAAACCGCCATTATGATCTGGTGTTAAATTTAACTCTAACTCCCTTTTCTCTCTTATATTACTACATTGCTAAAGGAACGAACAAACAAACGCTACATTGGATTAATAGGAAAAAACTCAGTGCTACAAACAATTATGATCTAGAAACGGCGCTTGCTAAAAAAATGATCCATAAAATCTCAGACAAAGCCATGGTCGCTATTGATCTACCCACTTTAAACATAGATAAAGAAAAACTAAATAATACTGAAAAGTTGATTGATTGGTTACTCAGGAGTGAAAATTTAAAACCCCTGTCATTTTCTGACTATTTATTGATCTATATAGAAGACAGACAAAATATAGAAATGATAGAGGCGATTGAAAAAATAATCTATACTGTATTAGGCCAAAAAAAGTTTAAAGTTATTCTTGTACTTGAAAGAGTTGGAAAATCGAAGGAAGAGATAAAACGTATTCAACGTCTTAATGAAATTCAAGACAAGAATTTCTACGTGAACTTCATAGATTATAACGATCTGTATTACCTCGTAAAATTTGCTGAAAAATCCGTGTTGACCATAACGGATAGTGTTTATTTAAATACTATTGGGGAGGTAAAAAATTGGCGGATGCTTTATTTAGAAAATAAAAAGCTCAATAACACTGAAATGAACAGCGTTATTGAGCGTGTTAGTTATCATCTGAAGAATCTTAGTCCACTGTAGCGGTCAATCCTTCGTGAGCAAATACAATTGTTTCAATTCCTGCCTCTGATGATTGAGAATTCATATCAGTTGGTGTAACTTTCAATGGGAAGGCATTCAGCAATGTCCATGTGACAGCTGGTGTTCCGTTTTCATCTAGTAATTTCACAACGACTGTAACTCTTTCAAAAGTGTTTAAAGAAATTGTAGAAATCCAGTCATAGAAATCGTTATCAGTAGAGAAAACGCCTTTTTTGAGTGTAACGTCAGAGAATTTAAACATCCCTGGCATTTTAATAGCACTCATGGCTGGACTGTTTCCATGACGATATTCAATTGCTTCAGTTTCTATATCTAAACCACTAACTTCTTGAAATGGTAAGTCAGTATATTCACCTATATCTACAGAGAAATAGAACTTTGGTAGCGGCCAATATTGATCTTGCTCTGCTCCCGTTCCTGAGGTTGGTGTTGCCATAATATATATATTTTAAATTAGTTTTATGATTTTTGTTGCTGTTGTTCAAAGGTGATCACAATGAATTCAGCTGGTCTTACGATGGCCACCTTAATGGTCATTTTAAGGATTCCATCCAATATATCCGTTGAAGTCATTGTAGACCCTAATCCGATTTCAATTTCAAAAGCATCTTGAGGTGTAGAACCAACAAGGATTCCAGAAGACCATTGATTGTTTAAGAAATTGTAAACAGTAGCACGAAGACTAGACCAAGTAGTAGCGTTGTTCGGAGAAAACACATAAGATTCAGCAGCAAATTTGATGCTTTGTTCTATAAAGGTCATTGTTCTTCTAACACTGATGTAACGGTAATCTTTTGAATTACCTTCTAATGTACGTGCACCCCATACCAAGGTTCCCTTTCCAGTAAAACTGCGAATTGCGTTTACTGCTTTACCATTTAAAGGTAAGTTCAGGTCTTCTTGATTCTCATTATTAATATTAACGGATGGTGAAATTACCGAACCTAAACTCAAATTAGCAGGCGATTTAGCAACATTCACAGAATTATCAACCATACAGTATAGACCGGCCATTGCTGGGCTAGGGGGTAGGGTATTTAATTCATCAGCAATATCAATTAAAATTGAGTTGAGCTTCGGACTGATAACACTCAAGGTAGACTGTAGAGACTTGATTAGATCAGCATCTGTAGTCGTAGCTATTTTTGCAATCTCAGCTTTTATTCCTTGTGCTCTTGCAGAAGAAATATTATCTGCTGCAACGTTCTCATCAACTTCAGCATTTAAAACATCAATAAGCCCTTTAGGATTTTTGAGTCTAGTGAAGTCAATCTCCGAGGAATTAACGATGGTTGTATTGAGCAATGGGTAGTAGGCAGCTCCCCAAGCAAGGAAGTTGGAACCAACACCTTCTCGGAATTTATCAACTACATCATTGTCATCAAAAGTTCTTTCTTCGTTTCCACCAAAAACATCAAGTATGGCAAAACGGTTTTGCATTTTATATCCACAATGCTGTAACATTGCCGCTTGGATAGAATAGCAATCTGCTTCGGGAAGAAGAATTGCTTCAGGAATAGCCAAAATTGTGGGTTCCGTAAATTTTTCTAAAGCCGCTATTCCACCACCTACTGCAACATCATTTAGATCTTTAGCAGAAATTTTATCGGAATAACTACCTACAGACACAATATAACAGTCTGAACCACCATTGACAAAATAAAGTCTGATGGAATCGTACATCAAAAATCGAGTTGATGCATCCATTTCCAAAGTGTAATTTTCGGAATCTGAACCGGTTTCAACAGCAGGAGCATCTCCTTCTGCTTTAGGTTTAGTCTTTTTTGCTGGAGGAGTAATTGTGAAAAGAGTAGATGGCGCACCACCAAACAATTCTACATATTCTCCAAAATTTGTAATTCTGGTGGGTTTATTGGTTAAAGATTTTGTTCCTCTTAATGCCTTCTGAGTATACCCCACAAAGGCAGGGACAGCTGTTGGCACAGGAACCACTGATGTTCCAAACGAACTTTTTTCTTCAACATAAACTCCTGGAGTTGCTAAATTAGAAGCCATAATTGAGTTTTAAAATTAAATATAGTTATAGTCGTATAAAGCTAAGTAATTAATCTAAGGAAACAAACAGATCAGCATAATATTTGCCATCATTTTTATTTAATGAGACATTTTTCACCTGAGGTTGGGGTAATTGTATGGAAAAGGTATTTAAAAACCCATCGTCTTTTTTTAAAAAAAGAGATTTTTCATAAAACTGAGAAAGTTTAACCGGGGTTGGATGCTGAATACAGAATACCTCTTGACCATTCGCTAATTTTCTCTGTTCAATAGAGTCGTTCTTAAAAGAATTTTCATCGTCTGCAATAAAAAAATTAGAGAAATCAAGATTTTCTTTAGAACTGTAAAAGTTATAGCGAACTACCACCTCTCTTGATTTAAAATTGATACGGTACTTTTCTCCACCAGCATTTGAATTTTCAGAACCTTCTCCAAAGAATTCATTATTTTGATTAAAGCTTAGTTTTATTGTTCCCCCTATGACTTTGTCGTTGTTAATAGGAGCAAGTACTGAAGCGTCGACATATTCTTCTTGGTGAAGCGTATTTGCTTCAAAACTATTTTGAAACAAAAATCCTTCACCAGCAGAAGGAGAGATTTCAGAATAGTTTAAAAACACAGGATCATTATTACTGATTGAAATTTCAACTTCAATCAGTCCATTGAAAGATGCGCTTGAATACCTTAAGTCCGATCCACTAATCAAGACAAAACCACTTTGAGTTCTTTTAAATAAGATTCCGTAATTCTTAAAAAGAGAAAGGGTTTCACTAGTTGGGTTAAAAACAAATGAAATGCATTTCTTGTCTTTAAAATAATCGTGATTCACTTCAACCTCAATAATTTTCTTATAATTTGAGGTATAATTAATTTGATTGTACATCCCGTTCATAGTAGCCTCTTTCTCAAGTATTATTTCCCATTACTGCTGGAATATCTTCTATCACTGTATCTGAATCAAAAATTATCTGCTTGATTCTGTAGGCACACGAAGGAACATATTTTGTTCCAATAGCCCCCCATAGTCGCATAGTGTCGGGCATGTTCAAATTATATATTTCCACATGGAGTCGCGGTACGCTAATTGGCAGCCCAGGTGTATTGGAATGATTAAAAATAGGATTTCTCTGAAAAAAATCGATTATTAACGATACATGTCGTAAGGATTCCACATAGTTGACATCGGTGAAATAGGATGCAAACATAATGTTGATATTTACGTTGATTGAAGGATTGGTAATTCCCTTAAAGGTAGAATTGTTTTTAGCTAATTTTTCCTCCTCTATGCTCAATAGAAATACTGTTATTTTGTTCTCGATGCCTTGATTTAAATTCCCCTTGATATCAACCAAACTTCTTACAATCACTATGTCCTCATCAATTGACAATTTATTTTTGATATACTGATTTGCTTTAGCGGCAATGGAAGTAATAATATTATGAATCATAGAAGACTAGTTTTGAACCAAAAGTTTTATTGCTGTCACAATAATTCTAACAATATAGATTGATATAAATGACACGACACAACCAATCAAATACAATTGGACTGAAAATATCTGCTCTACTCTTTTGAGGTCTCTAGCTGATGAAGTCAAGTCCAATAGCTCCAAAAAAAAGAATGACAAAACCAAAGAGAGCACAAAACTCAAAACCAACCAAAATAATTCCCTTAAAATAATTGTTTTCATTAGTACTGATTTACGGTTTTTCTAAAGTGTTATTCCATTTGAGTTTTGAGGAGACAAAAAAGACCAGAAGCCCAACAAAAAACCCTATGTAAATTTCCCAACTCGATTTAATAAAAAAGCCTCCTTTATCTAAAATTTCTCTTACAAAAACAACCAAAGGAATCAATAATATAAAACCGATGAATATTACAATTAGCTGATTAATGGAGTTTTTAATTATTGAATCTCTAATTCTCCAATCCGACAAGATTAGCACAAAGGCAGTTACCAGGGCCAACACAAAATATATGATAATAGCAATAAACACATCCTTTTGAACCACCAAGCTCTCGGCAAATTTTATAGGAAATCCATTTACCTCGCTAATAGGATCATTGAATACGGCAATATCAGTAGAAAAATAATTCTCTATTAAATTCCAGAGTTCGTCATTGCCATTGTCATAGCCCAATGCCCAAATGCCAACGCCTTGAAAATTATTATTCATGGCATAATCGTACTTTTTTGATAGGGTAAATGCATCATCGTAATGAATTTCCTTGATGGAATTATCTTCAAATGCTGCCCTGTAAATTTTACTCATAGAGATTGGATCCAATTCAACCTCAGAACCAACATCTTCATTATCTAAAAAATTATTTTTTATTTCGCTGTACGTCAATTTTCGCTCTATACTTGCCTTAAAATCATCTTCTCCTGAAGGATTTATATTCCAAAGTATTCCGTAATAAGGCAATGCGAGTATAGTTTTGTTGACATTAATATTTTTCTCTTTGAAATATTCAACCGTATTTTTTAAACTAAACACTCCTTCTGACTGTAGAGGTGATACAGCATCTGGAGAACTCGTTCCATTGTAATCATAGCCCATAATAATAAACAGATCAATAAAGGCATCCAGCCTTTTGATATCGAAATGTTCCCTGTCTTTATGAGCAGGTAAGGTCAATGATATGAATGGATTCTCCCTATTATTGTTTTGGAACTGAAGCGTTAAGTATTGATCGAATCCATCGACAAAATCTGTGAATTCACTTTTAAGTCCAAAAGGAAGGTCTTCAAAGTTTAAATCAACACCATCTGCATTGCGTTCTAAAATGAGTTTGGATACATCTTGGTATAAGTTGTTCCACAATAATTCATTTGTCAAAAACTGATCCTGATTGGTCTTTCCTTGTAGGGAGACAGTCAAAAGTACTCGTGTGTTTTTAGCCTTAGCTGAATCTATCATGGCAGTAGTCTTCCAATCTTCAATCTGAGAAGGATTTGAACTCAATCCAGTCCTTGGATTCACATTGTAGGAGAAGTACGATATGGTGGATAACAACTCAAAAGGATAATTTGTCCAACGGTTTCCCATCCAATAAGGATGCCACCCAAAAACTTCTCGGTTGGGCTGAATGCTTTTAAATTTTTCACTTTCTATTTCAAAAACATTTGAAGTACTGTCGCTGTTGCTGTAATTGACAATTACCCCTGGGTTATAACCATTGATTCCTTCAAACAAATATCCATAATCATTGATCATGTTTTTTTGCTGAATGGGATTTCTAACCATTCTATTCTCATCACCTTCGCCTTGCTTTTCGGAATTATTTTTTTCATCCAATCCGAGTCTTCTCGAATATAATTTCTGTTGACGTTGAAATCTGTTTACAGAACCAAAAGCTTTTCTTATTCCTGAATCTGCTTTTTTTATGTAAGTACAAGACTCCAATGATGAAAATGAAATCAATAGCATAAAAGCGAAAAAAATCTTGGAAATATTTTTCATTCTTCTTCTTCTAGGGTGAGTTTGATTAATTTTTTGATTTCGTAAACCTCTTTTTCTAGTTCCACTTGGCGCTCTTTAAAGAAAACAGTTACCAGACCTAATTGAATGTCAAAAGAATTTATGGTTGATAAATTATTAAGAATAATTTCAGCCCTCCTGTCTGGTCTTTCAATAGTATTATCAGTCTTATAAAAGGCGTAGTTTGTGGAATAATTCAGTGTTCGGCTATCTAAACTAAAGTTGTTGATCTTCAACTTAATATTGTCATTATCAGACGCCTGCAAGTACAGCTTTGAATCCTCATTAAATAACTCCTGTTTTGCATAATTAATCATGACATTGTCTTCATCACTAGCCCAATCCAGTGAGTTGAAATTGTTCAAACCAACCCAATATCCCCAACCCATAAGATCCATGTCTTCTTGATTCACGTCAATGGGTATTACCATTCTGTCTTGACCAGTAATATCAAGTATGGAGTTTAATTTAAACTTTCGCTCATAATTAGAATTGTAAATTGTATCCACAACAATTTCAATAGACTTTTTAGTTAGGGGAACACTGTCCAACACCTCCTCGTATGTGAGATTAAAAGGAGACACTTTTTTTAATTGGATTTTAACATTTGAACCAAAGAAACCTTTGTTTTTAAAAAAACCATCATTGATGATATTTAAGGTAAGTGTGTTATCATCCATAATTCTAATGGCACCGGCATCCGTTTGCTTTCTTTTAAGCTTTTGGTTTACCATGCGGTAACTACCACCTTCCATGATTGAAATTTCGTCAACCTTAAAGCCCTTTATGTTTTCGATTGAGTAGACGATGACATCATTTTTTAAGACATCAAATTCGTAGCTCAATGGGGAGCCATCTGTTGGCGTTTTAGCGTAAATATTGGTCAAGTATGTTGTATCTGTAAGATTTTTTTTCAACAATAAATCGTAAAATGGCTTGTAAGCAATATCCATAACCAACTCCTTTTCATCCAAAAGAACAGTGTATAAACTATCAAGTACTGAGGCATCCAAGGCTGCTATTTTTTCATTGGGTGCAACTATTTGGACTAGGGAATCATTTTCAAGTATAGACTTAGCGAATTCCAATCCACTCTTGAGTTTTGGATCTACTTTTAGGTTTGATTCTACAACAGACTCTAATGCCTTCATGCTACTCCCACATGAGAACAACACAAAAATTACCGCAAAAAATATAATTCCTCTAGAAATCATGGTTTACTAGTTGTTTGAAAACGAATTCTCATCTTTTCTTATTTCTTCATATCGTTGTAAAGCTTTTTCTCTCATTGAATTTTTCAATTCTGTCTCAATGGATTTTTTTTCTAAATCAGTAGAAATTTTGTTGAGCTCTTTATTTTTTTCTCTTTGGTTAAGATTAAAATCTTTCACTTTTAAAAAGTTGGTTTCAAATTCAAATTCTGCCTGCATGATAAGATTATCATAAGGACCTTTTTTGGATAATAACTTTGTGAGCAAAGGAGCTGTTTCAATCAAAATAAAAATCATCATAATGAAAACAGAGGCCATATTTCCTACCTCACTCAAGGCACCGACTTTGTCAAAAAACCCCATATTGGTTGTTGCTTGTAGCGTTTCTTTTTCTGAACTAACTTGATTCCACAATTCAGTTTCTTTTTGAAGAATCCGCCCTATCAGATCATCCATTTTTTTTCGTTCAAGTTCAATTTCAGCAGAAAAAAGATCGTACTTCATTTTACGCTCCTCGCATTCTCTTCCTCTTCCTCTGAGTCCAGTACCACAAGTACCATTACATTCACATGTATAGTCCTCGTAATACTTTTCGCGTAGTTTTAATTTCTCTTCAAAAGCAGTTTCATAGCCAGCTTTTTGCTCATTCAAATTCAAAAGATCGCTTTTGTATTTTTTATCGATAGTGTAAATACGATCAATATTCTCCTGAACCAAATAGGCATTTATTTCATCTTCAAATAGTTTTACTTCAAGGGGTTTTGAAATAATAATTGCTACCAAAATTGCTAAAATCAATCGCGGAATTGAAATGATAAGGTTTTGATATTTTGAATCTCCAGCTCTTAGACTCTGTACGATGTATCGGTCTAAATTAAAAATAATGAGACCCCAAAAGACAGCTAGAGGAAAGACAATAAAGTAAGAATCAAAAATTTGAGATAAGCCGTAAAAGGATGAAATAAATGCCAAGACAGAAGTAAAGAAAATAGTCACACCAATACTGGCGTATTTTATTCTCTCAAACTCTGGGCATTTGCTGATAATATCAACACTTGCTCCTGAACATCTCAAAAAGAAGTTACTCATTAAACTTGGCTCATTAGACCCCATGAATTAGCAAAATTTTAATCTATTATATATATAGTGAATACTTTTTTAACGCTATTTATTTTTTTTTCTTAAATCTACTAAAAACTTTTGCTAAATCGAAGAGAGTTTTCCTTTCTTTATGATGAACTCCTTCGTCCTCTTCTAATTTTTCTTCTACAGGATTAATTATGATTCTGTTTTTTTGAGTACCGTAGATAGAATCATAGGTGAATTCATAGGTTGTTTTGTGAATCAAAAAAAAGAAGTATTCACCCTCTAAGGGTAGGTCTCCAATGACCTTTTCGCTGAAGTTTCCCATGGTGTCTATATTCCACGAAAGCCTTATTCGTTGGCCTTGAAAAGCATAGTACTCCTCATTTTGAAATCCTGATCCTTTCAAAACCAAGTACTCTTCTAAAGTCTCATCCAAAGCCTCAACAGTGATTTCTACAGCATTACTTTTTAGCACTTTAATGATCAACTGCTTTGACTGCTTGGTTTCTCTGTTTTCTGCCTCTAATTTTACTACAGTATCATCTTTTATCAATATTTCCATCTCATCAGAGTGTTCTAGTTCTTCCTTACTGTTTTCAAACGAGACTCGATGAGCGTTTTCAACCTCCCACTTTATTTTTACGTATTTATTTTTTTCAACAAATGTTTTTTCTGCTTCCAACTTGATGGAAATATCTCCAGTTATAAGCTTTATTTGGTTTGAACTTAATCGAAAATTATCAAAAAGATTGTTTAAATATTTGATCTTCTCTTCTGAAGATTCCCCAACATAATGATCAGACTTATTGATCACAAAAGTTTTATCCAATATCATAAAATGAACAGCGTTTTGATATAAGTCATGATTTTCATTCCAATATACAGTTCCGCCAGATTGAACAATTCTATTGAAAAGGTTAACCAACCGCAATGATTTTTTTTGGTTTACCGAAGATATCACGATATCAATGCTCCTCTCTGTAGGCAAAAGCTCAATAATTTCGTTTGAAAGAGCTAACAAATCAAATTCGGTGATGAATAACTGAACGGAATGATTGCACTTAAAAATATTTTTTTTAAGCTCATATACAAAGTCGCTAGCTGTAAAAATTTTATACAAAGGGAATATTTTCATCTAAAATAGTAGAACTATCAATGATATTTATAAACAATGACAACTATTTCTATCCACTGAAAATAATTTGATAAAATTTAAATCTTAAAAAGTCCTAGAGCACTCCATTTTGCTTTTGTTTTATAGCTTAACTGGGAACTCGACCCTATGATTCTTTAGCTGCATCACCTTGTGGACTTAATGAGGTTACAGAAGTTGCAAAATCAATTAATGAATTATAACATTGCCATACTTCAACCTCTGAGCCTGAACCCATAAAATGATAGGAAACTCCACCTGCGATTGAATTACCTGCATCAACTGCAGGTTTTATACGCCAGTCGAAAAATGCATCCCCCATTTTCGCCCAACTTCCTGAAGAATTATAACTCCCAACAACCATAACAAAAGGGACATCAAAATTGACATTGTCAACGGTTAAAAATCCAGTTTTTGCATAAACACCTCTAACTTCATCTGTATGACCATTTGAAAAAGCTCGATACTCAATCCAGTCCTTTTTTAGAGCTTCTTTTTCTGTTTTATCCTTAGTAGCTTCTATCTTATTTTTTACGTTTTGAAGAAAAATCTCTGAATCTGAGTGATAATCTTCCATTGAATTATATTGGTCATACATAACAAAAGTGTGACCGGAGCCATACCAATGTCTAAAAAGCCATTCTCCAGTAGCCTTTCTGTTTTTTACCAACACCCATGTCTGTAAATTTTTTATGAAGTTCTATGAATCTTGGTACTTCCTCAGAAGAGACATTGTTTATGTAAGTTACTGCCTCATATGACATTTCATTTTGAGCATTTGAAATAAAATACGATAAACAAAGAGTTAGTGTTAAAATTAATTTTTTCATATTGAATTGGTTTATGGTTATGGTTAAATCAAATATACAATATTTTTAATTGCAATAAACAATTAAATGTCTAAAACCCAAATTCTTCTAGTCTTAATTTTTTATATTCATTTTTATAACTCGAAATAACAAAGTCCTTTGATTTTAGAGTATTTAATTCTTCCCATTTTTCCGTATTGGCTGAATGATTGAAATCTACATTCTTAATAGTCCAGTCCTGTAATTCATAAATAATACTGTATAAATCTACCCCTCTATCGGTTAAATAATACTTTTTAATTTTTTTATCTTCAGGGTTTCGTTCAAAACCAATAATATTTAATTCAATTAGTTTTTTTAATCTGTCGATAAGAATATTTGAGGCAATTCCTTCACTTGACTCTTTTAGAAATTGGGAAAAGGTGTTTTTATTTCTAAATAAATCCCGCACAATGATTAAGGACCACTTGTCCCCAAGAATATCAAGTGATACCTTGCAAGCGCATAGAGAGTCCCTGTTTTTGTATTTAATCTTATCCATTTACTTCAGTCTTAATGGTAAATTTTACACACATTTTTTTGAAATACAAGGAATAGTCTTCCATTTTAATTGATTTATGATTAATAATACTCAAACATAAAAAAATAATTAAAAAATCACAAATCCCAGAACTTAATTAATAAACAAAGGCAAGTCTCCACTTACTTCATTAGTAGCTTGTTTCATTATTGGTAAAGTATATTGCAGAACTTACAGAAGAGGATATGCCTGTGGTATAAAAGAATAACCCTCCACTTGGGAGGGTTATATTTTACCAAGTTTGAACTAATTCATTGTTTTGGTTTAGATACATAACTCTTTGCCAAATTACCCGTTTCCAAAAACCAGCTGTTTTTAGCTCTCCTAATGACGCCATTTCTTTAGGCCAAGTAATATCATCAGAGTTAAAAGGTGAAAATACATCGCTTATATTATCATAAAAATCAACAGTGTAGGCATTGTAAGGATATTCATATCCTGCTGGAGATAAAACAGAAGTAGTTGCCCATCCCTTCATTTTTGTTTTTCCCTGTTTCATTAGTTTTTCAAAAAAAGGCTTCATAATTCTTGACTCCTCTGATAAATATTGAGCAGCATTATTTGCTTTTGAATAGTTATAAACCGCGTATTTAAAGCTTGGCTGTTTGTCACTCCAAATAAGTTCATTTGTATTTGTTATGATAGAGGCAAATTCAAATTTATCCTGTTTTAAGGATTCTTCTAATAAGGCTATCTTTTCAGGGTCCATTTGACTTTTAGCTTCAGCTTCAGCCGCTGCATAATTTTTTCCTAAATTTTCATAATTTTCCCAAGAACCTATTCCAATACGAGTACTTACATTGGGTTCAGTGGCTAACATTCCGCCTCTTCTCACCCGGATAGCCCAAGATGTAATTTGTCCTTTTTCTTTTAAAATGGTGGCTACTTTACTCCAATAAAAGGCTTCATTTTGCATAAAAGTTTTAAGTTCTTTTGCAGGAACTTTTCTAAATGAATTTGAAGCTAGCCTTTCTTGGGCTACTAAAAAATTGGAAAAAACACCAATAGTGAGTAAAAAAATAATTTGTTTCATTTTAATTGATTTATGATTAATAAGCTACTAATATAGAAAAATCTACAATATCTCTACTCCGTGTTTTCTGAACTCACTAAATAAACAAGGGCAAGTCTTCATTTACTTCATTAGTAGCTTGTTTTATTCTTGGTAAAGTGTATTGTAGAACTTACTGAGGAGGATATGCCTGTGGTTTAAAAGAAAAACCCTCCACTTGGGAGGGCTTTAAATTATTCAACTAGCATTAATACTTCATCATGCCAACCATTAGTGTACTTTGACAAAACATCACCAACATCTTTTCTGAATGCCCCTGGGCCATTTATTTTATCATATTCAGCTTGAAATCCTTTGGGAAGACCATTGGAATTTGAGAATCTCGTGAAAGTTTTAAAAGGATATACAAGAGTAATATCATCTCTGTCTTCACTTCTGAAAACACTTTCATATACTCTTCTGGGATTGGGAGCATTTATTTCAGTTAGTGCTTTGCCAATTTTAGTTACAGCTTCTAAAACCTTTCCGTAGCTATCTAAATCTTGTTTTATTTTAAAAGTTCTCCAAAGAAGATATTTAGGGCTTCCCCATGAAGGCGGACTATAGCTTGCTTCCCAATTAAGTTTAGCCATTTTAACAGTTTCGTTTGTAATGTTATTTCTTATATTTTTTTGCCAATCTTCCATATGAGATGAATTTGGCATATTATCATAATCTGACATTTTCATGGGACCATTTAACCATACGTATTGACCAGAATGTTTTCCAACAAGAACAGAGTATAAAGAAGCAATAGATTCACCTTTACTATGAAATTTTTGATTGTGCTTTTTTACACCTTCAATTAGAAGGGCTTCATTTGATTTAATTGGGTTAAGAAAAATATTTTCATACACTACTTCTTTTTGTTGAGCAAAAATTGAGGTTGAAATAAAAAGAATAAACAATAATTTTTTCATTTTAATTGATTTATGATTAATAATACTTAAAGATAACATATTCCAGAACTAAACAAACAAAGGCAAGTCTTCACTTACTTCATTAGTAGCTTGTTTCATTCTTGGTAAAGTGTATTGTAGAACTTACAGAAGATGATATGCCTGTGGTTTAAAAGAAAACGCCACTAAAGTTGATTATACCCTATTTCATCACTCACCACCACCACCTCCAGCATCTCCACCACCTGCATCACCACCACCAATGTCAGCGCCAGCTGCATCGCCCAAAATCATATGACCTGAATCACTTGATGGAATATTGTTTATATTAATTTGAAAATCATCTAATACAAAGCCCACTGTTAAATCTTTAGCATTTAACCTGTCTGGAAATTTTGATTCGGTTAGTTTACCATTATCTATATTAAGAAGATAAACTGTCTTTGATGAAAAAATATAAAATTTACCATTTAATAAAAATGTTTTTGGTGTTGACCATGTAAAAGGAGATTTTAAACTAAACTTTTCAAGACCACTATTAATATCAATTGCTGTAAATTTGTTTAGGCTATTTTTAAAAATTAATACATCCTTAATTATATGTATAGAGTGAAATATTTCTTTTAAATCCCAAAGTTTTTTACCCGATTTAAAGTCTATTAAACTTGTGGAATTTGAAACTCCCCAGTTATTTTTTTTTGTTACAAAAACATAATCATCTACTCTTGAAATACCTGAAATATGTTTATCAAAATCTACTTTCCAATCAATTGAATCATTTGACCCATTATATTTAATAATACTTTTTTCTTTAGTGAATAAAACTGAATTAGATTTCATATTAATTGATTTATAGTTACAGCTAATATAACAAATCTCAGAACTTACTCAACAAACAAAGGCAAGTCCACACTCACCTCATTCGTAGCTTTTTTCATTCTTGGTATAACTTACTCTAGATGTGCCTGGGGTTTAATTCTTTAAAACTATTCTGTAGCGTGCTTTACCTTGTTCTAAATGTTCTATAGCCTCATTTACCTCTTCCATTGGGAATTCTTCAACATTTGGGTAAATGTTATGTCTATTACAAAAATCAAGCATTATTCTAATAATTTCTGGACTTCCTATTGGACTACCTCCAACACTTTTATCTCCCATAATTAAACTGAAAGCAGGAATTTCCATTGGTTCTAAAACTGCTCCAACAGTATGTAATTTACCTTTTGGTGATAAAGCAGTTAAGTAGGAATCCCAGTCTAAACTTACATTTGTTGTGTTCAGTATGAATTTTAATTTTCCTGTTACTGACTTTAATTCATCAGAGTCTTTTGAATTGATTACCTTATTTGCTCCCATCGATAAGATTTCATCCTTTTTGGACGGATTTGAGCTAAATGCTATCACATCACAACCCCAATGTTTTAAAAATTTTATAGCCAAATGACCTAAACCTCCAATCCCTATTACTCCCACAGAGTCTGTTGGTTTTAAATTAGATAAAAATATTGGGCTAAATACAGTTATTCCTCCACACAATAAGGGTCCAGCCTTACTAAGGTCCATACCCTCTGGAATTGGAATAGCCCACGACCAGTGACTTCTTACGTATTCTGCAAAACCACCATGTCTTCCAATAATTGTACCTTCTGAATTGCCACACAAATTATGGTCTCCACTCATACATTCAGAGCAACTCATACAAGAAGAGGACATCCAGCCTAGACCTACTTTATCTCCGACTTTTAAATTTTTAACTGCATTTCCCACTGCAACTATTTCACCAATTATTTCATGACCTGGAACAATTGGATATTGTGTCATTCCCCAATCATTATTCATCATACTCATGTCTGAGTGACAGAGACCGCAATAGGAAACTTTAATATCGATGTTTTCGGGACTTAACTCCCCCGATTCATAAGAAAAAGGGACTAATTTGCCTTTAGGTTCTTTTACAGCGTATGCATTTACCTTCATTTTAATTGATTTATGGTTAATAATTATCTAATCTATAAATATTATTAAACAATTACAAATCCCTGAACTTGCTA
>Ga0206129_10000845_pt1 | contig 44844 bp, 44 predicted proteins | sample Helgoland_Spring_8_FD_148616 | JGI IMG/M metagenome (GOLD analysis project Ga0206129, IMG submission 148616) | Pelagic subsurface seawater microbial communities from Kabeltonne, Helgoland, North Sea - Helgoland_Spring_Bloom_20160502_2 | ecosystem: Environmental > Aquatic > Marine > Epipelagic ...
CTGCTACAACAACCGGCACTACTACAGCAACAGATACTGCTACTGCTACAACAACCGGCACTACTACAGCAACAGATACTGCTACTGCTACAACAACCGGCACTACTACAGCAACAGATACTGCTACTGCTACAACAACCGGCACTACTACAGCAACAGATACTGCTACAGCAACAGATACTGCTACTACCACCACTACAGCCACTACTACAACTGGTACAACAACGACGGGTACAACTGGAACTTAATATATAGAATGAAAAAAAATATAGCGACTTTAGTCGCTATATTTTTTTAGAGTATTTATTCTTACCTTGGAATTAAAAGGGTCAATATATTGCTTAGATTGCCAAACATCCATTTCTTCATCAACCCAATAATAGTTCACACCCGTCCACTTTATTAAAGGAACATCAAAAGATTCTTTAATTAAGGAATATTGAAAATAAGAATTGTCTACTATTTTTTTCATGCTTCCATTTTTAACAAGCTCATAAGTAAAAAAAATATCCATAAAACCAGACTCTGGATCTTTAAATCTTATAAGAGCTTGACTAGACTTTGTACCCTTAAAACCCTCATAAAATTTTATTTCAAAATCATTGTCAAAACCCAAAGTCTTGATTATTTTCCCATCAATAGTGTTTATTGTAACTTTATTGGAATTCGACCATTTAAGTAAAGGTTTATTTGCAGAGTTAAGAAAATATAATTGCTCCTTTTCATTATCAATACTTAAAAGCTGCATAGCATAGGGGCTTAATTTAATTTCGTTAGTTATTTCAAATAGCTTATTTTTTTGAAAAAGGTTTTCATTTGCAGATTTACAACCAAATAAGACAATAGATATTATACAAAACCTAATCCAAGAACCCATTCCAGCCTCCATAAATTTCACTAAAAGATGAATTATTCATTAAATCTATTAATCTTTTATCATGCTCAAGCTTTGCGCCACCATCTCTTGTAAGAGGCCTAAGTTTAAAGTTTATTTTATCTCTGGAGTAATTACTAGAAAATAAGCTAAAAGGAATTTTAAAGTAAAAACCTTTATCAAAACTTCCTTCACCAAACTCTGCTGCGGAAACATTAGTTCGAGTAAAAAATACGCCAGCCTCAAATCCAGACTTAGTTCTTCTTGATAAATCTAACGTGTATCCTTTATCTTTTGCAAGATATTTCCCAATACTAAGATTGGCTACTATCCCTATCTTATCGAAATTATAATTTAGATTTAAATGTCCTATTTCTGTTTCATACTCAAGGAAATTAAACTTTTGATTAAAATCTCTTTTTTTAGTTCTATAAATCTCAGCTCCAATCATGAATTTTGAATTAAATGGCTTATAAAGAACCTCTGCGCCAATACCGCCATGCATCATTTCGAAAATACCCCCACTAATCTTGGCATAAAAATCTTTCTTTGGTGACCATATATAGTCTAATTGCATCCTGCTTATATATTTATCACTTTGAACAAGATATTCAACTAAGTCAGTTCTGACATGAGGTAAAAATGGAGACCCTGGGCCAGTTATTGTTCTAATAAAGTTGTCATCAAGGTTCCATTTTAAATCAGTTGATAAAGAAAGATTTCTATTAAATTGAATTTCACTTAAATGCTGTAAAACTATGCCTCTAAAGAACCATTTTTGCGGTGCTCCTATATGACTGACAAGGTTTGGTTTTAAAGTCTGAAAAATAACTGGAAAAGATATAGTAGGCTTAAATTCATTACTTAAATATTTGATACCATTACCTGGCATGAGTTCTGTTCTATCTATTACTAATTCTATTGGGTTTTTATTTTCTAGATGTTCTAAGTCTTTATTAAAATAGCTAATTGTATTTGTTTCAAAGCCCAAAGTAATATTAGTAACATTTATCTTATTTAAATCTATGTTATGAAAAGCAGCAGTTTTAGACGCAATATGACCAGCATATGAACTAGATCTTATATGGTTTTCATAATCAACACTAGAAATAGCTATGTCTAGTTCATTTGACTCTTTATTATCTAGGCTGGCAGTCTGGAGAAGTAAGTTGTTATTATTTAGATTGAATAGTAAGTTTCTATAAAAACTATCATTATCTTCTTTATTGATAGATTGATTGTTAGCGATTTTAGGTTTGATTCTATTCTTTCTCACGAGTTTATTGTTGAATGTGGCTCCAAATGAGTATGTTAGGTTAACTGTATTTCCCTTGATAAAAGATATATCAAAAAAACCATACTTGTTTATTGGCATGCTTAAACCAAAGTTTAATTCTGAATCGGATTTTCTTCTATTGTACGAAGCATCAGGCCTAAACCCAGCAGAAAGATCAAAATAATCAAATGGATTATTTTCTATCTTTAGTCTGAGTCCTCTTGCTTTGGGTATAAACCACTCAAAACCACCAAATAATGAAGCATCTCCTGAAAACCAGGAATTAATTGCAAGCGTACCACCTTGAGCAGCATAATCTTGTTGTCTTGTTTCAAACCTTTCACCTACCAAAGACAAAGGATTCTTAAAGCCATCACCTTTGTTATATTTGCCCCAGCCCATGCCAAGCGTAAATTTAAAATGCTCAAGATCGAAAGTTGAAACAATATACTCTCTTCTGAAATAACCAGTCCCCGCTAGATCATCTACCCCAATGGCAATACTGGGTAAATTAGATTTTTTAGGATTGTATGATGCTTTTACATTAAAGCCTTTATCTAAGTCATGTCCTGCAATACCGTCTCCATCAGTCCAAATTAGATCACTAGGTCTGTAATAAAAGTAGCTAGCCTCAAGCCAATCGAAAGGAGCTACTGTAAGAGTTCCTAATTTCCACATATCGTTTCTGTTTAAAGTTAAATGAACAGAACCTTCTGGACGAGACTCAGCAGACGGAATTTGAATTAACCCTGTTTGCCCAAAAGAATTAATAGAATATGATCTATTTTTATATACGTAGTCTAAATAATCAGCTGATGCATATATACTAAAAAAAAAAATTAAAAAAAAAATCTCATAAAACTTTTTAATCTTTAAGAACTGATAATGAAGTTAAGGTTACGGCTACGCCACTAAGAATTGGCGCCCATATTGAAGCTATTTGAGTACTAGTAACACTTATATCTCTTGGAACATAAATAACTGATCCAGGGTAAATAAGAATATCTTTAGATAACCCGTTGAATCCAAATAATGAACTAGCACTTAAAGCATATGTTTGACCATTTGGGTGAACAACAAATAATTGTTTACTATTAGCATAATCATTAAGACCGCCCTTACTTTCAATATAATATTCGAAGTCTTTTCCCTGTTCATATCTTATAGTGCCTGGTGAATTTACTTCACCATAAACGTAAACTTGTTGAGTTAATGATGAAATTACTATCTCATCACCATCCTCAAGAGATGAATCTTGCAATGGATTGCTTTCAATAATATCCATATCAAATTCAGCCATTACTCTTCCGGAAATTGGGCTCTTTTTTAATTCTGATAGCATGAATCCTAAGGATTGGAAGTCCATACCCTGACTACCAGAAGAAGCTTGTAGCTGAGGCGATGCAAGAAATTTTATTAAGCTTTGATAAACTTGTTCATTAGCAAATCTATTCATGTCTTTTGTTCTCTTGTTGTTAAGAACTGAGGCAAACGGGTAGGCATTAGGCAAATATCCACCTGAACGGGTAATTAGATCAGATAGTTTATCTTTACTGCTCAATGTATATGATCCTGGAGATTTAATTGATCCCGATATATGAACCTTAATATATTTATGCTCTCCTATAAAAATTGAATCTCCTGACTTGGGGTCAATTTTTGCTAGATCATTTAGATCAATATTAGAGCTAACAACATCACCGTTATCATATGTTTCTAACTTAATGTAAGACATGTCTGCGTTACTTTTATAACCGTTAGCATATGTAATTAAGTTTTCAAAAGATTCGCCATCTTTTAGCTCATATATAAATGGTCTATTAATGCCTCCCTCAATTTTAACTAATTTTTTTGATTGCTCTACCAAAATACTATCACCAGATCTTAACCTTCTCCCATAATTTGATTTACCTTTAATAAAAACATCATATAAATCTATATCATCTACGATTTTTCCATTTCTTATAACTGATATATTTCTGTAGCTACCATTTTTATCTATTCCTCCGGCCATAGACAGAACATGCAGGGCGTTAGAGTTTCCACTCACTGTATAAATCCCGGGATTATATGCATTACCAGAAACTAAAATTTGGACATCTCTTAAGCCAACTAATGATACAAAAACTTCAGTTCCTATATAAGTATTATCAATCTTAGCACCTATAAGATCTGAAGCATCCATTAAACTAAGGCCAGCTAAAAATAGTTTACCAATGTTTTCTAGTGCAATAGAACCATCTCTCTTTATATCAACCGTAGTGGTATCAGATTCTTGGCCTATTAATTGAATTTCAATTACATCCCCATAATCTAAAACATAAGAACTATCTATATTTGGTTCATTTATTGGCATAAAAGAAGACTGCATAGCATCAAATATATTTAGTCCAAATCTTTCTACATTCTTATTTTTTAATCTCTTTTGCTCTTCTACATAATTTAGATAATCTTGATACTCAATATCAGCTTCATCATTAATTAAATCATTAGTATCTTTTTTCTTAATCATCGTTGATGATCTTCTATAAATATCAGACTCTTTATCTTTTTTGTTTTTTATTTCCTTTAGTACATCATTTTTAATTCCATCTGGAAGACTTTCTAAATATGAGGGATTGATATCAAGATCCTGAGCACTGACAGTTATTGCAAGCATGAAAAAAGAGTATGAAATGATATTTAATATTTGTTTTTTCAATTTAGATACCTTTTAAGTTTATTTGATATTTCTAATTTTACTTTCGTTCTTCGCTCAATTATATAGGTTTTTTTTGTCTTTGGGTTTCTTCCAATTCTTTGAGGCGTGTCAAAGCAGGAAAAGGTTCCAAACCCAGTTAATTTTATTTTTTTTCCTTCATTTAAGTTTTTTTTGAGAATTTTTATAAAAAAATTTACAAAAATTTCTGCATCTAAAGAGGATAATTCAAGCCTATCTGATACTGATTTACCAATACTTTTCTTAGTGATACTCATTTAATTCAAACCAGGTATTTCGATCCCATCTATTTCATTAGATAAATTAATTATAGATTCCATAATATCACTAACCTCTTTATCTGTTAATGTTCTATCATTAGCTTGAAAAACAAATCTATACCCAATTTTTATAATATCTAGTTTCTTGTTTTCAAAATAATCAAAAATAAATACCTTTTTTAAATAATCAGATTTAAAGTTTTTAATTAACTTTTGAAGACTTTTGCTCTTTATATTGTTAGAGACAGCATATGATATATCTCTGTAAGTTGATGGAAATTCTGAGATGGGCATATACTGAACAAAATTTTCTGGTAAATCACAAATAGAATTATAATTAATAATATTTTCGTTAAATTCAGATATTTCTAACTCCAAAGAAATAATTGAATTTTTTGATTTTGAACTTAAATCTTTCCTATTAATACTTTTAAATGAAATCTTTTCTTTGCTAATAAAGTCTTCTAAAATTTTTATTAAATAATTTTCATTAATTTTCTTTGAAAACTCATCATGATTATCTCCAATTCTTCCTGAGCACAAGATACCAATTTTTCTTTTTTTGTTAAGTTTCTTGTTAAAAGTATATAAATCTGAAATTTCAAAAATTTTTATAGTATCTTGTTGCCTTCTCTCATTATAAAGAAGGTTCTCAATAAGAGAGTCTGTTATATTATTTCTTAAAAACTCTCTATTTGAGTCTAATGGATTATCAACACTTATATTAAATTCTTTACCATCAGATACAAAGGGTGAATTAATGACTTCGTAAAATCCTTTATCTATTAATAAAGATTTTAATTTTATTTCGATGACATCACCTTCAATTTTATAATTTTTTGGTGTTTGCAATTTTTCTAAAGGAAGCTCGTCATAACCAATACCTCTTGCTACCTCTTCTGCAATATCATTTAAATGTTTTATATCACTCCTATATGAGGGGACTATTATACTATCTCCTAAAATAAACCCAAGTTTTGAGAGAATACCAGACATTTCTTCAGAAGAAATTTTTGTTCCAAGTATATGATTTACTTTATTAGGGTCATTTACTATTTGATGCTCCTCATATTTTTTATAATTTAGAGATAGCATTTCAATTTTGTTTATCTTTGCATGATCCGAAACAATTTGAGCAAACCTTCTAAGAACATTTTCTTGATTCATTGGGTCAACACCTCGTTCAAATTTATGAGCCGCTTCAGATCTAATGTCATAATTAATTGTCTTGCCTATAATACTCTCTGGATTAAAGTATGCGCATTCAATAATTACTGATCTTGTATTTTTTGAGCAGCTAGTACTTTTTCCACCAACAACACCTGCTAAATTAATAACCTCATCATCTAAGAGAAAAACAGAATTAGTGCCTTTAAGTTTAATTTTTTTTTCGAGAAGTGTTTCAAACTTTATTTCAGAATTTATTTCTTTAAATGATATTTTTCCATGAATTAGGGATTCGTCATAACAATGTGTAGGTTGTCCCATTTCATAAGAAACATAATTTGAAATATCTGTAAAAAAATTATTCTTATTAATATTTAAATCAGAGAAATATCTTTCAAGATAGTCTTCATATTTATTTACATTATTATCAATTTCTATTTTCATAAATGAAATATAAGGGCAGCTTTCTTGAGAATGGTTTTCAAATTCAATATCAAGATTATTGATAGGTTTATCATACAAGCTCACATAATTGTTTCTATCATAAAAAATATTTAAGTCTCTTGATAGCCCAATAAGTGAAAGGCAGTCACCTCTATTAGGTGTAAATTCCATATTGAAAATTTCATTTTCAATTTCATGTTCATGACCTAGTTGAAATAATTTATTGGAAAGCTCATTAATTGATGGTCTGTCTATAAAGAATGATAATAGATGCTCATAAGCTATTTTCATTTAAACTGTCTCAGAAAATCTAAGTTAGATTTGTAGAAATCTCTTATGTCTGTTACGCCATGCTTGAGCATTGCAATTCTTTCAATGCCGAGGCCAAATGCTAAACCGCTATATTTACTTGAGTCTATTTTACAATTATCTAGAACAATAGGGTTTACTAACCCACAACCTAGTATTTCAAGCCATTTTCCTTCTTTGGACAATATGTCAACTTCAGCTGAAGGTTCAGTAAAAGGGAAGTATGAAGGTCTAAATCTTAATTCAATACCATCACCAAATAGAGAATAAATAATTTTATAGATTAAGTCCTTGAGCTGGGCAAAATTAACACACTCATCTACATATATGCCTTCAACCTGATGAAACATTGGTAAATGAGTTGCATCATCATCTTTTCTATAAACTTTACCTCCAGAGATAAAAGCTAAAGGCGGTTTCTTTTCAAGCATGCCTCTAATTTGGACTGGTGATGTATGTGTTCTTAAAAGTTTAGATTTATTTTCAACATAAAATGTGTCATGCATCTGTCTTGCAGGATGTGATTTTTTGATATTCAACATGTCAAAATTAAATTCTTCTGTTTCGATTTCAGGCCCATCAATAATTTCAAAACCAAAAGAATTTAAAAGCTTCATGATTGAGTCTTTCATATGGTTTATTGGATGATTAGCCCCCTTATCCTTAATTATAATAGGAGGTGAAATGTCTTTATCTGTTGACATCAAACTAGCGCATCTAGCTTGTAGCTGTTTTTACAATCTTCTCAAAAGTTGTATTATCAGATATAGCAATGTCGGAAAGAATCTTTCTATCTAAAATTATGTCTTTTTTTGCCATGCAATTGATAAGAACTGAATAGGAAACGCCAATTTCTCTAGCTCCTGCATTAATTCTTGCAATCCATAAAGCTCTAAAAGCTCTTTTCTTATTTTTTCTATCTCTGAATGCATATTGTAAAGATTTAATATTAGACTGTTTTGCAGTTCTAAATAATCTACTTCTAGCTCCATAGTGGCCCTTAGTGGCACTAAGTACTTTTTTGTGTTTTGCTTTAGCTGTTACTGATTTGGTAGTTCTTGGCATGATTTATCTTCTTATTAATTTTGAAGCCATCTTAAGAACTATACCTGATAGCTTATTTAGACCTCTGTTATGTCTTTTTCTTTTTGTAGACTGTTTAGTAAGGATATGATTTCTATTAGCGCTCTTGCTCTTTACAGATGAGCCTGTTTTCTTAAATCGCTTAGCAGCCCCAGAATGTGTTTTTAATTTATATCCCATATTATTCTTCTTAAAAAATTTATATTTACTTCTTCTTCAAAGGAGATAGAACCATTAGCAACTGTCTGCCTTCAAGCGATGGCTCTTGGTCTACCTGAGCTATATCCTCTAGCTCATCCCTTAACCTATTTAATAGATTAAGCCCCATATCGCTATTTAATATTTCTCTACCTCTAAATCGGACGCTTATTTTAGTCTTATCTCCGTCAAGAATAAAGCTTTTAACCTTTTTTAATTTAATATTATAATCGCCTATATCTGTTGATGGTCTGAATTTAATTTCTTTAGTTGTATTTCTTTTAACCTTAACTCTTGATGATGAGAGGCTTTTTTTCTTGTCAAATACATGTTTTCCGTAATCTAGTAATTTGCAAACTATAGGAGAGGCTCCTGGTGCAGAGACCTGAACCAGGTCAAGAGACGCTGCTTTAGCTGACTCTAAAGCTACTGAAAAAGCCACTATACCCTGTTTATCTCCGTTAGAACCAATTAGCATAACTTCGCTAGCCCTAATTTTTTCATTAATTGGAGTTATATTTTTTTTCTGAGTAGCTATAAGAATACCTATGAATATCTTTGAAGATTTAAATTTGACAAAGTGTCATTTAAGACTGTTTTATAAGCGATTTTTATCATATTTTTGATGATTCTATACTAATTAATATTTTTGGCAATTGCTCATTCAAAAAATTAAGGTTGCAGGAAATAATGATTCCAATCATTATTGGTCTTTTCATAGACTTCTCTTTTATTTATTCTAAATTTATGAGCTTTCCAGAATTCAAAATAAACCGGTTTGATCTCATACCCTCCCCAATATGATGGTCTTTTAGATAGATTTATCTTATCAAGAGTATATTGGTAATTCTTAACAACATCTTCATAATTATTGGCTTCCATGGACTGTTTAGAAGAAATTGCAAGCGCATTCTTGCTATCATCTCTTCCGTGAAAGTGACTATCAGATAACTCACTACTAGACTTAGTTATGTAACCTCTCATTCTTATTTGAACATCTATCGAATCCCAATAAATAGTTGCAGAAACCATTGAATCTTTATGCTCATTGAATTGAGATGCTTTATTGCTTTGATAATTTGAAAAGAAGATTAAAGAATTATTAGTGACATACTTTAAATTGACGTACCTTGCATCAGCATATTTCATATTTTTTCCAATGCTTGAAATAACTATAGCCTCAACAGCACTTTGTTTTTTTTCTAATGCATTAAGATAATTTTCTTTAAGAATTGCGAAAGGCTCAGAGGGAAAAGTAAGTTCGTTAAAATTTATCATTACCTTATCTTGATTGAACCACTTCATTCATTCCAGGAGGAGGAGTTGGAAGTAATGCTTTCTCTCTTTTTGACAACTCAACAAGATATTTACTACCTTCATGTTTCTCTATGGTTTTAGATATTAATTTAAGAGACTGTTTTTTTGAAATAATAGCTAATATAGTAAGAAATATGAGTTGAATATCTAATATAAAGGTCCTTTTTTCTATATAAAAAAGTCCGAGGTAACCCTTTCCAGGCCTTATTAGTTGATTGTAATCAAGGTCTGGGTTGATTGAGCCACTTAAGATATCACCTTCATCAGAAAAAATTATAGACGAAAAATCTGTAATTCCAGGTCTAACTTGAAGCAATTTTAATTCTTCTTTTGAGTAAAGAGAGACCTCATCCATTACATTTGGTCTAGGGCCTACAAGAGACATTTGACCAATAAATACATTAATTAATTGAGATAGTTCATCTAATTTAAACTTTCTTATAAATTTACCTACATATGTTATTCTCATATCATCATTTGATGTGGACTGTACGCCAGAAGTATCTGCATTTACTATCATTGATCTAATTTTGATCATCTTGAAAGGCCTCTGATCTTTACCTACCCTATCAGCAACATAAAAGGGATTACTCCAATCTTGTATCCAAACAAGAAAAAGAACAGGTATGAATACTGGAATTAGCACCAAAATACCAAAACATGAAAACAAAATATCAAAAAATCTTTTCATTATTCTAAATTTGTAACAATTTTATTTACTATATTAGATACATTTGGATAATAAGCATCTTCTAACACTCTTGAAGTTGGAGCTGGGCAATCAGGTAGAGTTAATCGCAAGGGTTTAGAACTTAAAGTGCATTCCGGAATACTTTCAACAGCTGAAGTTATAATTTCCGCTGCAAAACCACTTGTTTTAGTTCCACCGTCGATAACAATTAAATTTTTAGTTTTTAGAACAGAATTTATAATATTCTTACTATTAAGAGGACTTAAGACTCTTAAATCTATAACTTCTGAGGAGATTCCATGATTTAATTTAAGTAGATTAGCTGCATCAACTGCAAGCTTCGTTGAATAACTTGATCCCACTATAGTAACGTCAGTGCCTTCAGTAATTACTTTTGGTTCTATCGTAGATAATTTTATCTCAGTAATCGGGTTGAGTTCACTCTCCTCTTTGTACAACCAATTATCATCGATAAAAATAACTGGATCTTTACATAAGACTGAGGCTATTAATAAATCTCTTGCATCTTCTACAGAATATGGCATGACAACTCTTAAGCCAGGAATATGAGCAAACCAAGAATGCAATGACTGTGAATGTTGTGCACCCTGTTCTCCTCCTCTATTTATAATACACCTGACTGTTAAACCAGGGTTAGAACTTCCGCCAGTCATGTGAGCCCATTTGGCAGCCTGATTCACAACAGGATCCATAGCGTACAGCATAAAATCTATTCTAGGGTGAACCACAATAGGTTTTGAACCACACAAAGAAGCTCCAACTGCCAAACCGGTAACGGCTGCTTCAGATACAGGTGTATCTATTATTCTATGTTCGCCATACTTTTTGTCTAAGTCTGTCATAGTATTTCCTACATACCATGGACTCCATAGACCTTGACCAATAATAAAACATTCAGGATAATTTTCTAATAAGTATTCGAAAGCTGATCTAATTGCCGTACCATATGAATGCTTAATCATGATTATAGTAAACTCTAGTTTTTAATTTGTTAAGGTCAGGATAAGAATCATCTAGTGCTTTACTCCAAGAATCCTGAATCAAAGAACTAACATTATCTTCAACTTCAAGGATACCATCATGATTGATAAGGCTTTTTTCGAGAAGCGAATTAGTTAGTCTTAAAATTGGATCTCTTTTCATCCAGTTATCTAAATCTTTTTCAGATCTATTTACACCTACATCAACATCTTTTCTCCAGTCTACATGACCATAATGCCTGTAGGTAACTGCTTCAATAAATTTTGGTCCATCTCCTTTTCTTATTTTATCAATTAAATATTTAGACGTATTGAAAACTTCAGCACAATCATTTCCATCTACAACTGAAAATTCAATATCGTTTGCAAAAGCAAATCTTGAAGTTCCAGAATTTGGCTGTCTTAAAGAAATATGCATATGACTAGAAAATAAATTATTCTCAACAACAAACAAGGTGGGTGTCTTTAATACTTTTGCTAAATTTAATGACTCATGCACAATACCCTCTTCCATGGCTCCATCACCTAAATAAGCAACACCTATATCTGAAGAACCTCTATATTTAGCATCAAATGAAGCGCCCACAGCAAGAGGAACAGTGCCTGATACAATCGGTACTGAGCCTATAAAACCTGAGTCGGTATTAGTTAAGTGCATGGAGCCACCCATACCCTTAGATAAGCCAGTATTTTTCCCTAGCACCTCAGCAAATAATTCATATACAGTTGGTTTTAGGGCTAGCAAATGACTATGAGATCTATGAGCACCAAAAACTCGATCATTTTTTGTTAAATTTGCTGATATAGCAACTGGTATTGCTTCTTGACCTGCTGCCAAATGAACTGGACCACCAATGACACCATTTTCCTTTTCCTTTGCTAGCTTTTCTTCTACTCTTCTTATTAAAATCATTGAGAATAGGAAATCCAAGAGCTGATCAGGAGATTGACCATTAATATCAATATTATTTTGATAGTTCTTTGGCTCTGCTAATAAAGCCATAAAATCATTTAGCTTATCTATAGAATTCATGTATTTGGTCAATAATATATCTAACTTGATCATCTGTAATGCCCATATTCATAGGAAGCATCAAACATTCATTAAAAAATGCATCTGTTTTAACCAAGACATCATCAAAACCAAGCTCTTTAAACTGATGTACTGGGGTTCCAGCCCATTGAATTATTGTTGAGATACCTTTATCTAATAAGAATTTTTTTAACTCATCCCTAGATTTGGCTCTTAGTTCATAATTTTGATATACATCAAAATTATCTCCATTACCCGGACTCACTGGTAAACTTAATTGATTTAGTGCGGCAAGACCTTCCTCATACATTAAAGCGATCTCTCTTCTTCTCTTTATATCCATATCATAAGTTTTAAGCTTGTGATGAAGTATTGCAGCTTGAAGGTTATCAAGTCTTGAATTTAAACCCCATGCCACGACATCACCATTTGCATTTCTTCCATGATCTCTTAATAAAGATATCTTTTCTGCAACTTCTGAGTCATTTGTCATTATCAAACCCCCGTCTCCAAAACAGCCAAGCAGTTTCGCAGGATAAAAACTAATAGTGCCAAATGAACCAAACGCTCCAGCAGAAATGCCTTTATACTTTGCTCCAAAACCCTGAGCAGCATCCTCAACAACCAGAAGGTTATGTTTGTTAGCAATCATATTGATTCTGTCCATATTACAGACCCTGCCATTGATATGAACAGGCATAATTGCTTTTGTAGATTCTGTAATTCTATGCTCTATGTCATCAACATCCATCATGCCGTCATTACCACATTCACATAAAACAACCTTAGCACCAACAAGATGAATTGAAGCAGCGGATGCTATGTAGGTATGGGATGGAACAATGACCTCATCCCCCTCACCAATACCCATAGCTTTAAGACCAATTATTAGCGCATCTGTTCCATTGGCTAATCCAAAAGCATGCTTTACATTAAGAAATTTTTGACATGCAACTTCAAAGTCTTCAAGATCTTTTTGAAGAATATAAGCCCCTCTCGAACATACATCATCAAAAATTTTGAGATATTCATCTTTATTATTAAGGTAAAGTTCAGAGTACGGGAAAAAAGGAATTTTCATTTTAAAAGAATTAAATGTTTAAATAATTGCTGTAATTTTAACTTAAAAAAAAAGTGTTATCATCTATTAAGTGAAACTATTTCTGACAGTTTTTATAATTATACTTAAAAGTAATTTTTTTTAATTATGCCTTTATTTATTCTTTAGCTTTATTTATTGGCGCTTTATTTAAAAGTATTTTGATTGCACCAAATACCTCTCCCGCCCCATAAGAAATATGCATAAGAAAGAATGAGATTGGCATAAGAACAGAGGACATTAAATGACCTGAGGATATATAAATCTGAACCGCTGCAATGTGAGCAAGTAGAAAATAAAAGGAAAGCACTAAAAAATAAAAATAAAGAAAAAATATAGAGAAACTAGAAAGTATTATCCCAAAAATATTGCCTAAGAAAAATAAAGACGGTATGAGATGCCTAAATGAAAGTGTATAAGGGTATTTAAACCACATGTATGCATTGTAAGGACCATCTTTTAATAAAAGTTTTTTAAGAAACTTAAAATAATATTTCTGATTATAATATTTTGCGCTTATTTTTGGATTTATCCATATACTGCCACCGTTTCTTTTTATTCTTTTGTTATATTCAAAATCCTGAGCTCTGACTAGCTCCTCATCGAATAAACCATTTTTGTATATTGCATCTTTTGAGAAAAAGCCAAATGGTACAGTATCTGTTTCGCCTTCCTCCATTCCTACTCTAAACCCAGAACCACCAACTCCAAAAGCATTGGAAGAAATATTTTGAACTATTTTTGCTCCCAGTCCGTCACCACCTGGCAACGTCTCTAGAACACCTCCAACATTTTCAGATTTTGTTCGCATAGATGTTTCCAAGCATTTTTCTAAATAATCTGCAGGGTAAATACAGTGAGCATCTAACCTCATTAAATAATCGGAATTAAAATTCTTAATAACCATATTCATGGCAGCAGGCTGTATTCTTTTTGGATTATTTTTTAAAAAAAAACTATTATTTATTTCAATAAAATTTTTTACTATATTAAGTGTTTCGTCTGAGGAGCCGCCATCTAGAATAAAAGTCTGAACTTTGCAATCAAAAGGCTTTGAAAAGTTTTTAATAGATTCTAGGCAAGATAGGATAAACTTTTCTTCATTGAGTATCGGGATCGCAATATCGATTTTTATCATAATCTTTTTTTAATTAAGCTTTAATAATTTTATTAGATTTATCTAGATACACTCCTCTTGTATCAACAATTACTTTTGAGTAATTAAGAATCATTTTATAGTCAAAAATATCATGATCTGTAGCGATAATCACTAAATCATAATTACTTAATGTTTTAGGACTTATGTCTTCGCTTATGCTATTAAATTTGTATTTCCTCATTTTAGGAAACTTTTTGATATATGGATCAGAAAAATCTACACTGGCACCTTTATTAATCAATTGAGAATAAATTTCTACTGCAGGTGATTCTCTAACATCATCAATATTTTTCTTATAAGCAAGGCCACATATTAAAATTTTAGATTTTTGCATATCTTTATTAGCGTTTGATAAAGCCTTTTCAACCTTTGATATTACCCAATTAGGCATATTTGTATTAACTTCTCCTGCTAATTCAATGAACCTTGTATCTACACCACTTTTTTTTGCTTTCCATGTGAGATAAAAAGGGTCAATTGGGATACAATGTCCCCCAAGGCCTGGTCCAGGATAAAATGGTGTAAACCCAAATGGTTTCGTAGACGCGCCTGAAATAACTTCATGGATATCAATATCCATGGCATCAGCCACAATCTTCATTTCATTAATTAAACCAATATTTACTGCTCTGTAGATATTTTCTAACAGCTTTGTCATTTCAGCAGTTCTTAATGAGCTCATAGGAACTACTTTATCAACAACTGAATCATATAAGGCTATTGCTACATCTAAACAGTTAGAGCTGAAACCTGAGACAATTTTAGGAATATTTTTTGGGTTGAAATTAGGATTTCCAGGATCTTCTCTTTCAGGCGAATAGCATAGAAAAAAGTCCTCACCTATTTGAAGGCCCATTTTTTGTATTATGGGGTAAAGCTCCTCTTCTGAAGTTCCTGGATAAGTGGTGCTTTCTAATGAGATTAGCTGACCCTTTTTTAGATAAGGCTTAATGGCTTCCATTGAATTGATGATATAGCTTAAATCTGGTGAATTATCATCTGTTAAAGGAGTAGGAAGACAAAGGATTATTGCATCGACATCAGAAATTTTTTTTAGGTCAGTTGAAGACTCGAATCCATTTGTGATAGCTTCCCTTATTTCTCTTGGTTCGATATGTTTAATTGGGCTTTGGCCTTTATTGAGGCTTGCCACCCTCTCTGAATCAATATCAAAACCTATAACTTTATACCCTTCTGCAGAAAACCTGAGAAATAATGGAATACCCACATAGCCCATCCCAATAATTCCAATAACAGATGTTTTATCATGAATTTTTTTAAGTAGGTGATTTTTCATAGAATTTACGAATAATAATTAGGCTTTATTATAATACTTATTGTTATAAAAAATACTTAACTGCATTAAAAAACTCATCTCAGTGATTTAAATTATTTAAAAAATTGTTCATTTTTTTTGATTCATTTTCTAAGCTATAGTAACTAAGGTTTTCTTGTGCTAATTTTTGATATTGTTCAACACTTTTTGGATTATTAGAGAGATTTTCGATAATATTTATAATATCATCAAATGAATTATAGTAAATCGAACATGATTCTAATTGAGGCTCTGGCTTATACCAAATAGGATATATTGCTGGAATACCTTTCTTAATTGACTCAACTGTTACACTGGTTAATTCGCCTTTGCCATAGTATGCTTCGAGAACAGGTGCAATTATAAAATCAGCAGTTTCTGAATTTAAAGTATATTCTTCTTCAGGAATCCAGCCCGAAAAATACTTTATCGGGTAACCTAAATTAGAGAGATTTTCCATTTTTGTAAGAATTTTATTACCATAATCACCTTTTGGATTACTTAAAACTACAAGTTTATTTTTAAGTAAACCTTTTTGCCAAATATTCTCAAAAATATTTAAAAGGCTATCAAAGTCTCTTGAAGTATCAGAGATAGAACCAGTAACGAGAAAATTAATATTATTATCTTTTTTTATATAGCTTCTTCCTTCATACAACGAGAATGGCATTTTATGAATATGCTCTTGGTAGTTATTATCTAATGCAAGATCATTAGCCTGCTGGGTATGCACTATTATACCTTTAAGGCGTTTAATAATTTTAGGTAGCAAGAATACAGTAAAATTATGATGCAATATTCTTCTGATGCCCTTGAGACCAAATACTTTATATCGACTTCCAAAGAATTCTGAAATTCTTCCTGCTCCTGCGATTGTAGGTATCTTAAATTTAATTAAGAAAAAGAATAAAATTCGATAGCCTTGCACAGAATTTAAAATTACTAGCTCATTCTCTAATTCTATTTTTGGCTTAATTCTTCTTAAAAACATAAAATCAGACTCATTTGTATTTGATATATGAAATGTTACATTTGTAGGATTATTTTGAAATAAAGGCTCCCCTTCTTTATATATTTTATTGCTTAAATATATATCAATATGGCAACCAGACCTTTGTAAAACAGAGGAAAGTGTTTTAACAAAAACATGATGGGAGTATATTTCTATGATTGCAATTCTCTTCATTTTACTTAGATTTAAAATCAAAAACAGAAATTCCAGATTGATAAGAAAAACTATTTATATGCGAAACATGTTCTCCATCTAATAAAATACCTATTTTAAGTTTCTCTGATTGCATGTTTTAATTTTAAAATGATTTACTTTTGTTAGGAGTGTAAATTGATAGTACAAAAAATAATACCAATGGGAAAAAGATATAGACTTGAACAATTGTATTTGTTGTCATTGACATCATAAGAAGAGCTATAATTGAAAAACTAACTGAAGATGAAATAGGATGCTTTACTCTAAAGAAGCTTAAGACATAAAACCATAACGACACTACTACTAAAAAACCAAAAATACCATAATTGATAATACTTTCTATAAAATAATTATGGACGTCTCTTCCAGCATAAGCAGTTGCAGCATAATAGTCTAAGGTTTGTGGCATATTATTGTGACCATATCCAAAAATTGGATTGTTATCAATAACAGAAATACCAGCAGACCATATATCATATCTACCTCCAAACATAGCGGATATATCAAAATTATTAAGTCTAACAAATAATATCTTTGTATATTCATAAAAATAGATAATCGGCGTTATAAGGCCTATAAAGACTAGTATTAAATATTTTTTATATCTCTTAATCAAAGATTTTATATAAAAAATAGAGATAAGAAAAAGAATTATTAATGCGCCTAAAAATCCACTTCTGCTTAAAGTTAATACAATTGAAATAAATATTATTAATGCTAAAAATAGGTATTTCTTGTTTTTAGAAAAAATAAAAAAAATTGTTGACATTGAAAATCCTAAAATAAGAAAACCTGCATAAGCATTTGGATTACCATAAAAACTTCCCGCCCTAAAAAAATCAATATAACCCTCTCCTCCAAGTGGATCTAATAAACTATTCTCAAAAATATAATTATAAGAAATCATTGGCCAAATAATTGAATCAAGATCAATCTGAAAGAAAAGCATAACTGCAAGTTGACTAAACTGATAAAAACAAGAAATTAGAACAAAAACAAAAAAATAATTAATTAGCTGATACTTATCTCTTGTTTTATCTTCAAAAATAAACATGATCATGAAAATTAAAAGAAGAGTACTAAACGACTCATAGAGAATGCCTTTTAAGAATTGAGAAATAAACCCGTCACTCAAATTTGTACCAAAATATAGTGCAGGAATAAAGCTAAGCAATTTAACAAAGAATATCATGCTCATTATTAATATAAGGTACTTAGCAACTTTATTTATAACTATTATTTTTTTTTCATAAGCTATTGTATAAATAAAGAGTATTAAAAATATTAGTCCAAATATCTGAAAGGGGGAAATCATAATGCCTATATTTATTTGCCATAGCGGAAGTAGCATTGAAAAAAATGTTATGTAAAAAAATGTTTTTGTGATATTTATGGAATTTTGCATTGATTTAAGATTTAACCAAAGAAAATATTTTTTTATTTGAATAAAGTCCAAATAAAAAACAAATAGTATTTATAAACCCAAATATCTTGTAAAAAATAAAGATTCTTTTTGGTAACAGTAAGGACTTATGAAACCACACATAAATACTTTTTTGCTTTGAAAAATTTACTAGCTTATTAATTACAGCTATTTCTGCTAATTCTATATCTTGAGATAAGATATTTTTCAATTCACTTAAGATTATCCTTTTATCTGAAAGTAGATTCTTAATAAGAAATCTGTAAATATATTCATCACTTATAAAAAAATAATAGTGATTATTGGATGAATATTTTTTAAGTATCTGCTGATATATTTTTAATCTCGCCTTTAAGTCATTTAAGTAAATTGAAGATTGATTTAATTGGTCTGATTTACTTTTGAAAATTATTTTTCTCCACTGAAATATCTCCTCAGAAATAACAAATAATTTCTTATTATCTAATAATGCCTCAAATATAAAATACATGTCTTCTGCCATGCCAACTAGATAACTATAGCCAATTGATTTTTCTAAACCTGCTCTACAACAAAATGTACTTGGATGAAAAATCCATAGCGGAAGCACATCAGCACAAAAAACATGTGAGGCAATTTTAAAGTCATGAAGGTTTATTTGAATATCTTTAGGTGAAACATATTTAGATAGTCTTTCACCATTCTCATTAATTGTAGAATAACCAAAAGTATAAATATCATAGTTGGGATTATCTAGAATTTTCTTATGCAATATAGCCAAAGAATCAGAGTTGAATCTATCATCATCACCAATAAGAATATTGAATTGCCCTTTTGCCTTTGAAACTAAAAAGTTTTTATTGCCAACCTCGCCAATATTTTTTTCCTGAAGAAAAAATTTAACCCTATTATCTTCCTCAAACACTCTTATTAATTCTTTTATTTCATCTGCTTTTGGAGAACAATCATCTGAAATAATTATTTCAAAATTTTTAAATTTTCCATTTAAAATACTTTTGATGAGCTCGCCAATATATTCTGGCCTATTATATGAAGGGACTAGTATAGAAAAGAATGGACTCATATTTTATAGTTATATTTTTTAAAAATTTCCTCTTCAGTAAATCTAAACTCATCTCCTTCATTATGTTTTTGGCTTAAGTAGTAAATTAATAATGACTTTTCATCGAAGTTCTTATAGCAATGTATTTGAGTTGGAAGAATATGAAGTGTTGATGGGTCTTTTGAGTCTAAAATGTATTCATTTATAGTTCCGTTTTGCTCAATTACTCCAACTTTTACCTTGCCAAGAACAACAGTAAATTTATCATACTGTAATTCATGCATATGCCATCCGCTAAATTGATTAGGCTCAATTGCACTAGCCGTTACTTGGCCATCAAGTTCATCATACAGATCAAAGAATCTGCTAGCTCTGTCATCATTATAAAATTCTAATTTTTTTATACTCATAATTTTACCTCAAGTATTTTTTATAGGGTTTATGAACATATTGAGTCAAGCGACCCTATTTACATTATTAATCTTCTTTACAGACTATTCTGGGCTCAGGCACTGGAACTATAAATTTTCTTTTTCCACTTTTAAATTCCTGAGAGTTCTTAAAGACTTCTAAAAAATTCCAAGATAATAGGAAATAATAATCTGGCTCTTCCACAGACATTTCATCTACGACTTTTACATCAACCCCAGGTATATATTTGCCTATTTTTTCTTTATTTATTTCTACTGCCAACTGAGTCAAAGAAGAATCAATATTACAATAATTCATCATTACAGTCCCTTTTACAGGAGCTCCATAAGCATAAATAGTATTTCCTTTTGAAACTAGATCTTTCAACATTTTATGAATAGAGGATCGTAATTTTTTAACTCTTTCTGCAAAAAGAACATAGGTATCTTTTTCATGAAACATATTTTTTCTTTCATTTAAGATAGCGTTTTTAACATTTTGAGATATTTCTTTTGATGAAGTATGGCTGATATAAGCAACAAAAGAACCCCCATGAACATCAGCAAAATCAACATCAAACACCTCTAAACCAAATTTATTTAATAGAAAATTGAGGTTTTCTATTCTGTAGTAAAGCAGATGCTCATGATAAATTATGTCAAATTCATTATTATTGATTAGGTTTGGAAGATAAGTTCCTTGAACAATAAAAGTTCCATTATCAGATAATAAATTTTTTATTCCTTTTACTATGTCATGAAGCTCTTCAACATGATAAAAAACATTCGCAGCAGAGATAATGTTAGCTTTTCCATGCTGATCAATAATTGAATTAGCTACATCATTATTGAAGAAGTCAATTACAGTTGGTATACCTGAATTTATTGCTTTGAGACTAATATTTTCACAGGGCTCCACACCTAAAACTTTTAAACCCTTTTTTTTGTAAGTTTGTAACAATGTGCCATCATTACTACCAATATCAACAACAAAATTCTCTTTATCGCCAAGCTCTCTGCAAGCCTTATCTGCTACTGACTGAAAATGTTTAGTCATGCTGGTATTGGCGCCTGAAAGGTATGTATGATCTTCATACATAACTTCCTTTGAAACATTATGTTTTATTTGAAATGTTGAGCAGTCATTGCAAAAAACAGCAATTAACGGGTACTTCTCAGCTTCTCCAGATATTGGTCTAAAATCATTCCCCCAAGGCTGGTGTCCTAAATCAAGAACATCATCTAAATTTTTCCCACCACAAACTCTACAACATTTTATTTCCATGATTCTCTGTAATTAATTAGTGTATTTAATGAACTCATTATAAATGGTTTTAATAGTAAAAGATTTAAAAAGTTTTAAGCATATTAAGTAAATAATTATAAATGAGATCACATTTACAATTAATGCATGGATATTGTTTTGTATGTTTAATATTAATAAATATTTCATGAAACAATAAGCAATAGTGCTAGAAATAAAAATTTTATAAAATTCTTTGTTAAAAATTACAAGATTGTAAAATTTATCTATGTGAATTTTTAAAAGAAGCATCATTATCATAAACGAAAGAACTGATGTAAATGCTGCTACAAGAATATTTTGAACAAAATTGAAGATTATTATATTTAAAGCAATATTTAACAAAGCTCCTAAAGCGTTAATTAATAAAATATTTTTGGTTTTGGTTAGCGCCATCATTAAGCAAATTATTAGGATACTTAGACCATAAAAAAACATACCAATTATAAGTATATTTAAAGCTGAGTGAGAATGAGTTGCAAATTCAGGGTTAATAAAAATAGTTAATGCTAATTCACCTAATAAAAAAGCACCTGCAACCATTGGTAAACTAATCAATAAAAAAATACTTATTGCAAAATCCATAGATTCAGAGATTTCAGAGTAAGCTTTTTGATCGACTAATAACATTAATCTAGGTTCAAGGCTTATTGAAAATATTTTTGCGCTAATTAAGATCAAAGAGGCAACTGTATAGGCAACTGTATAATAAGCAACTTCACTTGATGCCATAAAAATGGATATAACAAATCTATCAGAACTTGTAATCAATATCTCTACTATTACTACTAATAACAAAGGTAGCCCCATTTTTAAATCCCATCTAAGATCTTTTTTTGAATAAGTTATAATTCTGAAACCAACAATCCTGAAGCATTTATATGAAAAAATTATGATGTTTAATAAACATGAGAAAATTTGAGCTAAAATCAAAGTCTTAATAGAAATACTGCCATCTACATTGAAAATAGCTATTACTCCTAATAAAAAAAACACTGGATTAAAGAAACCTAATAGATTGTAAGAAATAATCCTTTCTGAAAACTTTAAAATAAACCCAATTTGGGAATAAATAGTATAAACAATACTGTAAGTAATAATTAAAGAGGTGCTAATATTTATATTAGTATTAAATAAATATGATTGAATAACTGATAGAAGAAAAGAAAATATATAACCTAATATGATTGCAAATAATATGTTTGTATAAAACTGTGGGTAAAAAATTTCTCCTCTATTCTTTTTTGAAAGAGAACTTGGCATATCTCTTTTAGATCGAAAGCCAAGACCAAGCGGTGCAATAGCCGTTAAAATACCCATATAACTAATAAAAATTACATATTCACCATAATTACTAGTAGAAGATAAAGAAATTATTAATGGTATACAAATTAAATTAGCAATATATGTCAACCCATAACCTAAAAAACTGATCGAATATCTCTTAAACATAGCCACAACTTAATCTAATTTTAACAATCTTCTTCACTTTTATAATCTATAAAATCTTTCACTAAATTATTTATTTGTGTTTCTGAATATCTACCAAATTCATCAACACTCTTATCAAAAATTGTAACTTTTTTCGATTTATAGTTAATTGTCTCGCTTCCATCATTTGCTAGGTTTCTATTTATGCAATCATGAACTTGTTTTAGTGAGTATGTTTCACTAGAGCCAACATTATATATACCATTAGATTGGCTCTTCCTATGAATCAAGGAAAATATAAGTTTAGCTACATCTTTAGAGCATGTAAAAGGAATCCAAACATCAGGTAAGATATTTAATTTTTTTTTAAAGTTATTCAAATCTTTCATAGACTCATAAACAAAATCAGTAACAACATGAGACCTTCCTCGACAATATTTTTCGTATGGGGATACTATATGGAATGGACGAAGTATTGTGAAATTTATAGCTTGATTGGCACAAAAATCTATTAGTATATTTTCGCTTTGAAGTTTGGCATATCCATACGTTGAAGATGGCAGTAAATTTTCAGTAATTTTTGATTCTCTATAATCTGAATCTTTATTGTATACAGCTGATGATGAGAAAAAAACAATATGCTTAGATTTTTTTGCTATTGTAGAAATGAAATTCTTAAATGGGTTTAAATTCTCATTAAGACTAATTTGGTCGGTATTACTACCTCTCCAAATACCAGCTACGTAAATAATATAATCAAATTGGTGATTAGAAATACGGCGACAGAATTCAATATCATCTAAATCTCCCTGAAAAAAATTTTCTTCCTCTTGGATTTTATGTGATTTTTTTCTTCCTAATCTATAAAGTTCAATATTTTTTTCATTGGCTAACTTTTCTGAAATTGATCTTCCTGTTGCACCCTCACTCCCAATGATTAAAACTTTGATTTTCATATGATTAATAAAATTATTAGTATAAGTTGAAGATATCCTATCAGAGTTCACTAAGCTTATCTTTTAATGTATTAGAGACTAGTCTTTTTTTTGTTTTTTTGAATGTTATGTTTTTTATATCTGTATGGTGTATGCCTGGGCCCAGATAATTAATTTGATCATATGATTGCATTGCATCGCTATTTGGAAAATCATTAAAATCTTTACTTATTATAATTTTATTTTCAAAACTTCTTGCATGCAATAAAACGCTTGAGCTATCTCCCAATACATGAGAGTAAAGAGCGATTAAAGCGGTAGAATTTTCACTAGGATCATAGAAAGTAGCATTAGGCAAACCTTTCTTTATTTCTTTGTGTAGCAGCTCAAGATTATTACCCATATTGAGTATACTAGGGTGAAATTTAATCCCAATATTTTTTAAAGTCTCTTTAGAAACAATAGATTTAATAACCTCTAACCAACTTCTTATTAAAACTATTTCTTGTTCATTAATTTGCCTGCACCCAATTAAACTTGGTAAAAAAAGAACGCCATCAATATTTTTTTTTGAATTATCTACCAATTTATCCAAACTAACTGAGCAGATTTTATGAAAGCCATTAAAAGATTCAAAGTTATTTTTCTTGATAGTGAATAGTTTTTTCATATATCTATAATCCATATCTTCATAACAAAAAAAACAATCAAATGGGATATATATAGGTATTATATCAATATTGTTATATGCTGATTGGGTTAAATAAGGTCTCTTCAGCCCTATTAATTTTGGTATTAAATAATTGTAAAAAATACTGGAGGTAAATTTATAAACTTTAAATATTTGTAACAATAGCTGAGATAATTTATAGGACCTTAAAAAATAATTTAATCTACCTATTCTCGCTTCATCAATTAGGTTAAAAGTTTTTTCTGTAGATGCCTGTGACATGGATAATACAATTTTCTTTATATTATGATTCGAATGCTTAGCTATTGAAAACAGATACATGTTTTCAAGTTCAATATAGTCATTCTGAATTAGAAAATTAGGCCTTAATTTATCTAAAATCTTTGTAATAGTTTTTTTATAATTAAAGTGACTTAAAATGCTATATTTCTTTATATCAGCAACAAAAAAAAAATTAATATGTTTATTTTCAGTAGTATATTTAAGAAAATTCTTATCTTTTTTGAAGCTGGGGTTAACTATAATTGAAATTACATAGTCATCTGATAGCATTTTAATTTCATAAATACCTACGCTCCAAAACATATATATATGTTTAAATTTTATGACAATTGATTTTTTAAGATTCATATAATTCGCTATAAAAAACTATTGTCTCATAAGTTTATTATTATTTATGTAGACCAATGTGGGCCTATAAATCTAACTAAATAAATCAATAATGCTGTTTATGACTTTTTTGACACCCGCATCGCTTAAACTTAGATTAGGGGCGACTTTACTCATAGGTTTTTTTCAATATACTCATCAAACTTATCACAAACATAATTCAATTGATCTGATGTTAGTCTACTGTGACAACCTAAAAGAATTCCATCTTTCATTACATTATCTGCATTAGGAAATTTATCAACATCACCTATGTAATCTACACCTTGCATTGCAGGATGTCTTAAAATATTACCGGTGAAAATAGTTCTAGTTTGAATACCCTTATCTTCTAAAAAAGATTGAAGTGACTTTCTCTTTCCCGCTAATTTACCGATTAGAAGTAATGGGAATGCAAGCCAATTAGTTGTTGCTGAATAATTTGATTCAAAGAGCTTTATTAATTCATTATGTCTTGAAAGTCTAGAAGACATTAATTGATAATTTGAAATTCTTAATTCAATGTTCTTAGAAAGCTTGCCAAGCTGGACTAATGCAAATGCAGCTGAAGCCTCACTGGGAATAAAATTATAGCCCAAGTCATCAAATATATACTTGTCATCGTAATCCATGCCATCTAATGTCGCTGAAAGTCTTCTTTTTGTATCTTCTGTTTCTCCATACTGAGTAGATCTTCTACCCCAACCCCTTAGACTTAAGGCTTTATCTTTTAGCTTTGAATCATTAAAGCATGTCATTCCTCCAGTTCCTGCACCCGTTATTACATGGCTAGCATAGAAACTTGTAGTTGCAACATCGGTATAAGGATTGCCTGTATGCTCACCTAATTTATAGCCAATGGTATCAGCAGAATCTTCTATTAGTACTAATTTGTACTTACTAGCTATTTCGCTAATTTTCTTCCAATCAGGTATGTTTCCAATTAAATTTGGAATTAATAATGCAACCGTGTCATCATTTATTGATTTCTCAATAGCGCTAACATCTATTTGAAGGTTTTCTATATCACAATCTACAAAATTTGGAACCAGTCCGCATTGAACTATTGGCGCAACGGTTGTAGAGAATGTTAAGCATGGTGTAATAACGTTTGATCCAGGTTTAAAATCAAATGAAGCTAATGCTAATAAATTAGCACTACTTCCAGAATTAGACATAACGCCATGTGACTTTCCAAATAACTTTGCAACCTTTTCTTCAAAGAGAGTTACATTATGAGAAGTAACCATATTGTGTCTTTGATTAATTAAGACATTATTTACTGCGCTTATTTCCTCTTCTCCATAATTTGCTTCTGCATAAAAGACCTTATATCCACTTACTATTTCTTTATCTTCTTTTACATCAGTTAAGAGCTTTTTAGCACCTTCAAGAGAAAGACCGTTCTTATCTCTTTCAGAAATAATTGGATTCTCGGCCTCCCATAAATGTGAAAAATTGTCTGCTAATGGGTTTATTGTAAACTCTCCGCTTGGATCATAAGGTTGATCACATATATATAAAAGCTGACAGTCTTCCAAACATTCAAACCCATGAGCTTCACCTTTCTCAATCAAGACGCCCTCAGATAATGATCCATCAAGTTGAATTTGAGAGATTTCTCCAAAATTATTGCCATTTAGATCCATACATAATGTAAAGTCGTTGATTTTTCCACTTAGGCAATATATAAGCTTTGTTTGTGGCTCTTTAGTTTGTTGATGAAAGCCCCTTACAACACCTTTCTTAGAGCTTGTAATATACATATGTTTAGGTTCAATATTATAATTTTCTGCTAAAGAAAAGACCTCATAGAGGTAGCCTCTTGAATCATTATTCACGTATGGTTTAATTTTTTTCATTTTTTTTGTAAAACTCTATTATTAAGGAGGTTATTTTTTTTATATCTTTACCATTTAAGGAATCATGTATTGGTAAATTCAGGGCATTATAAGCCATAAAATTGGTATTTGGATAGTCTTTATCTTTACAGAAGTCTTTGAAAAAAGATATCTTATTTATTGGCCAATATCTAAATGATGAATAAACTCCCTTCTCTAGTAAATACAATGCTAAATCATCTCTTCTTGAAGAATAAATAGTACAGAAATAATTAGAGTAGTTATATTTTTTAACAGATTGGCTTATAAATTTAATATCCTCAAGGCTTGCAAGAGACGACTCATATAACTTTCTATTCTTGGATCTAATTTTTAATTTTTTATTTATTCCTTTCATTTGACTTACCCCAAGACTCGCGGCTAGATTTGACATAACAGCCCTTCTTCCAAGACAGGTAATATCGTACTCCCACCATCCAGCTAACCCCTTGCTTTTAGCTACATCAAGTCCAGATTTACTTCTAGCTGGTAAGCCTAGATATGTAAACTCTTTAAATTTTTGCATCAATTTTTTATTTTTTATTACTGCAGCTCCGCCTTCGCCAGTTGTAATAAGTTTCATTGCATCAAATGAATAGCAAACAAAATCTGCTGATTTATGAATATAAGAGGTATTGTTTACATGAGATGTTCCTAGGCTTGCAGCTGCATCGACTAATATTAAACAATTTTTACCAACAACTTTTTTAAGTTTTTTAACATCGATCGGTATGCCGCCATAATCCGTAACAAATATAGCTGAAGGGGTTTGATTCTTACAAAACTTTTCTAGTTCATTTATACAGATATTTCCTGTTGAAATATCAATATCTAAAATCTCTAGTTTTGCACCTGATGCCAAAACTGCAGTTGGAACACTAGGAAAGGAATTTGTTGGCACAATGACTATATCGCTTTCGATTAAGGAAAGTGAATCACAAATAGCAAAAATTGCATCTGTGCAACTTGAAACAGTGTGAACCTGATCTTTTTTAACCCCTAAAAAGTTAGATAGCAGTTCTTCGAATTTATTGTTCATGTTACCACGCCCAAACCATCCACTTTCAAGTGTTTCCTTATAATGAATTAGCGCATCATCGATATCAACATTAGGCTTAAATAAATTAATCATTTATCTTCTTACCTCAAGCCCGAAGCAAATAAATACTCCAACGCCTTAAAGGATGGAAGCCCTCTTAAAACTCCAATCTTAGAACTAGATTGATTTTCTTGAACAAAATTTAAATCTAAAAAACACAAATCTTTTAACTTTTTTAGGTTCGAAGCCTCACAAAAGGAACCTCTTGAATCTAAAAAAATTTTTGGCTCTATGACCAACGCACCATCAATATTTGTTTTTGTTACTTGCATTATATTAAAAGACTTTAGTATTAATTAATTCTGATAAATATTTTCCATAACTATTCTTGTATGATTTAGATATTGTAAATAAGTCTTCTGAAGTTATCCATCCGTTTCTCCATGATATCTCTTCTGGACATGCTATCTTTAAGCCCTGTCTTTTTTCAAGTGTATATACAAATTGAGACGCTTCTAATAAAGATTCCGGTGTGCCTGTATCAAGCCAAGCCATTCCTCGTCCCATTATCTCTACATTAAGATTGCCTTCATCTAAATACTTTTGATTTACTGTAGTTATTTCTAGCTCATTTCTTGAAGAAGGAGCTATTTTTTTTGAAATATTAACAACATTATTATCATAGAAATATAATCCAGTGATAGCATAATTAGATTTTGGAATTGATGGCTTCTCTTCAATAGAAAGTACCCTATTTTGATCATCAAACTCTACAACGCCATATTGTGAAGGATCGTTAACCCTATATGCAAAAACTGTTGCGCCTTCATCTTTGTTAAGTGCATTTTTTATTAAAATTGATAGATCATGGCCAAAAAATAAATTATCTCCTAGTATTAGTGCGCAAGAATCATCTCCTATAAAATCTTCACCTAATATAAATGCTTGTGCGATACCATCGGGAGTTTTTTGTATTTTAAATGATATATTTACACCAAGTTTTTTAAAATTTGATAATAATTCTTTATACCTTGGGTGGTCTTCTTCTGTCGTTATTATTAGTATATCTTTTATTCCAGCAAGCATTAGAGAAGATAGTGGATAATAAATCATAGGTTTGTCATATACTGGTAGTAAATGTTTTGATATTACTTTTGTTATTGGATGCAGCCTTGATCCTGTTCCTCCTGCTAATACTATTCCTTTCATAATTTATGCCTTTTTGCCTATTTTACTGAATTATTTAAGTACCAATTAATAGTTTTGGTTATTCCTGTCTCAAACGTTTCGGCTGGAGACCACCCAAGCATATTTTGGATTTTATTGGCATTAATTGCATACCTCCGATCATGGCCTGGTCTATCTTGAACATAAGTTATTAACTCAACATAGCTTCTAATGTGTTTGCTTGGTAAAGTTTTATCTAAAATCTTACATATTGTATTAACAACATCAATATTAGTTTTTTCATTTCTGCCACCAATATTATATGTTTCCCCAATATTTCCATTAGTTGCAATAAGATATAATGCCTTTACATGATCATCAACATACAACCAATCCCTTATTTGGAGTCCGTCTCCGTAGATTGTTAGAGGTTTATGGTTAATTGCATTATTAATCATCAAGGGAATAATTTTTTCTGGGAATTGATAAGGACCATAATTATTTGAACAATTAGTAATAATAGCTGGCAAGCCATATGTTCTGTGCCATGCTCTTACAAGGTGATCAGAAGATGCTTTTGAGGCAGAGTATGGTGAACTAGGGTCATAAGCTGTTGATTCCTCAAAAAAACCAGAATCTCCAAGACTGCCAAATACTTCATCTGTTGAAATATGAATAAATCTAAATTTATTTTTTAATAAATCAGTAGCGTTTTTATAGTAAGACCTACTAGTTTCAAGGAGATTGTATGTTCCTATTATATTGGATTGTATAAATGCGTCAGGTGATTCTATTGATCTATCAACATGAGACTCTGCAGCAAGATTCATAACTATCTGTGGCTTGAAGTCTTCAAATATTTGCAATAAATCAAGACTGCAAATATCTTTTTTGATAAATTTATATTTGTGCTTACTTACAAAAGACTCAACTGCATTTTGGTTTGCAGCATATGAAAGCTTATCTATATTAAGGATATTGCAATCTGTTTCTTTGCTTAGAAATCTAATAAGTGCAGATCCAATAAATCCACAACCGCCTGTAATAAGAATATTAATAATATATAACCTTAATTAAAAATTACTCTAACCCACCAAAATCATCATTTAATAAATCATATCTGACCATCTCGGAAACCATATCTTTAAAAGAAATTTTTCTTTCCCAGCCGAGTTCATTTTCAGCTAAACTAGAATCTCCATGAAGTATTTCAACTTCTGCAGGCCTAAAATACATTTCATCAATTTCAACAAGAACTTTTCCTGAGCTTTTATCTACTCCTTTTTCGTTTATACCAACACCTGTCCACTCAATGTTAATATCTACCTCTTTAAAAGCAATTTCTACAAAATCTCTAACAGTATAAGTTTCACCAGTAGCTATTACATAATCTTTTGGTTCGTCTTGTTGTAGCATTAGCCATTGAGCATAAACATAATCTTTTGCATGCCCCCAATCTCTTTTAGCATCAATATTCCCAAGTTTTAGTACATCTTGTTTTCCTTTAGATATTTGTGCAACTGCTTTTGTAATTTTTTTTGTAACAAAAGTCTCCCCTCTTCTTGGAGATTCATGGTTAAATAAAATTCCGTTGCATGCAAACAAATTATAAGACTCTCTATAATTTACAGTTATCCAATAAGCATAAAGTTTTGCTACACCATATGGAGATTTTGGATAAAATGGAGTAGTTTCACTTTGGGGTTCTGTTCCTGGAATTCCACCGAAAAGCTCAGATGTAGATGCTTGATAATATTTACAGGAACTACCCAAATCTCTTACCGCATCTAAAATTCTTATTGCTCCCAAGCCATCGACATCTGCGGTATATTCAGGAACATCAAATGAAACTTTTACATGTGATTGAGCTCCTAAATTATATATTTCATTGGGCTTAAGATCAGATAAAAGCCTATGAATATTACTTGAATCAGTCAGATCTCCGTGGTGAACATGAAAATTCTTGCTATCCAAAATATGATTTATTCTTTGAGAAGTAAAAACAGATGCCCTTCTCATAATAGAATGAACTTCATAACCTTTTTCTAGTAATAATTCTGCAAGATATGACCCGTCTTGACCAGTTACGCCTGATATAAAAGCTTTTTTCATATTTATTCCTTAGTTTTGGTTGTCTTACCAATGAAGAGTTCCTTGGTAAAGACTAATATTAAAGAGAAGATGAATCCAAACATGAAACCAAGGATGCAAATTATAGCTCGACTTGGCTTTGATTTGAATTGAGGGATAAAAGGAGGATCAATAATTTTTAATAGGTAGTCTTCGTTGATTTTCGCCAACATTTTCTTTTTTAATTCCATATCAGATAACTTAGATATTGACTCTTTCAATGATATTTGAGTAGTATTTAAAAATTCTTCTTCTAAGAATTCTAAAGATTTATCAGCCTCTAAAAGAGCCTGTTTTCTAGATATTTCATTTAGATTAGAAATGATAACAGTTAAAAAATTTTCTGCGTGAGTTGGGGAAACAAGTTCGACATAAAGATTAATGAACCCTGAATTTTTGTCTATGCTATATGAAAAAACCTCACTATTAAATACTTTATGTAGTTCTAATAATGAGGGTTCTTTTAGTGCGGGTGGCTTTATATCTCTTACCCATAAATTATTTTCTTTATCATAAAGTTTTGAATTAAATATTATAGAGTCGTTGACCTGGTCATAACCTTTAGAAGCTATAATTATTGGTCCAAAATCTTCAATGTCTTTAGCTATTAGTTCTATAAAATATCTTGACTGCAATATAGCAATAGCTATGTCGGTCTTATTCTCAACTCCGCCTCCTGAAGGCAGCGATATTCCTGCCATTGATGCAATGCCGCTATATTGAGAAAGAAGGCCCTCTGCAGATGAGCTACCGTCTTTTTGAGATAACAAGGCTGATGAAATGTAATAATTTGGTAGAGAGAGAGCATAAACAACAGAAGCAATAGAGGTTAGAAATGTGATGAGTAATATTAAAATCTTATTTTTCCATATAACTTTAATACCATTTATTACGTCAATTGATGAAACATCATTTTCTATTTTATTCATTCTTCACATTATATATATTTATATGGTTTAAAAATACAATATAAAAGATATTAGTATTTTTTTAAATGGTACCCGGAGCCGGACTTGAACCGGCACGCCATTGCTGGCGAGGGATTTTAAGTCCCTTGTGTCTACCAATTCCACCACCCGGGCATTTGATAATTTTAAAGAAATCAGTATAACAATAAAAAAAATTTACAAAACAAAAATATTAAATAAAATTAAAAAAATTATAAAGTAAATCCGTCATCCGTAATTATATTTTGTCCATTAATGTATGTGCTTTTTTCACTAAGCAAAAAGGTTAGTGTTCCAATTATATCTTCAGGGTTGAGCATGCCCTTAGTAAGGCATTTTTTATTATAAGCGTCTATAAAGGATTTTGGTTGTTGAGAAATAATGCCGCCAGGACTTAATGCATTTACTCTTATATTTGTACCTGCAAGATACTTTGCTAAATACTTTGTTAAATGGATTATTGAGGATTTAATTACCGCATATTCTACTGGCATTGTCATTTCTGTATTATTATATATATCAAATTTTGGAGGAATTACTCCATAAATAGAAGCAATGTTGATGATATTACCATAACCCTGTGACTTAAAAAAATTTGCAAAAATTTGTGATGTTAAAAAATATCCTCCAACATTTAAATTAACATTTTCTATAAAATCATTATAGCCAACTTTAAAAAAATCATTTCCATAATTCTTATTTCTTGGGTAGGCATTATTAACAAGCGCATCAATTTTTTGATACTTTTCAAGTATAACTTCAACTGCATTTGTAACGGATTCTTTTGAATTGATATCAAGTTTTATAGAATCAACACAACTGAGGTTAAGTTCATGATTAAGCTCGTCCTCGCATTTTTTTGCTTCATCAATATTAATATCAGCAATTACTGGGATACCTCCCTCTGACGCAATCGACTTACAAAAATTTGAACCCAACAGCCCGGCCCCACCTGTAACAACTATTACCTTGCCTTCTAAATCTTTTCCAATCATAGATGTATTAACTAAAATATCTTAGGGTTTTTGATAATGCTTCTGCTTGAATATCCATTTCTTCAAGAGAGTTTTGATTTGTTGTAAATTGAAGTATTCTTGGTTGGACTAATTCAGCATTCGGACAAATTCCATCATTAGTATTCATAAGAGGCAAGCCCATTTGCTTTTGTATTTGGTGAATCTCTGGTATTGACCCTTCCTTGTAAAGTAATGCCCAGGCTGCATATATACCATCACCACCAAATGAAACATGTTTTTTCCTAAACTCTACCCAGTCTATGGAATCATTAATTATTTTTGCTGCAAAACACCAATAAGAACTTATGTCACCATCAGGAAGATATTGCGAAGAAATTACTCCAGCACCATCTTTTTTTACCACTTCTTTGTATAAAGCTCCCATTTTCTGTCTTTTATTAATAAAATATTCCATCCTCTCGACTTGCCCAAGAGCAACAGCTGCAGCAACCTCAGGCAGACGATACATAAATCCATAATGAGAATGTCTAGTGTATGAAGGGTTTTGAAACATATCTTTACTAACTCTTATTTTTCCACTCTTTGCAGTTGCATTCTTAAACCCTTGGGTTCCTAGTTTTCTAAGATAATCTCCAAGACTTTCATTGTCAGTGGCAACTATTCCCCCATCACCACATGATAAATGTTTTGAATTTTCAAAACTCCAGCTACCTATATCACCTATGGTTCCTGCAACTTTTCCCTTATGTGTTGCTAGATAGCATTCGGCGCAATCCTCTAAAACTTTTAAATTATTTTTATTTGCAATCTTCATAATCTCAGTCATGTCGCACATTTGACCATATAAATGTATTGGCATTATTGCCTTAGACTTAGGAGTTATTTTTGATTCTAGGTCCTTTGGACACATGAGAAAAGTATCAGGATCTATATCAACAAATACAGGAATAGCATTACAGTAAAGTATTGCATTCATACATGAAATAACTGTAAGTGGCGATACCAAAACCTCATCTCCATATCTAACTCCCATTGCCCAAAGGGCAGCATGAAGTGTGGTTGTTCCAGAGTTAAACGTTATTGCATAATTTTTTTTATGACTTTCTGCAAACTGAGCCTCTAGCTTCGAATTCATATTTCCAGAAGTTGCACTAGCGAATCCCGAGGAAAGAACCTCTTCTACATATTTCCTTTCATTTCCCTCAAATCTCCAAGAATTTCCAGCCATAATATCTCACTTTTAAAAAATTAAATTATAAATTATTTTCCTTGAATAGATATTCATTTATGTGAAAATCTATTGCATCATCTATTTCGAAGTTTTGCCACCTTTCTATCTCATAACTAATTAATTTTTCTACATAGAAAGATTTATTCTTATAAAAGGAGTCTACTTTGCTAATGTATATAACTCCATAAGGGAAAAAAGCTTGATCAGCCTGTTGTCTTTGATAGATGTCTTTCCTTGCAGGATAATATGAAGTAAGGAAGCCTTGATTATTAATTTTTTTTACAATATCTGGATGTTCAGTGTGAACTTCTCCACATGAAACCAAAGAATCTGCAATAGGGTTATCGATTATTTTTGAAATAGCATTATCGATATCATTTGCTTTTCTTAGAGGCGAAGTGGGTTCAAGTAATGCAACATAATCATATCTTTCCCCTATGCTCTTGAAATAATCTAGGGCATGTATTATTAATTCCCATGATGGAGAGGTATCTTTAGCTAAATGCTTTGGTCTCATTTCAGGTATTTCAACGCCAAGATTTTTAACTATTTCTGCAATCTCATTGCAATCAGTTGAAACAAATAATCTATCCAATAATTTTGATTTTTTTGCTGACTCAATGGTCCAGTGTATAAGAGGTTTGTTATTAAAAGTTTTAATATTCTTCCCAGGAAGCCCCTTTGATCCTCCTCTTGCAGGGACTATAGAAAGAATTTTTTTATTTTTATACATTTAATTTTTCTAAACTTACGAATCCTAACTCGGAATCTATTACTGAGATCAAGGAGTTACATATAAATTTAATTGCATTTTTATCTAGACTGATAGATGAAGGCAAGCTTAAGCCCCTTCTTGAGATATCTTCAGATATAGGATTTGCTTCATAAATAGCTATATTTTTAAAAGCAGGCATCTTATCCATTGGGTAAAATACAGGCCTAGATTCTATGCCATAGTTTTTTAATTTACTTAGTATTTCATCTCTTGAAATATTTAAATTATGTTTTAGTAATACTGTAAAGAGCCAGTGACAATCTGAAGAATTATCTGATACTTTTTGAAACTCGAAATAATTGGTTTGATTTAAATAGCCTTTATAAGATTCCCATATCATCTTTCTTTTATTTTGGAAATACTCTAACTGTTCTAATTGAGCACAACCAATTGCAGCTTGAATATTGGTAAGCCTATAATTAAAACCAACATATTCATGCCAGTACCTTTTCTCTTTAGACATTCCGTGATCTCTTAAGACCAAAGCCTTTTCATAAACATTGGTATTTTTAATAAGAAGTGCTCCACCCTCTCCTGTTGTAAGAACTTTATTTGCAAAAAATGAAAAGGTTGCTGCATCACCAAATGAGCCAACATACCTGTCTCCTATTTTAGCTCCAAGAGCCTCTGCACAATCTTCTATTACAAATAAATTATTAGCTTCTGCAAAAGCCATAATTGATACCATGTCACAAGGGTTACCATAAATATGAACTGGCATAATTGCTTTTGTTTTAGGAGTAACTGCATTGCTAATAGCTTCAAGTGATAAATTCCAACTGTTTTGATCTATATCTACCAGAACTGGTGTTGCGCCAGCATGAACAATGGAATTAACTGATGCACCAAAAGTAAAATTAGGTACTATAACTTCATCGCCTGCACCAATACCAAGGGATTCAAGAGCTAAGTGAAGAGCTGTTGTCCCATTACTAGTGGCTAGGCAAAAGTTTGCACCAGAGAGATTTTTAATTCCTTCTTCAAATTTTAAAACAAATTTACCTTGAGATGAAATCCAATTAGTTGAAATACATTCAGTAACATAGTCAATTTCATTTCCATTAAGGAATGGTTCCATGACCATATAATTATGAAGACGTTTTATTGACGCAAAATCAACCATTGCACCTTTATCATCTACTAATGGAATTATCTTTATGCTATTTGATAAAGCCTTTTGAATAATCTTCTTACTTGAGTTAACGCTAAGGACTATGGGTTTTTTATTAGAACAGTCATTAGCTAGGCTGTTTAATTTAGAACCATTTAATAGGGCTCGTCTAACATCTCCGTCTGTTATAGATCCAATAATTTGGTTATCAGCTTCAATAAAAACGATGCCTAGCCCGGTCTTGTTTATTTTTGAAATAGCTTCAGCAATAGTTGATTCCGAATGTATTTTTAGATCTGTTATTTCCATTAGTATATTTTTTTTTCTGCAAGCTCAAGTTGCTGTTTCATAGCAGCTGGTTCTAAATTATATAATTCAAGAGAATAATAATTCAATGAAGTGTTGATGTGATTCCAAAACCAAGAACTGTCTAATAATATATTATTCGTATCTTCTAAACCATCATTATCACTTAGGTGATAAGCGCATACCGAATCTCTAAATTCTTCTAAGTAATCTTCAGCTGAAAAATTTAGAGTATTTGCTGAAACTTTTAAATGAGCAACATCAATCAAAAGCCCTACATTTTCATCTGTGCTATTTATAATTTCATTGGTTTCCTTGCTATCAACCATTAACAACGGGTTTTCTTGGAATTCTTGAAAGTTTTTACTAGATAAAACATTATTTTCTATCATAAGCTTTACGTTCTTCGATTTGGCAAATTCTGACAATTTATTTACTCTTTCAATAAAAATAGATTTGGATTGATTCCTGTCGTTGATAAAGCGTTTGCTTATCTTATTACCAAGCTCGTCAACCATTGGGTCAATAAGGTAACCAGCATGAAAACTATAATAACCAGATTTTATTATAGATGCGTGTTCTATTGCTATTTTAGCGTGTTCGATGCTTTTTGAAGCAATTGATTCATTTAATGTTCCTAAATTAAAGACAAATGGGTCTTTTGCTGGAGGAAAGTAATTATGTAAAGCAAGTGAGTAGTTTGAACTTAATGAAATTAAATCTTCTAGTGTTGTTTTATTATATAGACCTCCAGAGAGCTCGAAAGCATTTATATTTTCTTTTGAAAGAATTTGAATTGCATCTATAAATGAAATGTCTTTATAACCACCAGTTGAAACATAAATCATTTTTCAATTAACCTAGCTTTATTTCCAACCATTAAGGCACCTTTTTTTTCAATGTTATGAATAATGGTAGTTCCCGCCCCTATAACCACATCGTCACTTATACTAATATTTTCAATAATGGTGCTATTAGCACCTATAAAAACATTATTACTAATACTTACATTTCCACATAATACAGCAGAAAGAGATAAATGGTTTCCATTACCTAATTCTGATTGATGTTCTATTATTGCGCCTGTATTGATAATATTATTGTTTCCAATTTTAACTTTTGAACCAATTACCGCATTTGGACCTATAACATTTGCTTCTCCTAGTGATGATGAATTATCAACATATGCCGAAGAGTGAACAATGTTGGGGGTATTAAAACCTATATCAATTAACTTTTGATAGATATTTTCCCTAAGGATGTTGTCACCAACTGCAATAACAGCATATTTACTGCCTTTTTGATATAAATCATTAGCTAAATCTAAGCTTCCTATGACTTTATATCCCATAATTGTCTCAGATTCATCAAAGTCTTTTTTAGTATCTAGCAATCCTTTTATTGAAAATTTATTATCTAATGCCATAGATATAACAAACCTAGAATGACCGCCGCATCCTATAACTACAATATCATTCAAATCATTCATTCAAAATCCTTTAAATACACCATTGAGTCAGCTGCGATATCACAAACTAATTTCTTTCCTATAATAGATGGAATATAGCTTGCAAGCAGACCAGAGCCTGGTCGCTTTAAAGTTAAATCTTTAAGCTCAACAACATGTCCCTTATAAAGCTCTTTAGTAAAGAAAAGACTTTTTCTTGCAATTTCTCTCATTTGCTCTTCCTCCTTCTGAACCCTCTTTACTGGATCTCCCAAGGAAGTCTCTGTTAATCTTATGGCGTTAACAAGCTCTTTAAATTCTTCTGGTGTAGAGGAGGCTTTGTGATCAGGACCAGGAAGGTTTTTATCTAAAGTAAAATGTTTTTCAATTACCTTAGCACCTAATACAATTGAAGCAACTGCAGGTATAAATCCAATAGCATGATCAGAGTAACCTACAGGTAAGTTATATCTTTTTTTCAAAGATGTCATTACAGATAAATTTAAGCTTTCAAATTTACAAGGATAGTTAGAAACACAATGCAACAAGATAATATTCATATTATCTTTTGCTCTGTATATTTCTATTACTTCATCTATTTCTTGCAAAGTTGCCATTCCAGTTGAAATTATTACAGGCTTACCAGTTCTAGCTAAGAAGTCATGTAAAAGTAAATCTACAATATCAGCAGATGCAGTTTTAAAAGTCTTTACTCCAGCCTCATGAAGAAACTTTGCACTATCGACATCATAAGGAGTTGAAATAAACTCAATATCTAAGTCTTTGCAAAACTGTATTATAGGAATATGATCTTCTCTTGACATTTCAAGCGATTCAATCATCTCATAGTGTGACTCAGAGCTCTTTGTTGTTTCTTTTTGGTATGCAACTTTTGGAGTGGATTTACTTACTAAAGACTTAGCTGTAAAAGTCTGGAATTTAACAGCGTCTGCACCCGCTTCTTTGGAAGCCAGGATCATTTGCTTTGCTAAATCAATATCTCCATTATGATTAACACCTATCTCAGAAATAATAAAACAGTTATCTTTTTTCATTGTCATTAACTACTCGTACTTAATATTGTTTCTAGTTTATCTGATGTCTTAGAGTCAAGTAAATTTTCAAAGAGAGAAGAATATAAATCTTTTAGTTTCATATATACTTTAGCGTTGAAATGGAGGCTGAAGCCGGAATCGAACCGGCGTAAACGGCTTTGCAGGCCGCTGCATAACCACTCTGCCATCCAGCCGTGATTCTATGTAAAAGCATTGTATAGCAGATTAGAATATTTAAAAGACTACTCTGAATAATACTCAGTTCTTTCAATATCTTCCTCCACACATTCATCTCCATATTGAATCTCTATTAGATGACAGGTTTCTTTGAATGGATTTGTAATTTGATGCCATTCACCAAGTGGAACCAAATAGTGATCAAATCTATTGAGTTGAATATTTTCTTTTTTATCTGGATCATCCTTGCTGTAATTGACCACACATGAACCTTTGCTAACCATCCATATTTCATGCCTTTTAAAGTGTTTTTGAAAGCTCATTCCTTTACCAGGGTAAACTATTAGCTCTTTTACTTTAACCTGTTCTTCTTCAAATAAATTATAGAAAGAGCCCCATAATCTTTCTTCGTAATAGTATTGCCATTTTTTTAATATCCAAGAAGACGAGTTTTTTTTATCATCTCCTCCAACGCTGAATAGGAATTCAACCCCCTCAACAGACATTTCAGGTATATTGCCTTGATTTCTATCCCCGCCATTTGCAAAAGCAATATCATCATTTGGAAATAATTCTTTAACTTTTTTTAAAGCATTAGTAGCACTTCCCTTATCATCATCATCAAAATCTATTACTGAGTCGACAGCAGAGAGGCTTTCAATTATTGCTTTACGCTCTTTAAATGGCATAAAAAATTTACCTTTTTTATTTACAAGCCAGTTGTCACTATTTAAAGCAACAACAAGATGATCTCCAAGTTTTTTTGCTGCTTTAAAATAAGCAATATGGCCTGAATGTATTGGATCAAAACCGCCACTTACAATTATTATTTTCATATAAATTTATAGTTAAATTTTAAACATTATAAAGCTTTGAACTATTTATATACAAACAATTACATGCTTAAAGTCTTTCATAATTTTTTTTAAAAGAGTTGAAGGTATACAAGAAACCAGTATATAAAGTGATGAATAAAGAAATGAATAAAAAAATATCTGCGACAACTATAAGAAGCATATTATTTATAGTTAAAGCTAGAAGGTAAATGCTAATAGTAAAAAGCTGAATAGTAGTTTTTATTTTTGCAAGGAATGTAACCTTTGTTGCATCACTTTTATTATTTCTGGCATTTAAGTCTCTTAATGCGCCAACCCAAATCTCTCTAGTTATGATTAAAGCAGCAAAAAATGCAATCAAATAACTTGAAAGGTTTACTGCTAGACCAAAAAATACAAATACTATAAGAATTTTGTCGGCAATTGGATCAAGAATTTCTCCTAGCTGAGAAACTGCATTATATTTTCTTGCTAAGTAACCATCTAACCAATCTGTAAAACTAGCAAAATAAAACAAGATAAGTGCTAGCAGGTAACCATCTGAAGACATCAATAAAAGAAAAATAATTGCTGCTAATATAATTCTTGAAAATGTTAGAAAATTTATAAAAGTAATCATTATTTAATATTTTGTTTTATTAGATTAGCTATTTTGTCATTAATGCCTCTGACAGTCATTAAATCTTCAATATTTGCAGATTTTATATTTTTTAAACTTTTAAATTTTAAAAGAATCCTATTTTTTAATGCGGGTCCAATACCAGGGATTAAGTCTAGTTGTGATTTTTTTATAGAGCCCCTTTTCTTCTTTCTTTGAGCAGTTATTGCAAATCTATGTGACTCATCTCTCATTTCCTGAAGAACAAGATATGCTTTTGAGTACTTATCTAATTCTACAACACCATTATCAGCAAGAATTGTTTCAGTAGCTCTTACCCTATTCGATCCTTTAACAATTGAAATAACCTCAATATCGTTATAGATCGATTTATCAATTACTGATTTGCTATATTTCAACTGAGTTTTACCACCATCTATTAAAATGATATCTGGCTTAATATTGGGATCATCATAATACTTTATTCTTCTTTCAAGCACGTGTTCCAAGGAACCTACATCATTGCCAGACAACTCTCTAGCAATATTAAAAGTTCTATATTCCTTTTTTTGAGGGCCTAGATTGGAAAATACCACGCATGATGAAACAGCATGTTCTCCAGAAATATGACTAATATCAAATGCCTCAATTTTTTTAATATTATCTTTTAAATTCATAGCATTTTTAAGCTCATTAAATGCAAAGGTATATTTATCCTCTTTGCTAATATGATTTTGTATAACTTGTTTAGCATTTATTTTACAAAGATTAAAAATCGGTCGAATGGATTTATCAGGAGTATGGGTTAGATTTACTTTAACGTTATATTTTTTTTGAATTACTTTGGATAAAAGGTCTTTCGATTTCAATGCGTCAGAAGACATAATTTTCTTTGGGATATCTGGCTGATTATCATAAAAGTTCAATACTGCGCTTTGATAAACTTCCTCTAATGAATCATAGTGAGCCTGTTTTATAAGATGAGTTTTCGTGCCTCTTATTTTTCCTCTTCTTACAACAATAATACATATGCCTAGATAGTTATCTTCTGCATGGACAGAAAAGATATCAACATCCCTGGCCAGAGTTACAACAGACTGCTCCTCTCTTAATAGTTGAAGTCTTTTGAGCCTATCTCGGATTTCTGCTGCTTTTTCAAATTGAAGATTTTCTGATGCTTTTTCAATATCTGAGGTTAATTTATTGATAGTTTGATTATCAGAAGAGGAAAGGTAAGATTTTGCACTAGCAATATCCTCGAAGTAATCTGTTTTTGATATTTTTTTCACACATGGAGCTGAGCATCTTTTCATTTGAAATTCTATACATGGACGAGTCCTATTGGTAAAGGTTGTATCACTACAATTTCTTACTTGAAAAATTTTTTGTATTTCTTTGATGGATTTCTTAACTGCTTCTGAGCTAACAAATGGTCCAAAGAATTTTGAATCAACGGCTTGCTTAGTTCTCTTTGAGTAAATACCCGGGTACTCATGATCTAAAGAAAAGAAAATATAAGGATATGTTTTGTCATCTCGTAAAAGAATATTAAATTTGGGTTTATTTTCTTTGATCAGCATTTGCTCTAATAAAAGAGCCTCAACCTCGTTCTTTGTTGTGAAAGTTTCTATATTGTCCGTTAGTAGCTTTATCTGTCTGGTTTTTCGATCTTTGAATGAGTTACCAAAATAGCTTGAAACTCTTTTTTTTAAATTTTTTGCTTTACCAATATAGATAATTTCGTGGTTGCTAAAAAATTTATAAACTCCAGGTGTGCTCGGAACCTTTGTAAGCTCAACCGCCATGCTCATCAAGATATTTGTTGGTAAAAATTTTCCCTGCGCCAACCCCATATTGGTCAAATGGATTTATTTCTAGCATTTGGGAGGTCATAAAAGTTCTATGCTCCCATGAGGCGATTAAGTATCCAAGATTAAATGGATTCAATGTTTTTAGTGTAAATAAATTTGTAGGTACGTTTGAGTTTACTTTTTCATAATCTTTGAGATCAGCATTGTCACCATTAGCCAATAAATTGGCTTGAGCCTGAGACTGAGCAAAAAGTAATTTATTTTTATTCTTGTAATCTTCAATAGTAAATATATCTGCGCATACAGAAGCTGTTCCTTGGTGGAGTAACTGGAAATAGGAGTGCTGTGCGGTTGAGCCAAATCCACCAAAAACTATTTGACCCGTTTTTTGAAATATTGAATTTTTGTTTGGTTGCTTACCTATTGATTCCATCTCTAGCTGCTGAGCATAGTCATTAAAGAACCTCATTTTCCAACTATATGCTAGTAATACTCTTGTCTCCCTATGCATAAAATTGCTATACCAAAGATCACTGAATGAAAGAGTCTTAATAAAATCCTTATACTGTTTATCATTTAAAAGCAGATTATCAGCCTCCCCGCCTCCCTTTAAAAATTCTATAAAATCTTTACCAAGCTCCAAAATTGCAGGAAGTGAAATAGGTGACCACATTGAATATCTTCCTCCAATCTCGTTAGGAAAAGTAATCATATTATTAAAACCAAGTTCTTTTGCTTTATTTGGTTGAGAAGTGATTGCAATAAAATGATCATTAAATTTACAATTTTGTAATATCCAATTTTTTGCAAACTTAAAACTTTGAAGGGTTTCATCTGTGCTAAATGACTTAGATGAAACAATAAAAAAAGTTTCTTCTTGAACTAACGGCTCAACAGTTTCATTGAATTCAATATGATCTGGGCCTGTTAAAAAAATATGATTGAAATGTCTTGTACTTGAATTGGTTAGAGTTTCTATAAGAAGCTTAGGGCCTTCGAAAGAACCACCAATACCTATAGTTACAATATTTTTTATACCTTTTTCTAGAAGCTTAACCCTTAGGTCGATACAATCTTCGATTGTGCTTCTGCAATTTTGAAATAGCTCATCTGCCTGGAAGTTATTAGGCTTTTCTGAAAAAATATCTCTATACAGATGATGAAGAGCGGATTTTTTTTCTGTTACGTTTATCTCTTTTCCATGAAATAAATCCTTAATACCCTGATCAATATTTAGGTCTTTATAAATTGAATCAAATAAACTAAATATTTCTTTATTAAAACCTTTTAAGAGAGACTTATAACTCAATGCTTTGCTTTCAAAAAAGAAATCAAATATCTCGCCATTAGTATTTTTAGACTTTTCTTGAAGCTCTTCTTTAACGTTCATATTAATTTATGGAGTTGAAAATATTTTTAAGGACATCTTGGGGATCTACAGCCTCAGTGATGGGCCTTCCAATTACTAAATAATTAGCTCCAAGCTCAATAGCCTTCTGCGGAGTCATTACTCTACTTTGATCATCATTTAAATCAGACAAGCGGATTCCTGGAGTAATAGAGAGGAGTGACTCTTTTTGTTTTACTAAATTTAACTCATGTGGAGAGCAAACCACCCCATCAATCCCAGCTTGTATTGCAATTTCAAGCATTGTATTTACCTGAGATGCTGCATCTCTCTGATAAATTATATTTGTATCATCATCAGTCAGGCTTGTAAGAGCGGTAACACCAAATACTTTTATATCAGTTCCATTAACAGCTTCCATGGCAGCCTTCATCATCTGAAGCCCACCTGAGGTATGAATTGTAAGCATATTAATTGGGAGAACTTTTAGGCCTTCAATTGATTTTTTTACTGTATTGGGTATGTCATGCAGCTTTAAGTCTAAAAAAATATCAAAGCCTTTTTTAGATGCATGTAAGATAGCCTCATGCCCAAGAGCATTAAAACTCACACTTCCAACCTTCAACATACAAAGATCTGAATCAAGAGAATCTACAATATTTTTAAAAGCATCCAGACGATACTCATCAACAGCTACGATAATGTTTTTAGACATAATTTCTGAATTTTAAACTATTAGCTACTTATCTACTAATGATTTAGAAGGCTTAAAATGCATTGTGGCAGTCTCTCCAAGATAAGAGACTTCTTTTGTTTTAGGATTGATAAACTTTCTAGGTCGAATATATTTTTTTGAAAAAGTTCCAAACCCTCTAATTTCAACTTTATCATCGAACGCAACAGCATCAACAATAGACTCTAATATAGAATCTATTGCTAATGAAATTTGTGATTTAGTGAGGTGTGGAAATTCT
>Ga0206129_10000846_pt1 | contig 44792 bp, 54 predicted proteins | sample Helgoland_Spring_8_FD_148616 | JGI IMG/M metagenome (GOLD analysis project Ga0206129, IMG submission 148616) | Pelagic subsurface seawater microbial communities from Kabeltonne, Helgoland, North Sea - Helgoland_Spring_Bloom_20160502_2 | ecosystem: Environmental > Aquatic > Marine > Epipelagic ...
AAGAAAGAAGCGAAACGTCTTGTTCGAGACTTTAATGAAAGTGCTGCTATAGGGTACTTACCTCCCCTCAGGGACGCCATACACTACGTGAAAAAAATTCACGAAGAGTTAGGTTATGTATTTCACTGTATAACTTCTTTAAGTGACGATGAGAACGCGCAAAGGTTGCGTACTATGAACTTGAAAAAGTTATTCGGTGAGACAGTCTTCGAGAAGTTTACCTACCTTGATACGGGTGCTGACAAGGACGAAGTTCTTGCTAAGTACGAAGGTAAGGATTACCTTTGGGTTGAAGACAAGGTTGAAAACGCCATAGAAGGTGCGAAGGTTGGTCTTGAAGGTGCTGTTATGAAGCATGGTTTCAATATTGATGCTATCGAACCAAATGGTTTGGTTGGTTTCGCTAACTGGAAAGAAATCTACGAGTACTTAAAATAAGACTAAATATCCTTGTAATGTAAACAAGGAGAATAACAATGGCACAACAAACCGTTGACACACCTACAGGACAAGCAACTGTTGACTTAGAAAAGTATACGGAACTTGTCCTAAAAGTAGATGAAGCACAAGACAAAATAAAAGAGATGGAGTCTCTCTCAAAAGAACTCAAAGTCGCGACAGCAGTAGCAAAACCCGTACAAAAAGGGTTTCTATCTATATTCCGAGACGAAAATAATATCAACGAAAAATCAATTATAGGATTCGCCTCGTTTCTTATGATGGTTGCCTTTGGTGTTGTTGACCTAATAACAGGTCTCGATGGTACACCTCTAGAAATATCTGATACAATCTATACATCCTTTGTTGTTGTAACACTAGGTTCGTTTGGTATTGCTGAAGCAGGAAAAGCATTCTCAGGAAAATAAAATAGTGCTTGACTTTTATACAAAAGTATAGTATACTTAAAGAGTCCTTTACGGAAGGTGGTATATATGAGAACAAGTAAAGAAAACATATGGCATTTCGTATGCTCATCTTGTAAAGGATGGTTTAGTATTGCTACAATGGATGAATGGAAACCTAAGAAACTCTATTGTCCACACTGTGGAGAACAACATACATCATTTGTTTATGATAAGTGGAAAGATAGAACATGAAACCATCATTAAGGAAAGTTCCAGGAGAATGGATAGTTTTATTTCCGATTATAGTTAGTCTCTTTACTAACTGGCAAGTTGGTCTTTGTGCATTCGTAATTTGTATTTTACTTTGCTTTTTAGAATGGGATTAAAATGAAGAAAATAAGAAGATTAATCTATCAAGTATCGGTAGGTAAACCAAGTAAGTTATATGAACACTGTATACAATCCGTAGCAGAGTATTGTAAGAAATATGATATAGAACATATAGTATTAACGAAACCTAAGTTGCGTATTGCTCCGGATATCTTTACAAATTATCGTAGTAAAGAATCCTATGAAAAGTATGGAGGGTATCTTCCTATCTATGAGAAAGAGAATGCCTTTGACCTCATTGATAAGTATGACCAGATTGGTATTATAGATGCTGACATTTATATAAGACCTGACTCACCTAATATATTTACTGAGTTTGGACATGATAATGTATGGGGTTCAGTAAGTGAACGTGAGATGGATATCAATGATAACTATATAAGAAAGATACAAAACTATTCTCATATGCAGTATGCTAGTTTACATAATAGAAGAGGTGACTTTAAACCTAACGATAGAGGTTATGAGTTCTTTAATATGGGTATGATACTTTTTAACTGTCAACTTCTTAAACCTTACCTCAAAGGACAGAACGCATTCGAGTTTCTAATGAGGGCAGAGTTTAAAGACTTCGTTGACGGTAAGGGTGCTTGGAAATGGAGTACAGACCAAACACTCCTTAACTATTTCTTAAAGAGATATAAAATACCTACTAAACATATGGATGGTAAATGGAATGGTTTATATACCGCAGTCAATAATATAAAGGACTGTCACTTCGTTCACTTCTTCCTTAAAGATAAACTACCTTCAAGTGGAGAGAACATAGAGGAGTTGATGAAGACGATATGAAGTTATTCATTCACATACCCAAAAATGGTGGAATGACAATCCGTAATATTGATGGAATACAAAATAAAGTTATGTTCTGTTCTCATGGTAATCATGTCAGTATGGATTATACTAAAAGACTTGAAAAAAAGATGAGAGACACAGAAGACCACCAAGGGTATGAACACGCTCGTTGGAGAGATTGGAATAAAGATTTACGAACCAATCATAAGGCATTCGCTATTATAAGAAATCCTTGGGATAGAGTTGTATCACGATATCTTTTCGCAAAGAAGGTAATGTATCTTGAAAAGCATCAACCTTCAACATATGCAGACACTTCATCTTTCAAAGCATTTCTTGAGGAGAGACATAAGTGGGGCGATGAAGAGTTCATGTGGCATCGTGCAGTAAGAGGTTGGTATCCTGCCTTTGATCACGTAAGTGATGAGAAGGGTGAGAAAGTAAAATGCGACATACTAAGGTTCGAACACTATAACGAAGACACCAAACTCTACCTCGGATTATTACAAAATCCTAATCCAAGAAATATAACTCGTGTACCTAATGATTATGGTCACACAGGATATGGTAGGTCTTATAAGGATATATACAATAAAGAGAAAGAAACAGTACAGATTGTGGCAGATTGGTACAAGAAAGATATAGATTATTGGGGGTTCGATTTTGATACTCCCGCAACAAGGAACTATTGGAATGCATGAGTTAAAGAAATTATTTGATAAGTATCAATGCGATAAAGGTACAGAGAAACATCATTACTATAAAGAGTATGAAACTTATTTTGAAAACAAGCGGAACGAACCCTTAAACATACTTGAGATAGGAACCTTCAAGGGAGCATCTACTGCTGCATTTTCTGATTACTTTCCTAACGGAACCATATACACGATTGATATATTCGAGAGAAAAACGGCAGAAGATATACCATACCTTAAACGAGAAAATGTTAAGTGGTTGAAAGGTAACTCTATGGATGCTGGACTTGGTATGAGAATGAAGAAAGAATGGGGAGATGTTAAGTTTGATTATATAATAGATGATGGCGCACATTACCCTGAAGCAAATAGACTCACCTTTCAAAACTGTTACCCATTCCTAAAAAAGGGTGGTGTATATTTTGTTGAAGACTTTATACCTTTACACCTTATGTCACTAGAAGAACTAAAACACGACTGGGTAGTTAGGCATGCAAAAAGATATACTATGCTTGAACATAATAAATTTATGACAGAACTTGATCAGCATAACTATAAGTTTCATGACAGAAGAAAAGAAATAAGAACTATCGATACATTTATTGTTGCTATAACAAAATGATAAATGGATATGTAATAACACTCGATACAAATCAGGAAAGTATCGAAGCAACTCATAAATGTATCGGTTCAATCCGGAGTACAAAAAGTGAGATAGACCCTTCCGTATTTGTTGCGACTGTACCGCGTCAAATTAAACGACATCTTGAAGAGATTGATATGGGAGATGTTGTATGGACTTATCCCCTAACAAAAGAAGAAGATGGTCTTGATATCAAAACAGGACTATACCTGAGACATTACCCCACCAAAAATATATCCAGTCGTACTGCATGTATGGTATCTCATATGAGACTATGGCATAAATGCGCGACACACTATAAGAGACCGATTATCATACTTGAACACGACGCAATCTTTACACGGAAGTTTGTGTTTGAACCTCTAGAAGAAGAGTTCAAGGGAGGAATACTTGGATTGAATGACCCAAGAGGTGCAACAAGACGGAGTAACATATTCCACAATGTTGCGAGTTCTAAGATGGGGTTACAACCTGTACCGACAGTAGATGACATGGAAGTTCCACAGGGTCTCGCAGGTAACTCCGCATATCTTATCACACCAACTGCTGCTAAAAAACTACTAGATAAAGTAAGAGAAGTTGGGATGTGGGCAAACGATGCTCTTATGTGTAAACAGTTTTTCCCTTGGATGCAAGTAGTGTATCCCTACTATACAACTATACAGAGAGGATTGAAGTCAACAACTACATCATGACAAAAGCATACGTAATAACAATAATGGATAATGATAAATCGGTAGAGGTCGCAAAGAGATGCGTAGGGTCTGCTCAACTAAGAGGAACAGAAGTAGAAATGTTTCCTGCGATTACCCCAAAGGATGACCCTGTAAAACTACTTGAAGAAAAGGGTATTGACCCAAAGGCATTTGATGAGGTCTACTCACGTAATCTAAATTGTATTGCGGCATTCCTATCACATCATTCTCTCTGGGAGAAGTGCGCAAAGGGTAATGAAAACTTTGTTATATTCGAACATGATGCGTTCGTTCATTCACCTATTCCTGTCAACGCCAAGTTTGCGTATGTAATGAATATAGGTCAACCCTCATACGGTAGTTATAATACTCCATCTGTACTAGGGGTTAATCCCCTTACTTCAAAAAGATACTTTGGTGGCGCACACGCATATATGATTACTCCTATTGGTGCTCAAATCTTAGTTGATAATGCACCTCTCTATGCAAGACCTACTGACATTTATATGAACCTCACAACCTTTCCTTGGTTACAAGAATACTATCCTTATGTAGCAGACGCAAGAGATAGTTTCACTACGATACAAGTAGAACGAGGTTGTACTGCGAAACATAACTTCAGAGATGAATACGAGATTATTGATGCGTGAGGTATTTTTAACAGGATGTGATAAAAAAACTGAATGGCAACTCCCTTGGTTTATAAATAACTTTACTAGGTTTGTTCCTAACGGAGACCTTGTGATTGCTGACTTCGGTATGAGTGAAGAGATGTTGAGTCATATCTCAATGTTTACTGTGATACCTATACAATCTGGAGAGAAGGGATGGTTCAAGAAACCTCGTGCTATGCTTGCTGCATCTTCTCTTCCGGACGTAAAAAAGGTATGTTGGTTAGATACTGACTGTGAGATTGCAGGACGTGTTGACCATATATTTGATTTGAGTGAACCGCATAAACTAGGAATGGTAGAAGACAGACCTTGGACGGCACGAAGAAATGAACTTGGTAAATGGTATAATAGTGGTGTTGTTTTAATAGAAGGAACACCCAAGATACTGAAGGATTGGGCAAACGAATGCCTCGCAAACCCTGTCCAAGGTGACCAAGAAGTATTGTATCTTATGATGGGTGGCGATGAGATAAAGAAACTTTCCTTTATCAATCCTTTGCCTCATACATACAATACTTTAAGATTAGACTATATAGATAATATCGCAGTAGAAAACCCAAGAATAATTCATCATACTGGTGAGAAGGGAAACAACGTAATAAGGAAACAGTTATGAAGAACGCACATTTGATAAACGCATTAATAAAGAAACTAGAGGGTGAGATTGCAGTTGCAGAAGCAAATGTAAGTGTCTACCTAAACAATCCTGCAGGTATTGGAGAACATTCTGATATCGTGGAATCTATCGAAACAGAAATCGGTAAGATGGCAGAAGCACAAGATAAGATTGAAGCATGTCAAAGAGTACTCTCCAATGTATGAGTACAAATGTAAGATAGTCAAAATCATTGACGGTGATACTGTTGATGTTGACATTGATTTAGGATTTGGTATGTGGGTACATAAAGAACGTATTCGTTTATTTGGTATCGATACCCCTGAGTCACGTACACGCGACCTAGAAGAAAAACACTTTGGATTAAAAGCAAAACAATTTCTTACTGATATGTTAGATGACCCCAAGGGTATCAAACTTGTTACTAAGAAAGATGGTAAGGGTAAGTACGGACGCATACTGGGCGAACTCTGGAGATGCGGTAACTTCGGTGACCAATCCATAAATGATTATATGATTGAGAAGGGGCATGCTGCGGCATACTTTGGTCAATCAAAAGAACTGATTGCAGAGAAACATATAGAGAATAGATTAAAGGTTGACCCTGAGTGGAACCCTGAAACTTTTGTGTTTGGTGTAACAAAATAAAACTTGACTTCTGAAACGAATTAATATATAATAGTGGTTATGGTAAGACGTGTAAATATACTTGGTAACGGAGATAGTGCAGGATTATTCAAGAGGGGAACCTCTGGGAAACTTCTTGTATGTAATATGCCTCCCTTTGAAATTACACGTAATGAAGTACACGCAACCTGTATGGTTGATTTTAAAATGATGAAGTCTTTAATGGCAGGTCATCTTCAACTTGATATGTACGATTGGATATTAGGTACAAGACCTAAGATATGGATGGAGCAAAAGGGTTCTTTCTATATGAAGTATGCTCATCTCATTCGTGACTTCTATACTCATATACCTAAGTATGTAACAGAGAATGCAGGGAATCCGCAACAAGCAGCGACTAACTTTAACTGCGGTCATATGGCAACGCACTATGCTTGTAGTAAAATGAAGGCAGACGAAGTTCACCTCTATGGGTTTGATAGTATCTTTGATATGAACCTAAATAGTTTCACTGACTTGTTATTAGAGTCAGACCGGAGTACAGGAAATACAGTTAGATTAAATAATTGGTGGCGACCTATCTGGGAACATATGTTTAAAGAGTTCCCTGATACTAAGTTTGTGCTTCATCACAATCACCCTAATATAAAGATTAGGTTATCTGAGAACTGTTCGATAGAAGTTAACTAACGTATAAATAAATATATTACTAGTAAAGGAGTAAAAACATGGAAAAACTAAAAAGTTTAGGAATGAAAATCGGTGCGAAGGTAGATGCCTTACGCGCAACAAGAAAAGGTTTATGGGTCGGTCTAGGACTTGGCATACTTAACCTTGTAGTAGGTGTACCGTCAGGTAATGTTGTTATGATGGTTACAGGTGGATTATTGATTATTGTGGATGGATACGACCTATGGAAGGCAAAGTAAATAAATCTAGAGCAGTCTTTGCACCAGAGGATTATCCTGTGATACGCAAAGCACTGGAAATATATTTACATACCGAGAAGAGTGCCCACGAAAGTCGGATACTCTCTCGGTTACTACATCGATTACATCGTGTAGAGTATGAACACGAAAAGAATAAAAAGAATCAAAATACAGATTATGAATTATTTAACAGCGAAATGAACAAAAGGTGAAAAATGACTAACGAACGATATTATGACTATATGAGAAAAAGAATTATTGAAGAGAGACGACTAAGGGATGGCGAGGGTCAACCCACCATCAGAACTCTTGAGAGTAGAATATCCCGCCTCGAACGACGCATAGAGTTTTTAGAAGATAAAGACTTCGAAAGATATGTAGAAAATAATTAGACGTTACGCCTTTTGAATGTCGTGACACCCTTTTTCTTCATCTCTTCTTTCTTCCAATCTTTGTAGATAGAATGTGTTGGTTCTCTGTTTATCCAAGATTTAAATCCGTTCATCGCTTTATTCGCTTGAGCAGTTAGGTCTTCTTTTGCTGTTTTGTTTCCATTCTCTATCTCAACAAACTGAGCGCCAAACATTCTCTTAAATTCATCACGATTTTTCTGAACTGCTTTCCAAGTTTTCGTAACTAACTCTGGACCAAGGGTTCTCTCTCTAGTCTTATCTCTTTCTATAGAAGTATTAAGTGAAGTGTTAACAAAAATCATACCGACATCATAACCCATATTTTGCATCGCTTTAACTTCTTTCTTTACATCATTAAGGTCTTTACCTGTACCATCTACAATAATGCCTAGTCTTCCTTTTAACCACATTTCTTTTTGTTTATCAGTTAGAATTTTTGCTGAACTCCGGATTGCTTGACCCTGCGCAGACATAATATCTGATGCTTTCTTTGTGAGTCCTGCCTTCGCGAGCATCCTTTCATAAGCAGGGTCGCTATTTGATACTTTCATACCAAACGACTTTAACCCTGTCATTTTTATCACATAACTTTTACCTGCCCCTGCACCACCTGCCATCATAATCGCTTTGAACGAAGCAGGGTCTTCTAAACCTTCTGTTATGAAATTTTTAAAATTCAACATGTAGTTATCCTACCCTGTATATTTGTTTCACGGATTCTATATTATAAAATACTCGTTTGTATTTATCTGTTTCTTTTAATTCAACCATCGCATTAGACAGGATAGTAGATGATATGAGATTTATGCTCTGTGATGGAGTCTCCAACCCTAACAAAACTCTCGCTGAACCTCTGTAAATATCAATAAGGTCAAACCCCTCTTCACAATATGGGGTAAGTTGTTTTTTAATATCATCAGATTTAAATTTCTTGTTAATGATGCCCTCATTACCTAAGAGAACTACAGCATCAAAAGGTTCCCCTTCCCAATTTATGTTAATTGAATCTTTACCTAATGAAAATAATGAACCGACTTCAACCGAAGGAATATCAAAATCTTTATATAATCTATCAAATTTACTTTCTACAGATTTAGATTTTGTTACTGTCATTTTACCTACACCATAATTGAACTTATGTATTACAGGAATTAAATGGTCACCTTCATTATTATCAAAAACACCTGATGTCATAACAAGGATATTTTTATAATCACCCGCAAGTATCATGGCACTCATAATAGAAGCATCTGTTATCAAATCAATAGTTTTATCAGTAGGATAAGTTATATGCTTACTGACCCTTGAGAGAAGGTCTTTCTTGCGTTGACGATTGTTAATGACAGATTTAAACTCTCCATCAACATATCCCATAGGTTGTGTTCTATAGTTTATCATAACTATCCTTGATATATTTTTTGTATGTGGTCTTCAAACTGTTCTACCTTCTCAAGTCTATTCTGCCACAGGATGTAATCTTTCTCTGGGTTCTTCTTGAGGTTATTGAGTAGAGGTGTTATTGCGTTGTATAGTTTATCTAGTCTGTCTTGTGTCTCGGATACTGATGTAGATACAGTCTCAACTTTAGCAGTCGCCTGTTGTACTGCTTCTAGTTCCTGCTCGTCTACTATTGTAAAACCGAAATCGAATAAATCGTCTGCCATTTTTAAATCTCCTAGTTCTATTTATATAAAAAATAATTGTAAAAAAGACAAAATAAGTGTTGACTTTTTAGTTTTTTTATAGTAGAGTAGTATTATAGGAAAGGAACTTATTATGAATAATTTATGTGAAAGATGTGATGGAAGTGGAACCGAGTGGTTCAACGGAGTAGAGTCAGATGATGACTGTATGACCTGTGACGGAACAGGCACTCAAGAAGGATGTGACGATTTATTCAGTCCATTCGGTAAGGTAGATTTTAGAAAGGGATAAGATTATGAAACTGGTATATGAAACACAAATCGTAATAGAGAATAAATGTAAAGGTGGCAACATCTTTGTGTTCGATGTCTCTATCGAGGAAGCACAATCTAAAGACTACTCTCGTTTCTATAACGAGATGAACTTGCCAGACGGTAAAGAGTATTGGGAATGTATTCGTGCCGAGTACCTCGTTGACGACTGCGACTGGGGAGAATGGTTAGAGGATTGCCCATCATACCTACAGAAGGGAATAATTTATGGGTAAAAAAGTTGACTTATTTTCAAAATAAGTGTTGACTTTTTGGTTTTAATATGGTAGAGTAGAGTATAGGAAAGGAAAACTATGTCACTAAAACAAAAATATCGAAATTATCTTGGTGAGTTTCATCTAAGACAAAACCGTGGTGCAAAATATACACGCGATACTGAGAAAAGAAAAACTTATCGTGCCGAATGGGCATACACCAGAAACATGGGTGGTAAAGATACGTTCGCGTCTATTGAAGAAGCAGAGAAGTTTGCCAAAAGAATATACAAGTCTAAGACTTGGAATAAAATTTGGGAAGAAAACTTTAGGAGTTGGCAAACTGAAAATGTAGGAACTAGAACACCTATGATAGTTGCGGCACAAAGAGATTCAAAAAGACTTGGCGGATATACAGATGGTCAGAGGGTTACTCTTTATAAGAGTGGTCTTTGTAAGTATACTCTACTTCATGAACTTGCGCATTGCCTTGGTCATATGCATCATGGTCGGTCATTCCGTAAAACAGTCCTTGCTTTGGTAGGAACCTTTCTAGGTGCAGACCATAAGAAAGAACTGAAGAGATGTTTCAAAGAACAAGGTCTTAAGTATGGAGAAGCAAGGAAACCAAAGACCTTTGAACAATGGCAAAAGTCTTATACACATATGATGTTATTGAGACATAGACAAAGGCAAGCGAAATGAGTAGAGAACTATATATGGAAAGAATCAAGAATGCCTATGAAGCATCGTATCGATGTGAAGGGGGTTCTTGGGGTCGCGGATATTGGAACAGTGTAGTCGAACAACTTCACAGGAACTATTGGCGAGGAATAGAAAAATCTAAAAATGATTCACACAGGTAAGAAGGTATGAATATATTTCACGTAGATACAGACCCAAAGATTTGTGCCGAACAGATGTGTGACAAGCACGTAGTGAAGATGGTAATTGAGACTGCTCAGTTACTATCAACTACACACCGCGTAATAGATGGCAAAGAGTATAAGGGTAAGACAAAGTCTAATCGTAATATCAAACGATGGTTACACCCTGACTCAGAGATGGAAACAAAACTCTACAAAGCATGTCACGTCAATCATCCCTCTACTATTTGGACAAGAGAAACCTCATCAAACTATGAATGGTTGTATACACACTTCGTTGCGTTGTGTGATGAATACACTCATAGGTATGGTAAGGTACATATGACTGACACTAAGTTACGCAATACATTATCTAAGACACCCCGTAATCTTTTACAAGGTGGGGTGACTGAGTTTAAACAATGTATGCCTGACTACTGTAAACGCAAGAACCCTATTGAGGCATATCGCGTTTACTATATCAATGAAAAGAAAGATTTCGCTAGATGGACGAAAAGAAATATTCCATCTTGGTATATTAGTGCTTGACTTTTTGGTTAAAGTATAGTACAATATAAAAATAACAATAAAACACAGAAAGGTTAATATGAGTTATTACACAAATGAAAAGAAAAGACGTCGTGAAAATAAAAAGGTTGTTGAGGATATGTTCTCCGGCAACTACGACAAAGACTTCCGTAGAGGCATTTCATGGGGAAGTGACCGTAAATATGCAGACTCACTTGTAGGTGACGTTTGCCGTAATACAAGAGCATACGAAAATGACTGGAATTAATATGACATACGAAGAAATAGTAAACACACTCCGAGAGGGTGTAGTAAAGTTATCCTTTACGAAAGTGAAGGATGGTGGCGTTCGTGACATGACAGCAACCTTAAACTCAGATTTAATACCTGAAGATAAGATGCCTAAGACTGATGCGAACGAGAAACTTCAGAAGAACCAAACTGCGGTACGAGTATTCGATACTGACCTAAGTGACTGGAGAAGTTTCCGCGTTGATAGTTTACTAACCTTCAATCGCGCCACCACATAATATGGCAAAGAAGAAACGTAAACTCAGCGAGGAACAACGTCTTGCCGCGAGTGAACGTCTTGAGAAAGCACGACTCGCTCGTGGTCACGATGGCAGTCTTTCTATTCATGAGGATATAAGAAACTTACCTGAAGACCATGGGTTACATTGGAAGAAAGTGAAGAGTTGGATAAAGAACTGCGAACTTGATATCAAAACAAAAGAAATGCGTCTGAAGAGAGATTCACATAAGTGGAAAGAAAGAAACGAGTATACCTCCCTTCAAGTTTATATTGCTAATATGAAAACGTATCTGAGAACAGGTCTTTGGTTAGATATGTTCTATGGTTCCGAAAAGCAATATAAGATAAAATGGTTAGTAACTAAAAAAGGTTATCATGATAACGGTGAAGTCAAACGAATAACAGGTTACTGGTATGACGATGGTGGTGTCTGGAATGGTACAGGTTTTGAAGAAGAAGGAGAAGAAGTTGAAAGTTGATTTCGTACAAGGTGGGGCAGATAGTCCTACTGATGAAAAGGAAGAAAGTAACTTCCTAAGTAAGAAAAGATTCAGTAAGATGGTAGAAGATAATGTAAGAAAAATGTCTATGTCTTATATGGATTCCGTAGTATATCTCTGCGAAGAGAATACAATTGAGATTGATGATGTTAAGAAATATCTTTCGTCATCTATAAAGGATAGGATAGAATCAGAAGCAATGAATCTAAACTTCCTTGAAAAGTCTCATAGACTTCCCGCAAAATAGGAGATAAAAATGTTATAAATATACTTGACTTATTAGTCGCAATATACTATAATACAAATAATACAAAACACACAAAACATACAAGGAAAAATATATATGTCTTTTGCTAATTTAAAATCTAATCGTACTGATGTTTCTGCTCTCGCTAATGCTGCTGCAGAAATGTCTAATACAAAAAAATCAACAAACAAATATGAAGATACACGGTTCTGGAAACCGACTGTAGATGAGTCTGGTAATGGTTATGCCGTTGTAAGATTTCTTCCTGCAGGGGAAGGTCAAGAGTTACCATGGGTAAGATACTTTGACCATTTCTTTAAGGGTAATACTGGTCAATGGTATGTAGAGAAATCACGTACTACATTGGGCGGTGAAGCAGACCCTGTGAGTGAATACAACTCACGACTTTGGAACTCTGGTATAGAGTCAGACAAAGAAATTGCTCGTTCTCAAAAGAGACGACTACATTATGTAACTAACATCATGGTACTGAGTGACCCATCTAATCCTTCCAACAACGGTAAAGTATTCCTTTACGACTTTGGTAAGAAAATCTTTGATAAGGTTATGGATAAGATGCAACCCGAGTATCCGGATGAGACTCCTGTAAATCCATTTGATTTCTGGAGTGGTGCTGACTTCCAACTTAAGATACGTAACGTTGCGGGATATCGTAACTATGACAAGTCTGAGTTCAAGTCACCTTCTGCGTTGTTAGAAGGCGATGAAACTAAACTAGAAGCAACCTATAATACTATGCATGACATGAGTGAGTTTACTGACCCAACATCATACAAGTCTTATAATGATTTGAAAGCACGACTTGAAGTTGTGTTAGGTCAGGCGACTGGTTCTGGTTCTACTATGAAGAATGAATCATTACAACAAACTGCTGAGACCGTAGGGTCTAAGTCAGTTGAACCTCAAGTGATTCCATCTGCTCCTCAACCGCAGGTAGCGATGGCATCTGAGGGAGATGATGATACATTATCCTACTTCGCGAAACTCGCGGCAGAGGATTAAAAGATGTCCGCCTTTACCATTGGTATCCCCGAATAATTAGGGAGGGGATTTCCCCTTAAACCCACGTAAAAAAGGCAGGGGAGACTTTCGGGTCTCCCTTTTTTTATCCTAATCCCGCTAAACCCATAAGCATTGCGAATTCAGGGGGTGGTCCAGAATCCGATGCACCATCAAGAGCACCAGAATATGAATTATTAGTCACAGAAGTTTGACTGTTATCCATAACAGTTCCTCCACCTGATAATCTTCTTGTTTCCTCTCTTTGTAATCTTTCTTGTTCTTCTAGTGCTGCCTGTTTGCGTTCTGATTCTTCTTTTAATTTTCTTGCTCTATCTGCTTCTTTTTTCTCAAGTCTTGCTTTTTCTGCTTCTGCAACTTCTTTTGCTATTCTTGCATCGGTTTCTGTTTGAGTCTCTACACCAACAAGTTTCTGTGCACCCTCAAATGCAGAATCACCAAAATTCATAACTCCATTGAAAGCATCAAAAAATGCTTCTTTAGGACTTTTACCTCCAGGAGTTATAGCAAGGACACCAGCAAGACCACCTGCTACTAATGCCAAAGGAAATCTCATTATCTTTGTGGATATCTGTGCTAATTTTATAGCAAGGTTAGCGAGTCCTGGACCCATCCCTTGATCAAAGGCACTAGTTATGTTTGAGAAAAATCCTACTATTTTGTCACTAATCGCATTAAAGAAGTCTCCTATCATTGCCGTAAAAGAAAATCCTTTCAAATACTCTGCAGCATTGTTTAATCCAAACTTTCCAAGAATCCATGCAACGATACTTTTTAGAAGGTCAAGTGGATAACCTACAATCGCTTTAAATGCGCCACCGATACCTCCTAGCACACCACCTACTAATTTAGAAAATATACTTCCGTCTTTACCATATCGATTAAATCCTTGTATAGCACCCTTTACTGTTTCAAATATAGTAAATATAATTCTAAGTGGTGCGAATATTGCTCCAAACATTTTACCAATTACCCTAAATGGACCAAGCATTGCTTGAATTGAATTTTTAAATCCAGTAATCAGTTTTGATAACTTTCCTGCCCCTGAAGGTTTAGGTGGACCCGCTGGTTTTTTAAATTTGTCAAACATTCCTATGAATTTTTGATAACCCCTCATTATGGCATTCATCCTGCCACTACCTTTTCTCATCTGTTGAAACTCTTTGGGACTCATTTGTTTCGCTATATTACTTACTTCCTTACCATACACGTTTGGCATTTTTGCCATTTGATTTTGAGATACACCCGCCTTTGCTAGTGTGTTCATTTTATTGAATGATTTAGTTGGTTTTGCCTTTTTAGATGCTTCTTTGAATTTATCTATACCAAAAATCTTTGAATTGAACTTATTGATTTTATCAATTGAACCTCTTAAAAGACCTAACGAAAACTTTACTGTAGCAAAACCACCTTTACCAAAAATCATTTTACCTAGACCAAGACTACCAAGTCCTGCAAGAAAGAGAAGAGGCGCTTTTATCAAACTATTTAAGATTGAACCAAGAAATCCCAACATACCTTTTCGGTCTTTAGTCTCATCTTTTTCTTTAGGACTACTACCTTTACCCCCTTGATTTTCTTTAAGACCCTTTAATGAAGCAAGTAATTCTTTTCTTTCTTCTTCTTCATCTCCCTTTTTCGCATTAAGGTCATCGAAATATTTACTAACCAAAGAAAAAATACTTTGGAGTTGCGAGGTGTGAGTTTCTCCAATTTTTAATTGAAGTATATCCGTGTTTAATGAGCGTTGTCTCTGTTCATTTGCCAGTAGGAGTGTCTGAGTAACTACATTCAGTTGTGTTGCGTTCAAAAGACTATCATTGCTTCCAAATGCGGGAATAGCAGTTCCGTTGGTGTCATCAATTGCCATGTGTTTACCTTATGCGCTCGTCTTATTCATTTTTTCCTGTTCTTGTGCCTCTTTTTCGAGATGTTGTTCTAATAACATTAAATAAACTTCTCTTTCCCACGGATGCATATTTTCAATATCATGTAACGAATATTTAAAATGCTGCATCAAAGCAAAATTAGTTTTAAAATGAGAAACTAAATTGTCATGCGAGAGGCATACTAAAAAAAATCTTGAAGACCCTCCAATGTTAATTTATTCTCATGTCCACACTTTTTACAGGTGAACTCTACTTTTTGTTTTAATGACGGAATAGTTCCAAGAAAATCTCCGAGTTTTTCGAACTGAAGTGATGTCATTGAGTTAATGAATTCATCCATTTCTTTTTGTGACCATTCTGTTATTCTTTCGTTGGGTGTAAGAATTGCTAATATGCAATGATTGATCAGACTTAAACCGTATTCTGATTCAGACATACCCTGAGAAAAGTTTGACATAAAAGCATTGTAAGAAGGATATCTTAATTCTATAGATATTTCTGGATTTATCTCTACAATATTACTAATGTCTTTAGGTGGTGTCGGAATATCTATACTGCTTAATTCTATAGTAACATCTGTTTTTCCGTCACAATCTTTTGCAGAACAAACTCCATTTAATGTAGAAGTTTCTCCGACTGACTTTGCCCTTATCATTGTAAATAGATACTCAACATCAAAAGAGGTGAGTGAATCAATATCGACATTGTCATATATACAAGCAACTACAGTATCGAGCATTGCTCTCATCGCTGTTTTTTCATCATTTGATTCATGCGCTTGTAAAAGTATTTTTTCTTCTTTCACTAGATATGGTCTGTATGTTACGACCTTCATGGTTGAAGGTATTTGTACCTCATATCTAACTGATTCATTTAACTTAGGTAGTGCCATAATATTATTTATTCTCCGTGTTTATAATATAATTTATTTATAATCTTTTTAAAAGATTTTTCTCATAACGCCGCCAAGAAGTGCCTCGCCAATCTGACTCCCTCTTCCTTTGTCATATTTTGATACAGTTTTAAATTTCTTGAACGATAGTTGTACTGTTTGTTTAAGTAATGTTGATTCTGACGCTCCACCCATAGTAATCTCTGACATACTATAAGGAAAACAATCTTCAAGTTCAATCTCATATATTATATCATCACTTGTGATAAAATTTAAATCGAACTGCCCTTGAGCAAAATCTAGTGGACCAAGTCTCGGAAGTCTTGACCTTATAGAACTTGGTATTTTACCAGCATTAAATAATTTCTTCTTTGTGATATCAAACGCAACACCCTTTCTTAGAACTTGGATTATTACAGGTTTAACATAACTTTTATTATATCTTAATGTTTTGTTTTGAGAATCATATGCTGTTCGTTGCCATGCTTCAAAATAATATCTTGACCCAAAATCGTTAAGAAGAATAAACGAAAGATTAATATCCATATGTGAATCGCCATAAGCAACCTTGAATGTGTTATCCATCCCCATTTGAACTTCTCTTGTAGTAATTTGTCTGCTAGGTAAAACTACATCAGTACACAATATATCCATACTTCTATTTTCGCCGTTTACTGTAGGCAGTTTAACTCTATATAAATTAGAGTCTGCTAGACCTCCACCTTTACCGATTTCTGATAAAATATCATCTACCCGTTGTGCCATTTTTTAACCTATCATCTTTCTTGAGTCTGAGTATGCAGTAAGAGCATTTGGAATTTTCTTGAAACTTGCTACAGGAAGGAATGCTGCTATCTCCCAATCTGTGGCAGGAACCTGTGCAAAACTACTTTTAACATTTGATGTTAAATAATGTTTAAAACAAGGTTTATAGTATTTTAAATTTGCTGTTGATTTAAGAGTACTATATGTAATGTTAAATTTTGCGGTAGGTGAGTTTTTACTTGATGCAATATCCATTAACCCGTCTAGCATCTTTGCTCGTAACATAGGATTAATGTAGTGTAGGTTTAATCCATAGAAACCCTTTGGTGCAGGTCCAACTATAACAACTAAAGGGAAGGTGTCATAATACGGTAATGTGTCTTTTGTCTTTGGGTCGTAAAAGAACATCTGCATCGTTCCGACTATATCCCCACCAGTAGGTAACTCTCCCATTAATGCGTTACGATTAATTCCTCGTAAATCTCTTGCACGTTGGCGAAACCATTTACGTGATTCCGCAGTACGAGGTGTTACTCCCGCTCGGAATGCTTCTTGTGATAGGGTATCGAATATCTTACTCATATAGTCTATTTATACTATTTTTTACGACGTTTGAAAGGTTTTATTGGTTTTAATGGTTTGGTTGACTTAGGTATAATAGACTTCAAGGGTTCGTTCTTCTCAGTCCATATTATAAACTCCCAACCTCTGTCCTTGGCATATTCTTCTGCTGCTTCCCATTTGTTCACGTTCTTAATATAAGTCAAACTCTCGTTGAGGTATCTCTTTGTTCTGCGTCCACCCTTGGGAGGTCTAGTTTGTCCATCAGGTTTTATCTCTACAAGGAACGTCTTACCCTGTTTAGTTGAAAGTTTCAAGTCCATAAAGTATCGGTGGTACTTCTTATCTACTTCATATAGATATGGTATAACAACTTCTTCGGATGACCACTTGATTATATTAGGGTTGTCGTCGCACCATTTAAAGGCATGTCGTTCCCATAGAGAACGATAGATAACCTTGGTTGGGTCACCTTCATACTTAGATGGATTTTTTACTGAATATCTTCCAGAATATGCCATAAAAACCTTATAAATAGACTTGACGAATATAAAACTATTTAGTAAAGTAATAAAGATGGCATCAATATATAACAACTATATGGTTGACAAAAATGGTAACTTAGTCGACCGACGTAATGTTTATGGGGAGGAAGGTAGTGAAATAAAAACAGAGAAAACACCAATTCAGAGATTTTCTGAGTCAGGTTATATAAGAAATACCTTCCCACAAAATTTAAAAAGTGATGGTAATAAGACCTATATAAGGTTTGAGGTTATTGATGAGAAACCAGTAATGCTAGGTGATTTAGGGGGTTTGGTTAAACCTATGTTAACAGAAATTGTTGACCTCGCAGATGACTTCAGTGAAGCAGTTCAGAATACAAATGGTTTAGGGTTGTTTGTAAATCTTGGATTATCTTTTGCGGACCGCGCTGCAGAATTATCACAGAGTAAGACTACACAAGACCGAGACATAATGCTCCCTGTGAAGGGCGACCAATATGTGGAAATATACATGCCTGAAGGAATAGTTTATGGAGGTAGTGTACAGTATAAAGGTGTGGATTTAGGTCGTGCTGGCGCTCTCGGTGTTTCTGCGTTACAAACTGGCAAAAACCCTTTAACCGCAATGTTAAATTCAGGAGTGACTACATTGGCACGTGGGTTAAAAGGTGCTGCTAATAGCGCATCAACAAACCTTGCCGTTAATCAGATTTTACAAAACTTCAGTAGTGATGATTTTGATACAACAATAGTTAAAAAAGTAGCGAATGTTGCTTCTCAAGTTACAGTAAATCCAAATACAAGACAAACTTTTGAGCATGTAGACACTCGTTCATTTTCGTTTTCGTTTACTATGATTCCTACCTCAAAAAATGAGTCAATGGCAATTAAAGATATTGTTAAATTTTTCCGTACACAACTATATCCGGAATCAATTGATGAAGCAGGAATTAGTATGGGTTATAAATATCCAGAAAGATTTTATATACACATGATGTATGAAGGTAAAAGAGTATTTCATAAAATAAAACCAGCATATTTAACTGCTGCAGAAGTTAAGTATAATGGTGGTAAGCAAGTATTCTTCAATGAAGGTGATGAAGTTGAACCTTATCAAACTGAATTGACTTTATCGTTTACAGAATCTACTCAGTTAGTAAGACAAGACATAAAAGGCGACCCTGAATCAACAGACCCAAGAGGATTTTAAATGCCCACAAATTACTTTGCAAATTTTCAATCAGTTCCATATAGGTTTGGGGATAATGAGACTGCAGTTTTTACTAAAAAACTTTCTCAATATGTTTCTGTATTAGAACATACAAAGAATAGTGAAACCTTATATGAAAAATATACAATAATAGCAGGAGAAAGACCTGATACACTATCTTACAAACTTTATGGAACTGTAGATTACTATTGGACATTTTTTCTTGTAAACGAACACATTCGTGAATCTGGTTGGGCAATTCCTAGTTATGATTTGCTTGAAGAATCAAAAGTTAGATATCCTCATAGAACAGTAACCACTAATGGTGATATATCAAGTGATAATGGTTCATATGAATTATTTCCTGTTGGGGTAACTGTTACGGGTCAACAAAGTGGTACACAAGGAACAATAATACGTAAGATACCAGAGATGGGTCAAATAATAATAAATACTGGAGGCAGTGCATTCCTTCCAACTGAACAATTGTCTTTTTCAACTGTTGACGGAAATAAAGTAGTAAATCTTATATCAGAGTCTGCTCAGTATGATTCCGTTCATCATTATGAAGATGCTGATGGAGTACATCAAGATTTACCTTTATTTGATTTCGGTAATCCTGCTCAAGGGTTGACCCCCATATCATATCGCGAAAGACTTGAAAATAAAAACCTAGAACTACAACGAATTGTTATTATCAAACCAAGTTCTATTGGTCCAGTTGTCCGTGAATTTAAGTCTCTTATGAAACAAAAAAATTAGAATATGTCTAGTGGTTCACAAAGAAATCCTCAGTTCTTAATAAGGGAAGCAGTATTAACTGCAGATAGATGGCAGGTTCCGAATGCCCCTACTCCTGATCAAGAACAAACTACAAACGATGATGCAGTAAAGGTTGCAACTACTGAAAAGAAACAAGAAGGAACACGTCCTGTACAAATAGAAATAACTTCATTGATTGCTGAAGTTCTTATATATGAATCTCTAGATAAACCTTTCCTGACAGGTAAAGTTACAGTAGTTGATTCTTCGGGTTTGTTTAATGGAATGGAATTTTCAGGAACAGAAAGAATAACACTTTCTATTGGTACTATCGATGAAGACCATGAAGAAATGGTTGTGAGAAAGAATTTTATAATGACTGGTATTGAAGCAGTCAAAAGTAACAATAAGTCTTCTTCTTCAAGTACTTTTGTTTTTTCTATTATGGATGAGATTGGTTTCATTGGTCGCAGTACAAAGTTAAGAAAATCTTACAGTGGTAATTTAGAATCTATTATAAGGAAAATTATTCGAAACGAATTTGGGCAAAAAATTGACGTAAGTCTTACGGGCGTTAAAAATGTAAAAGATATTGTAAGTGTTCAAGGTGGTATGAATGTAATTGTTCCTAACCTAAACATTTTGGAGACTATAACTTGGTTGTGTAGTAGATTGACAACAAGAAATAGTTCTCCATACTATGCTTTCGCTACATTAAATATTCCAATAGCGAAAAGTGAACTCGGTCTTGACATTTTAGATAATGCTTCAATCTCAAATTCATCTTCAAACGATTTGTCAAAATCTGTAATTAGACTCGGTAATCTGCAAACTATGCTAACTCAGTCACCTTTCAATAAGCAACCTTATGTTTTTACTCCTTCTACCGCAACCAAAAGTACAGAAAGAGGGTTGAATAGTTATTTCACTATTAAAGAATTAGATATCCCTAAAGGTTCTGACACACTAAGGATGGTAGATATGGGAGCAGTTAGCAGTAACTATTCTAATACTAATTTAGGTACAGGAGAAGTAACCAAAGTACGTCATTTAATGACAAAAAGCGTGCTTTCATTGCAAAGGGATGGGACTATAGGTTCAGATGGACAAGGGGTTCAAAACGTTGTAGACCAACAATTTGCTATAGGACCAGAAAATAAATCTAAAAGCATAGACTTATACCCCTCTAGAAATTTTCATACAATATCGTCATCTGGAACTTATGGCGATTTGCAAAGTTATCACGATGAAAAGCAAGAGCAAAATTTTAGACATAAGATTTCTTCTAAGGCAATGAAGGCGCATCTAAATAAACAACCATTAAATATTGTTATCGAAGGTTCTACTTTTATGATTGGTAGAGCAACAGTAGGAAGGGTTATAGATATAAGTGTGAGAAGTGATGTGACACAGGTAGAAAGTACTGAAAGTCTAAACGATTCTAGATATTCTGGAAAACATCTTGTTTACGAACTGAAACATCAGTTTACAAAAGAAAACCATAATATCACACTAAATCTCCGCAAACTAGAATCTAAAAGAGAGTAGGAATTATGAGTCCCCATCCTATTTTATCAGAATACTATGGCGATAGTACAAGGTGGTTTATCGCAACTGTTGTAAACTCAACCCCACCTGCAGGATATGAAGGAAGGGTAAAGATACGCATACACGGATTACATAGCGAGAATACACAAGATATTCCTGAAGACCATTTACCATGGGCGCAATGCGTTCTTCCAACTACCGAAGGTGGAGTATCAGGTATTGGTAAGATACCAAAAATATTACCGAGCGCATTAGTGTTTGGGTTGTTTATGGATGGTAAGAACTCACAAACCCCTATCGTGTTGGGTTCTATGCCCACAATAGAACGACCTTCTCAAGTACAGTTATCAACGAAGCAAAGTGTATTTGACCAAGAGTCTCTTAACATAACTACATACGACATAAAAGAGGATTTACAAGATAAACTAGAAGAAGAAACAAAGCAAAAGAGACAAGAGTTTACAATACAATTCTTTTTAAATTCGGGTCTTACTTATAATCAAACACTTGGTATTACTGAAAATTTATTTCAAAAGGGAATGATATCCGGAGGAAAGGTAGAGGATGGACCATATGGAATTGCTGGGTGGACTGGTGTGAGATTAAGACACTTGAAAGAGTTTGACTCGGATTTTAGTTCTTTTAGTACTCAACTTGAATTTATTATGTGGGAGTTTAATGGAACTATGAGGGATTCTTATATCCGCTTATTGGAAACAAACAGGTATGGAGGAGATAATGGTTCCTTTAAAGTTTTCGCTAAATACTATCTCAAGGAATCCCTTTCTAATTTACGTGAGTTGAGACCTGTTAACACGTATAATGGCGCAGCATAGGAGTTTATAATGAGGTCTATAATTAATCAAGCGGAAATTAGAAAACTCATCAAATCAGGTAAAGCAAAACAGGTTCAGGATGCGCTTGAAAAAGCACAGATGATTCCAAATCCTCCTCCCCCAATACCTAAATTTATTCCATTTTCTGCTGAAGACGTTAAAGATACACCATTACAAGGTTTAGATGTTGGCGTCACAGTTGTAGAATATGACGTAGAAAACCTTGATCAGTCAACATTAGATATTCAAGTTGCAATTGATAGAGATAGAGTAAATAATTCATCAATAATTGGAGCAAACGATAATGATGGAGAAGAGTTTGCGGGATGGGTTCAGGCAATAGGTAACACAGACGGTGAAGTTGGTATTGCTAGACTCACAGGCGATTTTGGAGTAAGGGGTGGTAGTAAACCAGATGCGACTGTAGTTTGTAGTGGTGCACCTTTAGCAATAAAAGCAGCACAAAAAAAGCATATCGACAGAGCAAACAAGGCAAGAGAAGATGTCGCAAAACATTTAGATACTTTACCTCCTATACTTGGTGCTCCGGCGGCAGGATTTCTTGGTACTGTTTTAAAAATTGTAGGGATAGCAGGTTCTCTTGGTGCTATTTTTCCTCAAGTATCTCCCATGGGCGGTATTGTTGGTAAGATTAAAGAAATAAAAGACTCAATCTTACAACAAACAGGAATTCAAGGAATTATTGATGATATTAAAGGTGCGTATGATAACGCAGTTGCAACAGTAGAAGGTGTCTTTGAAGATATTCAGGAGGGAATAGAAGAAACTTTTAATGATTTAGTGGGTAGAGGAGAAGCAGTTGCACAAGACGTTGCAGATGGAATTAGTAGTTCGATCACTAATTCTGCTGCTACAACCAGTTCTGCTACTGCTGCAAATGCACTTAGTTCTCCTGCGGGTGTTAATATATTCGAGAATGCCGCAGTTGAACTTAATTTAGAATCTACTGGTGTTCTTAGAGGAAGTGGGGCAAATCTTGGGCAAAGGATATCGAGTATATCTCCTAGTGGGCAAGTAAATCTTAGTATTGGAGGACTCTTAAGAGAGTTAGCAGAAGAGACAATAAGTGTTCTTAAACTTGAGGTGAAACGCCTTACGACATTCAATATTCCAGACGATGCAGTTAATAATATAGTCAATGACATAGTTGAAGGTGGAGTTAAAAGGGTAAAAGCAGTTGCAAACATAACAGTACTAGATGGAGCAATAACTCCTCTATTAAATAAATTTGAAGGTATAGTAGATGAAGTAGACGGAATACTCTCGGGTGAGTTAACAGAAATTGATGTATTAAACAAGATAGCAGAAATTGGCAAAAAGAGTGGAGCAACCGCAGCAGAGATAAAAGAAGTTCAAGACGCATTTAGAGAGAAAATGAAACAAGTGGAAAATAGTTCTGCTTTTAATGACAATCTTGAAGATATATTTACAGAAGATGGTAATACGACAAGGTCTTTACCACCACCAAAACTTAAAGAAAAGTTCTCATACGTTGGTTCAGTAGAGGAACTAGAAAGAGAATTTTATTTAAGTGTCATAAGAAGCGAAAGACCTATTAGGGATGTCGTTATTCATGCAACCGAGACATTCACGAATAAAAATATAGGCGCAGAAGAGATAGAAGATGCTGAGAATCCAGACAGTCGTGATCAAACAATAGGTTATCATTATGTTATTCGAAGAGACGGAAGACTTCAACGCGGAAGGGCAGTCTCAGAGCAGGGAAATCATGCGGGTTACGGGTTTGATGTAACTTCTATTGGTATTGCTATGGTTGGTGGTATTAATAGAGCAAGTACAGAAAATTTAAACTTTCAAACTTCAAGCGCATCATTTACACGTGCTCAATATGATACGTTAGAACAATTCCTTAAAACATTTTATAACCACATTCCTGGAGGAAATGTTTTTGGTCATAACGATTTACACAGACTTTTCTCAGATTCAGTTTCTGTGGAAACAGTTGATGAATATTTAGACCCTTACTTTGATGTGGCAGAATATATACTTTCTTTATTCGGAAAGGTAAACACATTACAACTAGAAAGTGCTGACTTCGATGCGAACGAAGAAGATGTCGTAACAGGACATTTCCTTGTACAATCTATTCCTCCAGATTCAAATACAAGTCTTAGTGTTACAAATATTACAACTATTGATGAGAATGGAGAAGTAGTACAAGAAGAAGAGTCCTTCCTCGATGTAATATCAAGACAAGAAACAGAAATACCTAGAGCAAGAAGAACTCCAGCAGGAGATTTTTCTAATAGATTAGCAAGAGAAGCAGAAGAAGCAAGAATAGCAAGAGAAAATACAGAGAATTTACCTTTATTATCATCACCTCCAGTCGAAAATAGTCCAATTCCTGGGTCAGTAAAACATCCTGGAGCAGTTATACTTGATTGGTTCTCTAGATTAACACCTGCGTCTAAGGCGTTAAGAAGATATAATCGAATTCAAAGACAAGCAGCAATCGATGCAGAAAACTTTGAAACGAACAGAAATAGTTCTACAGATGTTCCAATAGAAAACCTAATACCTGATATTGATGTCGTTGCTGATGAAGCAGAAGCAATAAATGAAAAACCACCTAAATCACAATATTTGGTGGTTTATGCACCACAAATTGGATCAAAGGACCCAGACAGCGCTATAAAAGAGGGCGACTTGGTAGACCCAGCACTATTCAAAGATGCAGGTAAGAACATACCAAAGGATTTAACAATACTTGCAAACCTTATACAATCAAATATAACGGTCAGTAGTGGGTATCGTGACCAAATTTATAACAAACAAATTGGTGGGAAAAAATATAGTCGTCATTTAAAAGGAATAGCAGTTGACTTTCAAATTGATAAATTTGCTTCAAAGAATGGTGGGACTGGAAACAATAGATATGGAAAAAATTACTATCACAGTGCAGAGGCACATTCTGTAATATATCCTTTGGTAAAAAAGGCAGTAGAGGACTTAGGTTATGGGGGGGTTCACTTGTATGGTTATTTCATACATTTAGATAAAGGTCCACTTCAATGCGGAGAAGGCGGAGGGGTTCTTCCTCAAAACCACGGAAACAGACCACTTGGAGAATTTATGAGAAGAAAAGGATTTACATCAACAAACCTAACTCAAGAAGACTCTAGATATGACGAAAGCGGAAAATATCTCGGACCAAAAACTAATTAAGGTAAAATAATGACAACAAAAACAAATAAATTTGACAGTAGAGTAAATGACTTTGGTATTGGTAAAGAAATCAGTGAAGGGGTTTCTGCAGATGGAATGCAGAATGCTTCAGGGGATTACCCAAGAAGAGAATATAACTTTGGTTCGTCTATAAACAAAGCAGCACTTGGTACTAAGGTAAACCAACTCTATACAGGTGGTGGTGAGATTGGTGTTCCTTTAGGAATCCCAAAACAAATGCCATCACAATATCCTTTCAATCAAGTAGATGAAACCCCAAGTGGTCATGTTATTGAGATGGATGATACTCCAGGAGGAGAACGAGTCCTCATCAAACACCGTAAAGGTTCGGGTGTAGAGTTACGTGCTGATGGTACGGTTGTAATATCTGCATTGAATAATAAGGTTGAGGTGACAGGGGGAGACCAAACCGTAATTATTGAAGGTCATGGTAATCTTGTATACAACGGAAACCTTAATCTTAAAGTAAGTGGTGACTATAATGTAGAGGTTGGAGGAGATTACAATCTTAATGTAGCAGGAAACAACAATACAAGAACTAATAGGGCACACAAACTTGAAGTTGCTGGACCATGTATAGAAAAATATTTAAATACTAAAACAGAAAAGGTTCTTAAAACTAATACAAGAACTATGTTATCAAATGACTTTAATTATGTTAAGGGGAATAGGGAAGACGGAACAGAAGGTGATTACAAATCTACTTCTCGTGGAGATTTCTTAATATCCTCTGAATCACAAATTGATATTGTCTCCCCAGACGTTAACATAACAGCACCAATAGCACTGAACATAAAAGGAACCGCTGGTCTTATAGGTGGTAGTCATATAAGGTTTACTGGACAAACTTTCAGTGGAGGTTCTGAAGAAGAAAATAAACCAATAACTACCTCTCCTTTTAATGCTGATGATTCAGATGGTTTTGGACTTTCTCAGTCTGATAGTTCTGATAACCCATCCGGATATAGAACTGCTATATTTCACGGAACATTTAAAGGTACTGCGGATAAAGCATTACATGCAAGTAAAGCGAATAGTTCTGTTCTTGCTCTCGCATCATCTACTGCGCTTGGTGCTGTTGGAACAAGTACTGCAGCAGCAGGGTTTATTGCTGCTGCAAGTGCTATCTCTGGTATTATGGCAGTTAAAGATATGATGGCAAACTTTAGTCAAGAAGCAGAAGATGGTGGTCATATTCCATTAAACCCTAAAGAAGTTCGCGACCTCGCAAATAATTTAATACCAACTGATGGTCCATTAAGAAGAGACTTAGCACTCTCAAAACCTATACAGCATACAACGGTTGACGCTGGAGACTTTATAAGAAATGAAACAAAAAGTTATGACTACTATCTTGACACTTTCAGAAGAAAACCTACAACACAAGAAATAAGGTCAGCATTTAGGAATGTAGATACAAGACTAAATACTCTTCTTGGAGCAAAACTTATAATTGATGGAAAGTTACATAAAACATATTTAAACGCAGTTCCCCCAGCACTCACAGGAAGAAGTGCTTCGTTTTCTCAAAAAGATAGAGGCAGGTATGGGTATACAGCAATAGGTAACTCATTAGATAATAGAGGAAAGAGATTTTAGAATGACAAGATTGATACCAGACCCGTTATACGACCCTAATAATTTATCACCTATAAGTTCTAGGACTAAACTTGCTCCAGGAATTTCAATAGCAAAGTTTCTTGGGGCATATGGAGATAGAACTTCATTCAGATATATAACAAATGAATTAGGGCGAGTTCAAATAGCAAGAAATTTAACCCTACACTCAAGAGCAATGTCCTTAATAAATGGGAATACAGATAGGTTTAATGATGTTCGAGTAATTGTAAGTGAAGGAATCTATTATCGCGAAATTCCAGATTTTACAAGTCCAGAGATGCAATTAAAAGCAACGGGAAGACTTGTGTATTATCAAGTAATTGGAACTAATGGTTTGATTGATTTAGAACGTACTTATGATGTAGCAAAGTATTGGTTCGATCATATTGATTATGACGTTTTATATTTAGATTATGATCAATACAATCCGGATAAAAGTCTTACTGCACAAATTGGTTTAGAAATGCCTAGCGTGCCAGCAAATTATGATATTAAGTATAATCCTGGAGCAGGGTTCGGTGAGAAGGCATCGTTAGTGACTTTCTTCAACGGACAACTACAAGCATCAGGAAGTTTAGTTGAAATAACTAATAATAATTTAACTGATGGAATAACAGTATCAGAACCGATAATACAACAATAATATTATTTTATTTAAAAAGTAATGTTAAAAACATATAAATAAGAATATGACAAGAAGAGCATTCGCACAAGAAGATATAAACTTAGGAACTAACTCAGTAGAGATTAGTCGAACACGCAAGTATGTCGATATAGACTTGACCCTTTCTGCAAAACCAACATCAAAAGATATCTATAAAAAGAATGATGCTGCAGCAGTTAAACAAGCAGTTAAAAATCTAATTATGACTAACCGACTTGAAAAACCATTTAAACCTCAATTTGGTGGAGATATTAGAAGTGCTTTATTTGAACTAGCAGATTATGGTGAAAATTTTATTCTCACACAAAGAATAGTATCAACAATTCATTCTAGTGAACCTAGAGCAAAAGTAATTAATATTATTACTGCAACATCAGATGATTATAAAAATTCTGTTAATGTGACAATAATATTTAAAGTAAGAAATACATCTGAGGTGGTTCAGTTAACCACAAATCTCGCAAGGTTAAGATAAATGGCAACTACAATAAATTCAACATCACTAGATATTAATAGTATAAAGAACAATCTAAAGGATTCTCTTAGAAACTCTGGTGAGTTCGAAGACTTTGATTTTGAAGCATCAGGAATATCGAGTATTCTTGACGTACTTGCCTACAACACACATTACAACGGTCTTACCGCAAACTTTGCGTTGAACGAATCATTCCTGAGTACAGCGCAACTTAGAAGTTCAGTCTTATCTCTTGCAGAGGGTATAGGGTATGTTGCTGATTCTAGAACCTCATCACAAGCAACTATAAATTTATCTCTTGTTGTTAGTGGTAGTGGCGTGATTGCTCCACCCCTTATTCAAATAAACGAAAACTTTAAATTCAATGCTACAGTAGATGATGAGAGTTATATATTTCAAACTCGTGAAGATATAAGCGCAGTGAATAATAATGGTAATTTTATTTTTTCAGATATATCCGGAGAAACAAATATAAAGATTATAGAGGGTCTGCAAAGAACAAAAACGTTCATAGCATTGAAAGCATCAAATAATCCTATCTATGTTATTCCAGACAAAAATATGGATATGTCTACTGCAATAGTAAGGGTCTATGATTCAGCAACCTCATCAACATTCACTACATATTCTAATATAGTAAATGCTCAAACAATTAATGAAAACTCAACACTTTATATATTACGCGAAGCACCAAACGGAAACTTTGATTTATCTTTTGGTAATGGTTCCACACTCGGTAAAGCACCTAACGTTGGTGCAAAAGTAGAAGTAGAATATATCTCAACCAATGGTAGTGCCGCGAATACAGCAAAGGTGTTTGAGGCATCACAACAGGTATTCATAAATAATGTTGGATATACTCTTTCTGTATCAACAGTATCTCCCGCTGTTGGCGGTAGTTCAAAAGAAGGTATAGAAAGTATTCGTAAGAATGCTCCATTCCAATACGCATCACAGAATAGAATGGTAACTGCCGCAGATTACTCTGCGTTGATACTTAAAAACTTCTCAACATTCATTAGTGATATACAATCCTTTGGTGGAGAAGATGCATTAGAACCAGAATTTGGTGTGGTGTTCGTTTCAATACTCTTTAATGATGAGGTTATAGAATCAGGGCAAGATACATCAGTTAAAGAAGATATCCTAGATTTAGCAGAGCAATTATCTGTTGCCTCATTTGATGTTAAGTTCGAAGACCCCATAAAGACGTTTATTGAAGTTACAACCTTTTTCCAATTCAATGACAACTTAACTACCCTTTCTAGGAATACAATAGAAGGAGAGGTTAATGTAGCGATATCAAATTACTTCACAAACAACACTGGTAAATTTGGTCAATCATTCAGAAGGTCAAACTTATTATCTTTGGTAGATGCTACAAGTGCCGCAGTATTATCATCAAGACAAGAAATAAAAATGCAAAGAAGGTTCACACCTACTCTCACAGCAATACAAAATCATACCCTTAGATATGCTGCACCTATAGCAGCACCAGACGATGAATTTTATAGAGTTACTTCTGACCCATTTTTATTTAAAGGGAATGTTTGCATAATACGAAACAGATTAAAGTCAAATGTTCTTGAAATATTTAACAGTAATTCTGGTACAGTAATTATTGATAATATCGGAGACTATTCTAATGATGTAGTAAGGTTAGTTGGTCTTCAAGTTGACTCTTTGACTTCAGGCGATTCGTTTATAAAACTAAGTGCAGTTCCCGCAAATCAAAGTGCAATATCTCCTCAAAGACAAGACGTTTTAGTTTTAGATAGTGCCAAAACTTTCACCAAGGTTGTTGACGTACTAGATGGAGTTAATACTTAATGTCTACAAATAAGGACATAACACTTTTAGATTATAATAGGAGAGAACTTTCTTTACCTAAATACTCTGTAAAGGAAATCCTTCCAGAGTTTTTTCGCACTGAGTATCCTAGATTAATTACTTTACTCGACCAATACTATCATTTTGAGGATTCAAATTCATCCCCATCTAAACTTGTTAATGAACTTTTCAAAACAAGGGATATATCTCAAACAGACTTAAACCTCCTTTCATTTATTGAAGATGAATTGTTATTAGGTCAGTCTTTCTTTGAAGGGTTTCAAGATAAACGTGCAGCATCAAAGTACTCTAATATATTGTTTAGGTCAAAGGGTACAAAGTATTCTATACAACAATTCTTTAGAACATTCTTTGGTATAGACCCCGACATTATATACACAAAGAAAAACATATTTAATGTTGGTGATAAAATTGGAACTACTAGTGAAAAGTATATAACAGATAACAAGTTATATCAAAGACATGCAATACTTATTAAGTCAGAACTAACTCAAGATAAATGGAGAGATGTGTACAAACTTTTCGTTCATCCTGCTGGAACTTACTTAGGTTCAGAGATACAAATAGTAAGTGCAACCTTAGATACTATACTTGCTCCGGATGTGATTGTTGCACCTCCCCCACCATTCGCTGTTCATAATCAAGCATCCTTTGCTGCCTCTGCATTTATAGACCATACTTCTATTGTAACAGATACTGCAGCAGATGGGTCAACAAGTACAAGTAGAATACGACCTGAGATTGTAAGTATGATATTCGACGGAACGAGCGGTATTACTATTGAACAGATAAATAATCAGTATGGAAGTTTACGTGAAGCACAACTCGCAACATCACCAACCTTTGATGATGATAGTATTGACTTCTCAAATGACTTTGCATTCGAAACATTAGACCAAGGTAAACACGAATAATTGAAAATATAAGTCAATAACTATTATAAATAGAATAAAGAATTAGGAATATTATAAATGGCAAAACAAATATTAAATAAAGGAAGTTCAGCGAATGACGGTGGTGGCGATACACTTCGTCAAGGTGCGCAAAAGATTAACGAAAACTTTACTGAACTCTATACAATATTAGGTGGTGATAGTTTAACTAATGCCGTAAGGTTTAATGCCACTGGAGTAGAGTTTGAGGGTAGTGGTAGTGATGATGATTACGAGACAACACTTACTGTAGTAACTCCAACCGCAGATAGAACGATTACTCTTCCTAATGCCGATGGTACAGTTACCCTCAATGCTGAGACTCAAACACTTACAAACAAGACATTAACGAATCCTATATTAAGTCCTACTGCAACTACTGCGGGTAAGATAGAATTCTTAGAAGGTACAAACAACGGAACAAATAAGGCAACTCTGATTGGACCTGCTTCAACTGCAGATGTCACAGTAACCTTACCTGCCGCAACGGATACCTTAATTGGTAAAGCAACAACAGATACACTTACTAACAAGACACTAACAACTCCTACAATAAACTCACCTAAGATTGGTACTGAGATACAAGATGCAAGTGGTAATGAACTCGTTGAGATAACCTCGACAGGAAGTGCGGTAAATCATTTCAAACTTACAAATGCCGCAACAGGTGATAACCCTACATTAGAAGCAACAGGTTCAGATAATAATGTTGGACTCAATGTTACGAGTAAGGGAACAGGACTTGTTACCGTAACAACAGGTTCTGCATTCTCATCAGGCACTTCTTCAATTATTACTGAAGGTAATGGGCATGTAATGTCTTTGTCTAAAACTACACATATTTTTAATAGTAGTGCAGGTGTTTATGCTTCTTCTCTTGCAAACGGTACACAAGGACAAATAATATTCATTATAAATAAAAACTCGAGTACAGTAACAATAACTCCTGCCGCTTTTGGTGCAGGAACATCAATCGCATTAGCGCAGCATAAGACCGCAACTCTTATGTTTGATGGAACTCAGTGGCAATTAATATCAACACATGGTGGAACGGTAGCATAAAATGGCAATATTAACAAATACATTCAAAAGAGATACTATAGGGTTTATTAAAGATGACTTTGATAATGCTTCAAACCATTATCATATCGGTATAGGTAGGTCAGAAGAATGGAACTCAACAGACACAACCATTCCTGCAGAAAATACAGATTACGAAGAAAGGTTATTTAGAAATTCTCTTCAATCTGTTAAGAAAGTAGCAGATACAGACGCAACGTTTGTTATTGAAAGACATAACTGGACTGCGAATGCTAAATACTCTGCATATAGTGACAAGCAAGCAGTTGCCCCAAGTAACCCATATTATGTTATGAACGACCAAAATGACGTATTCGTTTGCGTTCAAAACAATAAAATTGATGGCGTGGTACAAAATTCTACAGTACAACCCACCTTACAATCATCAAACCCTTATATTATTTTTGAAACTTCTGATGGATATGCGTGGAGATTTTTATATTCTATATCTGCGGCAGACGTAAGTAAGTTCGTTGCTGCTAATTTCCTTCCTGTTAAATTAGTTGGTACTCCTGGAAATGCTACTGAAACTCAACAGAAAGCAGCACAAGATGCTGCAGTATCTGGACAAATATTAGGATATGAAGTTGTATCTGGAGGAGTAGGGTATAGCGGAACAGTAACTCTTGCTGTTGAAGGTGATGGGACTGGTGCTGTCGCAACAGCAACTTTGAGTGGTGGTGCAATTTCTAAAGTAGAAGTTACAAGTATCGGAACTCCTGCAAACTTAGGTACAGGATACACTAATGCTATTGTGAAAATTACAGGTGGTTCACCAACTACTGCTGCGGTCATTAGACCCATATTTGCCTCAAAAGGCGGTTTAGGTAGTGACCCAAGAGTTGATTTACGTTCAAGTTCTATTATGTTTGTAGTAAAACCAGATGGAGCAGATGGTAGTGGAGATTTCATAATAGGAAATGATTTCCGTCAAGTAGGGTTGTTTAGAAATATAACAACAGATGGTAGTACACTCTTTACTGCTTCAACAGGTCTTGCTTTAAGGAAATTAATATTAAGTGGTGCACCCACTGCAGCATTTTCTGTTGATGAAACTATAACAGATAGTACTACAGGCGCAAAGGCAGTTGTAGATGCTATATCTACAAATGGGCAAACACTAACATTCCATCAAAATGACACAACAGGTTATGGGACTTTTGGTGTAGGAAATACATTAACTGGAGGTGATGGCGGTAACGGAACTATCCATGGTAGTTCTCATATAACTGCAGCAGAGGTAGATATCTCAACTGGAGATGTGTTATATATAGATAATAGAGCAGCAGTAACTCGTTCAGCAGACCAAACAGAAGACATTAAAATAGTCATACAACTTTAGGATAATAGAATAATGCCAACAACTTTTACCTCAAATGTCTTTTCGTCAACATATAAGGATGACTACAAGGATAGTGATAACTATCACCGCATATTATTTAATAGTGGTCGCGCGTTACAGGCACGCGAACTCACTCAGATGCAAACAATTATACAAGAAGAGATTGGAAGATTTGGTCGTAATATATTCAAAGATGGTGCTGCCGTAAATCCAGGAGGTCCATCTCTTAATAATGATTATGAATTTGTTAAACTTGCAACAAACTCTTTAACAAATATATTAAACTCAAGTCTTATAGGATTAGAATTTACAGGAAGTAATGGCGCAAAAGCAAGGGTTCTTGAGGTTGTAGATGCAGTAGGTGATGACCCAGACACTCTTTATATACAGTACACTTCGACAAAAGATGGTGGGACTGGTGCTTCAGCAGTAAGGTTTGGCGTATCAGAAACATTATCAAGCGGAAGTACAACTCTTGTAACTGCAGGTTTAGATAAACAACCCGTTGTGGGTCGTGGTTCTAAGATTAATAATGCTTCAGGAGACTTCTTTGTAAGGGGTCATTTCGTATTCGTTAAAGAACAAGGTCTTATACTCTCTAAGTATACACAAAATCCTAGTAAAGTTATTGGTTTTAAAATAACAGAAGATATAATAACATCTACAGATACTGACGCATTATTTGATAATCAAGGAGCAACACCTAATCAAACATCTCCAGGAGCAGATAGATATAGGATTCAACTTACTTTAACAACAAGGGATGAAGTTGCTGCTAATGAAAACTTTGTTTATTACTGTGATGTGTTTGAGGGTAAAATTGTTGATCAAGTATCAGGTACAGATGATTATAATAAAATAACTGAAGTCCTTGCTACAAGAACAAAAGAAGAATCAGGAAACTATATCGTAAAAAGATTTAAGTCAAACGTTTTAGATGCTGGCACTAATCAAAGTATTACTATATCTCCAGGAGTCGCATACATAAACGGATATCGTGCGGTAACTAACAAACCAACAACTTTAACTGTATTAAAACCAAGAACAACAACAGTACTTGATAATGATATTGCTCCAGTCTCATATGGTTCATATTTTATATGTGATACCTTTGAAGGTAAGTTTGGTATAGATTCATTTGAGGTGATCAACCTAAGAGACAAAGCAGGATATACAGATAGTACAACTTTAACATTAGGTACTGCAAGAGTTCGATCAGTAGAAAAAGACGGCAGTAACTTTAAAGTCTATTTATTTGATATTAAAATGAATGCAACTAAAAATATTCGTGACGTTAAAAGTATTGGTTTATCAACAATAAGATTTGCAAACGTTTTACTAGAAAATTCTAAAGCAGTTTTAAAAGAGTCAGGTAATAATACACTCGTGTATAGCACATCTTATCCTCGTATCAAAACTATATCAAGCAGTAACTTCGAAGTTCAAAGACTTTTCACTGCCTCAACAGGCACTAATGGTGACTTCTCAATATCCGGATTAGCGACTGGAGAAACTTTTGTAAGTAGTGGTGAGTGGATAGTAACAGATACTACAACAGGAGATGTTGCGGCATCAACGTTTACAATAAATTCTCCCTTTACTTCTGCTGCTATCAATACTTCTCTTGTTAGTGGTAGAGCAGTAACAGTATTAGCAAAGGTCAATAAAGCATCAGCATCGCGTAGGAGAAAATTTCTTCGTGAAAAAACTTTATCAGTAGATTTAACACAAGGTCTATTGACAGATAGTAGAACCGGAGTGAAATATGTTGACTTACATAATACAGATATTATATCAGTATCGGAAATAAAACAAACCAATACAAATGGAACAGACTTGTCGCATAAGTTTAATGTTGATAACGGACAAAGAGTAAGTCACTACGCAAATGCAAGACTTGTTTTAGATAAGGGTACAACCGACCCAACAGGAACTCTTTTTGTAAAATATAAACACTTCGAGCATGCAACAGATGGAGATTTCTTTTCAGTTGATTCATATGACGGTGAGATAGCATACAATAAAATACCAGACTTAAAATCAAATGGAACAGTAGTTGCTAATTTAAGGGATGTTATAGACTTCCGTTCTGCTGTTGACTCTGATGGAACATTTGGTGATGCTAGTGGTGGCAGAGACGCTACTATGCATGAACTTCCTAAAAATGGAGATTTCTTTAGTGGAGATGTAACAAACTATCTTAACCGTTCTGATAAAATTGTTATAACAGAACAAGGTATAATAAAGAATATTACAGGTACTGCTGCTCTTGATGCATCACTTCCCCCTACACCAGAAGGAACTTTACCATTATTTGAAATATCTCATAATGCTTATGGACTAAGTGAAAAAGACCTTGCCATAAATCCAATTGAAGCAAAACGATTTACAATGAATGACATCTCTAAATTAGAGAAACGTATTGATAAAATTGAAGAGACAACTTCTTTAAATTTACTAGAGGTTGATACAAACTCTTTATTAGTACTAGACGGAAGTGGTAATATCAGAACTAAGTCAGGGTTCTTTGTTGATAACTTTAGAAATCGTGCCTTTACTGATTTCAATAATGTAGAGAATCGTTCTGCGATTGACCCATCCCTTGGAACTATGCAAAATCAACAGTTGACAAACAATTTCACTTTAAGATATGATTCTGATAAGTCAACAAACACTATATTAAAGGGCGATACAGTCTTCATTAACTATAGTGAAGACTCAGCGATAAAACAAATTAAGGCAACAGGAACAGAAAATGTAAACCCATTTGCTGTAATTACAGGAGTAGGTAATATAACATTATCTCCCACTTCAGACGAATGGGTAGATACTGTATTTGAACCTCCTTTAATCACAATGGTTCCAAGAGTTGGATGGGATTGGTCAACAAATAACTTCTTCCCAATGAATGGTTTCGGAACAGTTGACGCAGGTACATTCACAGGTTGGAATGGCGACCAAATGTGGAACTGGAATGGTACTTCATCAAGACCTACTAATGATGTTAGAGCACAAGCAGCAGGTGCAGGTGGAGGCGGTGGACTTTTCGGTCTAGGAGCATTTACTAATCCAGCACTTGAGGCATTTGCCTCCAGACAAGCAGAACAAACTAGGTCTCCTAGAATCGTTACAGGTGCTGGAATTATTCGTGAAGTGATTGAAGATAGAGAAGTATCTGTCACATTCATACCTTTCATAAGGTCAAGAAAAATATTCTTCAGAGCGGAAGGATTAAAACCTAATACAAGATTCTATGCTTTCTTCGATGGAGTCTCCGTAGACAACTTTATAAAGGGTGATGATGCATTTGCTAACTTCGCTGACTCAGAAACAGGCGGAGTTGAATATGGCGATGAATTCAGAGAATCAACCCAACATCCTCAAGGTACTGCTGCACTCACATCATCTGCCGAAGGAAAGGTAGAAGGTTCTTTCTTCATTCCGTGTAATTCTCTTCCGGAGGACGAAGATGCAGAAGATACAGGTGTAAGGTTCCGAACTGGAGAGGTTGAATTTAAGTTACTAGATATAAGTGCGAATAATGATGAATCAGCAACAAGCATTGCAGCAGCATTGTATACAACCGCTGGCACACTTTCTACTCGCGTACAAACTATAAGACAATTTGATCAAATAAGAAGAGCACAAGACCCTCTTGCTCAGTCATTCCGAGTTACCAAATCATCAGGAATGTTTGTAACTAAAGTGGATTGTTACTTTAAAAGTGCAGATGCAAGTGTTCCTATACAATTACAGATAAGACCTATGGTAAATGGTGTTCCTTCTGCAAGTGAAATTGTTACGGGTGCTGTTAAATTTATAGATGGTGGTGCTGTAGAAACTCCAGATGCAGATGAACAAGATATGACTGGTGTTCTTGGTCATCCTACAACATTCGAGTTTGATCAACCAATTTTCTTAAATCCAAACACAGAGTATGCGATTGTTCTTCTTGCAGAATCAGTAGAATTTGAGGCATATGTTGCAGAAACATATGAATATGAACTTGGTTCAACTGAAGCAAAGGTTAACAGACAACCTAGTATGGGTTCACTCTTTAAGTCACAAAATGGTTCTACATGGGAACCAGACCAAACAAAAGACCTTATGTTCAAAATACATAATGCTGTATTTGATACAGCAGGAGGCACTGCGGTATTTGAAAACACAGATACACAAAACTTATTACTTAGAACTAATCCTTTATTCACTACAAGCGGTTCTGCTGCGATTACTGTTCTTGCTCCAGGACATGGTTATAGAAAAGACGATACTGTAACAATTTCTGGAGTAACAGGAAGTGACAATAATGGTATTAGTGCTGCAAATCTAAATGGTAATAGGGTTGTAACTGCTGCTGACGGATTTGGTTTCACTTTCAACGCAGGTGGTAATGCTGATACAACAGGTAGAACTGGTGGGTCAGGATTTAGATTCCCTGATCAAAGAAACTTTGATGGTGTTATTCCGAACTTTACTGCTCTTGTTCCAGATAATACAAAAATTGGATTTACTTCTGAGTTTACAAACGGAAGTTCTTTGGCAGGTTCAGAAACAGCATATGGTAAAGCGGCAGTTACAGGTTTATCTATAGGGGAAGAAAACTTCTTCACTAAACCTAGAATGATTGCAAACAGAGCAAATGAAATCGCTTCAATTGAACCAGCAGGTACTCTAGTTCGTTCAACGACCTTTAATATGGCATTAACATCAACTAGTTTAGATGTCTCTCCCACTATAAATGCTCAGAGGTCTTCTATAACAACAATATCTAACCTTATAGATAAACAAATATCGGGTAGTACAGAAACCACAGGGTTTAATATTCCATTAAATTATATTGCAGAGACTAATGCCTTTGGTGGTTCTGCTCTTGCTAAGCACCATACTGGAGTATCTGTATTAGATGAACCTGCAGTTGGGTTGAAAGTTATTCTTAATGCATTAAGACCAAGTGAAGCAGACTTTAGGTTGTACTTTAGAGTTGCTAATGAAGGGGACGATATAACAGATGTAGATTGGACTCTTCAGACTCAAGAAGAAAATGTTCCTCCGGATACCTCTTCTTTCAGAGAATATAGATATCTGATAGGCGGCGCAGGAGGTGACCTTGATGAGTTTACTCATTATCAATATAAGATTGAAATGAGAAGTTCAAACTCTTCTGCACCACCTATCATTAGAGACTTTAGGTCAATAGCATTAGCAACATAATATGAATAACAATTTAGTAAAAGTAACAAATGGTGTCGGTCTTGCTCGTGATAGGAATACTGGAACCATTTTAAATATAAATAAAAGTGAGATTAGAGAAGCACGTGAAAGAAAAGAACTAAGAAAACAAAAGGAAAATGAGTTCGAACAACTTAAGGCAGATGTCTCTGAGATGAAACAACTCTTAAACACTATAATAGAGAAACTATAATGACCACACCAGCAAATAAACCGAAACTTGTTATTACCAATACCTTCTCGGATTTGGTGACTAAATTTAATACTGTCTCTATTGACTTAGGAGCGACAGGCGCACTTAATACATCACAAGATTCAGATGTAGTAGGAGCAATTAATGAATTAGAAGCAGACTTATTTAATGCAGAAGGTGGTACTAAAAGAACCCTTGCTTCGCTTACAACTACCGACAAAACTTGTATTGTTGACGCAATAAACGAACTTGATTTACTACAGGGTGACACTGCAATGGGTACAACTGCAACTACCGTTACAGGTGCGATTGCAGAAATAGAAGGTGTCTTTGATGCCTCCGCGAAAGGTATTAGTGCGGGTTCAAATGCGTTTGATATTGCTTCAGGTGCATTTAGTGTTGATGCTTCAGGGGCAATTACTCTTGATGCTACAGGAGATGTAGTGCTTAAAGATGCAGGAGTTGTTTTCTCAACCCTAGAGAATAGTAGTGGTAATCTAATTCTGAAATCTGGTACAACTACAGCATTAACGTTTGCGGGTGCGAATGTTACTATGGCAGGAACTATAACGCCAAGTATTTCTCTTAGCACAAGTGCTACTACAGTTGCTACAGCAATTAACGAAAACCATACAGAGGTAACTGCTGCGACAACTAATATTGCTACATTAAATACTAACATTGGTACAATCAATGCAACTAACTTAGGGACAACGGCATCAACAGTTGTTACTGCGATAAAAGAAGTTCACGATGAAGGTGCTACTGCAACAAGTAACGTAGCAACCAACACTAGTGCTATCAGTACAATCAATACTAAACTAGGGACAATTACTGCTGTCGCAATGGGAACTACTGCGTCAAACGTAGGTGCTGCTATACGAGAACTTGAAGAAGAAATTGATACAATTAATAGTACTGGTGCTTCTCCAAATAACGATGCAATAGGTACTATCGGAAACCTTACCACAACAGCAACTAATCTGACTGCCGCAGTAAATGAAATAGAAGCAGACCTATTTAATGCAGAAGGTGGTACTAAAAGAACCCTTGCTTCATTAACAACAACTGATAAAACTTGTATTGTAGATGCCATAAATGAGTTGAAGGCAAGTATCCCATTGATATATGCTGCTGACGGAACGACAGTATTGAATTAGGAGTAATTGATGTCTCGATTACCATTAAAACATAAATCTGCTAATGATGTTCAGGAGATAACGACTTCTGAACATAACTACATTGCATATCTTGCAGGGTTAGAGTTACAAACTTCATCCGGAACATATAGTCAAACATCTTTAGGTGCTCTTGGAACTACTGGGGATACTGATGAACTGATTGGTTCTTTAAACAATTCAGAATATGATGGTGATGTTGGTGACCATGGAACACTTAGTGTGACAAATACTACAACTAACATATATCAACAAAGTGGTTCTGTTCCCTCTTTACCAACAAATTTTCGCAATCCTTTGTATCAATCTAAAACAGGTATTCAACAAGAGATACGCGAGTTTAATGATGCAGACCAATTAGCGCTCGGAGAAACTCTTGCAGGTATAATATACTCAAATAATTATCCTGGAACTTTTTACTTAGGTTCTTCTGCCCCTAGTCCTGCTTCAAATTATGCTGTTGCTATTGCAAATGTCATGACCGACACTACTACAGACGCAGACGATACTGATACCGTTTTTAACCTTTATCAAAGAAAGACTATGACGTCAAGTCCATCTACTCCTTCTGCTATTTCTACTATGTGTGTTCAAAGAGCAAGTGGTCAGACAGGAGATTTCCAAGGGTTACAATTAATGTCTTTAGCAAAGATGAAAGCAACTGCAAAACATTGCCTTGATAGATATCTTGCATTAAACACAAGCACTAATCTTGGTATCGGTTCATATCTAATTAGAACTTCTACTCCCTCAGAGACAGGAACATGGGTTCAAAGAGGCGAAGCAATTGATAAAAGAAACTCAATAACGCAGGTCAATTATACTGGAACGTTTTCAGGAACACCAAGAACTTCTACGACAAGGGTTGCTAATTTTATAACTCAATACACAAATACGAGAAATTCAGTTACAAGCACCCAAGACTTCTCTAGTTCAAGAACTTCAACTACAAGAACTGAAGACTTTTCTTCACAAAGAACCTCTTCTTATACAGGAACCTTCACAGGTACATTCACAGGTACTTTTACGAGTACGTTCACAAGTACATTCACAGGAACATATACTAATCCTGGAACAACTACGACATATAATAATATCACTGAATCCTATATTGCTTGGCAATTCACTAGTGGAATATATAATGGCACAGGAACTGACCGTACAGATGTTTTTATTGACGGAACAATTGTTGCAACTTCGTCAGGTAGTCCTACAACTATCGTAAGTGGAGGTGTTACATATGCACGAACAGGGTTTCATTCTAGACCTTATGGAATTGGTAATATGGTCTTATATAAGTTTTCCGCTACAACTGCAACAACTACTAGTACAGGAACACCAAGTACGAGAATATCAACAAGAACCTCTACTAACGATTTTACAAATACGTTTACAAGCACATTTACTCGAGACTTTATTGGTACACCTAGAACAGTCAATTACACAACAACCTTTACTGGTTCGCCAAGAACATCAACATCTACTACACAATATCAAGGTTTCTCTGAATCAATTACAAGTACTACAAACTTTACTACTAATTTCACACCCACATTCACAAACACCTTTGCAGGTGATACTATCCAAGATAATTCATACGCTGACATTGTCACATATAAACTATATGTAAGGACTGCATAAATAACATATAGATATACTTGATTGTGGAGATTTATTATGGAAAGAACTTGGAAAGATAATGCTTTCTGGGAAACACCCAAGAAAAAAATTCTAAATTGTATTAGCGAAGAAGTTTCTCCGGATGGAAAAATCATAACTAAGGTTATGAAACTTCAAGAAAAAAATCCTCTCTTTCAAGAATGTTTAACCTTTCTCGGCGAAGATGTTATTGATGCTTCTACAGTAGAACGCAAGGGAAGAAAACAAAGAGAAGCAGAGGTAAAACTCGAAAGTGAAAAAGAGTTACAGAAGGCAAAGAAACTAGAGAAACTTTTCAAGTACAAACTAGAAACTTTTGAGATACCTGAAATAAAATTAACTAAAAATAGAAAACTTAAATCAAAACTTCGTAGGTCGAAATCAACTATCGAAGTTAATCTATATGCTATGATGATACTCCAAGAAAGTCTGAAAGATGAATAAGGGGTTTATTATTGTTGCGTCAAGAAAGAACAACTTTTATATATATGCCATTAATCTTATAGAGTCAATCAAAGACTTCTATCCGGAGGCACATATCACTTTCGTTACGGAAGAAAGATTTCTTGATGGTAGAGAAGATATTGCTGACAATATTATATTATGCGATGATCACTATCGTGCAAAGTTATGGGGTATGGCAAACTCTCCATATGATGTTACTATGTATATTGATGCCGATATGGAATGTGAACACGAAGATATTATGACAGTATGGGATAACCTTGGCGAGAATGATATGGTGTTTCATGAACTTACTGAAGAACGCTCCAGATATTATTCAGTGAGACATTTTGAGGTTGACCATATAGAAAAAGGGGGTTGGTTCAGTTTATGCGGTGGAGTGTGCCTGTATAGAAGTTCCAATCCCCTAGTGAAAGAGTTTATGAATGAGTGGTATGAGTTATATGATAAACAGCAAAAAGGTAACTGGAAACCAGAGTGTTTCACAAGAATAGATGAATGGGATAAAAATTTAAAAGTCTTTGATCAAACAACACTATGGTACATGACAGAAAAAATGGAAAAGTATAAAGACCTCAAGATAGGTTTCTTTCATGATGACATTCGTTGGAACTACTTTACGCAATATCAGTATGAGAATCTAAAATCAATTGAGAACAAACCTGTCATACTCAGACATTATTCAGGTTGTCTTGAAAAGGATAAGGCATTGGTGTGAGGGATATACCTATAAATAATCCATATGTCAAGGAGGCATTAAATAACTTCCTTTGGTATTACGAGAATAAAGACCTTGTAATGAAAACAATAAAGAGAATAGGTAACACCAAATCACGGAAACATTTTACCTCAAAAAAATATTTAGACAATTTAGTTTTTATGGGTAGAGACCATAACGGATACCCTGAGGATATGTGTTCGTATGAACTTAAAGCAGATAAACTAGAATCAAATATAAAGGACAATACACATGCGGCAGAACTCATTAAAAGATACAGTGATTACAATACGGAATTATGTTCTATTCTTTGCACTAAGAACAATGCTCTAACCACAATGTATCCACCTAATGGATTTATTGGGTGGCACAATAATGCAAACGCGAGTGCTTACAACCTTATATTCTCGTGGAGTGAAACAGGGGATGGACACTTTCAATATATAGATGGAGAGACTGGTGAAACGATTGTAATGAAAGACAGAAAGGGTTGGAATTGTAAGGCAGGATACTTCGGTTCATATAATGAGCATGAAAGTAAACTAGTGTATCATTCTGCGGAAACTGATTGTTGGAGAATGACTGTATCGTATATGTTTAATCGTACTGAGATGAGTGCTAATATACAAGAAGAAACAATACAGGAGATAATGGATATCTAACCTCCCCCAGTATTCTTATTTCTTAACATTATGTATTACTACTTATACGAATTAAGATTTATAGAATTAATAATTAGTATATCCATCCCTCCCCAAAGAGTACTTTAATTATACTATACTTTTAAAGAAAAGTCAAGCATAAAATATATTTTTATTTCTCTGATATAGGGTTTCAAAAACATATAAATAGATGTAACGATTAAGTAAAATGGAATTAAAAAATGGCACTAGTATCACACGAAGATATTGTAATAAACCAAGGCACAGATGTCGCGATAGAAATACATCTCGTTCACGATAGTGGTAGTGTTTATGACTTAACAAACAGAACAGTAACCTCAAAAATGAAAAGAAGATATGCTGACTCCGCTGGAGACCCCTCAACAGTATCTTTCAACTCAGTTATTGCGACACCCCCAACAGCAGGTATCGTAACATTATCCCTAACTAACGCAGTCACAGATGCCCTTGAAACAAGAGGTCGTTATGTGTATGATGTAGAACTTTCCTTTGTAGACGATAATAACAATACTATTATCGAAAGAATACTACAAGGAGAAGTAGAAGTTTCACCCTCAGTAACAAGATAGATTAAATATGCCTTCAGTTATATACCGAGACCCAAAGATTAAAATAAATGCTGTCATCTATAAAGACACCACAGTCAGAGTAAAGAAACTCAAAGTAGGAACACCTGTAAAAAGAGTTACTTCAGGTGCATTTAATATTGATAACCTTTCAGGAGTAAGTACTTTAAATAAGACTGCAGGTTCTATACTTGCATACAATGCGTCCGATACAAATTGGTCTACCACAAACTTTGCTACAGGTAATAACATTTCTATTACTTTTGATAGTGCTGCAAATACATTTACCTTTGGTACGAATGCCGCATTAACGAATGTAACTTCACTTGACGCAACGACTACGAGTACAGTACGCGGTGTATTATCTGTAACAGATGCAGGAGGAGATGGTTCTCTTGCGTACAATAATAGTACAGGTGTAGTAACATATACTGGACCAAGTGCAAGTGAAGCACGCGCACACGTTTCTGCCGTTGATGGTGGAGGTGATGGGTCATTTACATACAACTCTGGAACAGGGGCATTTACTTATACTGGACCAAGTGCCGCAGAAGTTCGCGCACATATAACCGCAAACAAAGGTTTAAACATAAGTAGTGGTGAGTTAAATATTGACTCTGCTAATGTCAAGGGAATGTTCTCAGGTGGAACAGGGGTTACTTATAATGACGGTGTAATATCTATAGGACAACCTGTTGCGACCACTTCGGATGTTACATTTAATGATGTTA
>Ga0206129_10000853_pt1 | contig 44614 bp, 27 predicted proteins | sample Helgoland_Spring_8_FD_148616 | JGI IMG/M metagenome (GOLD analysis project Ga0206129, IMG submission 148616) | Pelagic subsurface seawater microbial communities from Kabeltonne, Helgoland, North Sea - Helgoland_Spring_Bloom_20160502_2 | ecosystem: Environmental > Aquatic > Marine > Epipelagic ...
CACTTGCATAGAATGCTGAAATGTTCCCGGAGCTTTTTCATTGAGTTCTCTTAATAGTTTTGTATTGGTATTAGATAACTCTAATAAAGTCACATCTGAAACTAACCCAAAAAGCTTCTCATACATATAAATTACTATAATTGACAAGAATGACAACAATCCATTGGCTGCAAAAAGCATAAAATAGGTCCAATTAATCTGAGAGATATTTCCTTCTTTTATAATCGAAAAAGCAAAATAAGTAACCATATAGATAAGGGTAATCTGTGCAACTGAAATAAAAAGATTGGCTCTCTTATACAATTCAGAAACCGTTAATATGGTAACGATACCGGCAATAATATGTAAATAAATAAACTCAAAACTGTCGGGCACAATATAGCCTAAAAGCAAAACTGTCAGTACATGTGTAAACAAACCAAGACGCGCATCGAAAAAAGCTTTTAAAACAATTGGCAGTATACTCAAAGGAACCACGTATAGATAATCAGAATTGTATTTGATAACCAACGTTTGTATAAAAATCATCGAAAAAACGTTGAAAAAAATAAATGTTACTTTATTATTATCATCAAAAATATCTGAGCGATATTTTTTTAAGAATAATAACAGCATTAATAATGCGAGTGATACTAAAATCGTGTAACCAAATAAAATCCAATTGTAATTAGATGCGGTCCAAACTTGAGATTCAGATTCACTTTTTAAAGAATTTAATATGGCTAATTTCTTTCCTTCAACAGTATCTCCTTTTAAAATAATTAATTTACCAGAGGCTACTTTCCCTTTCGTGTATGAAATGTTTTTTATTTCATTGTCTATTACTTTCTGTGTGTATTCTGTATCGAAATAAATATTTGGCTTCACAACTTCAGACAAAAGGTCTAATAGTGCTTTTTTACCATACAATGATTGTTCTGTTTGAAAACTATTTCTAATAAGTTCTAGAACCTCTTTGGAGGTAAAGAAACTCTTGAAAATAAAATCTTCTACTTCATTTCCCTTTCTAATAGCTACAATTTCATTTTCGCTGGATACTCGATCTTGGCTTGCAACTTCTAAAAATCCTTTTTGATATATGGTATCTAGAACAAACTGTCCCACTGCAGACAGACGCTGAAGTTGATTTATACTCAATGAATCTGTTTCTTTGATCAGTAAAATCTTGTTTTCATAGGCTTTAAATACCGAGTTTTTAACCTCGGAATCATGAACAAAATATAATTTTGAATATTCCTTAATTTTTTGTTTTTCTGAAGTAACCTCCTCCTCATTTTTCTGAATCGCGAAGTCAAAAGGAGCATATAAATTGTCATATTTCCAAAGTTGACCATTACTAAAATCGTACTTAAACTGTCCTCCCTTTGGAAAGAAATAAACTATTGCTGTCGTCGCAACTAAAAATAAGATCACCTTGTAAATAATGGTGTTATTTTGATATAATTTATTAACTATATTGCTCATATATTTTATCTTCTTAGAACAAACTTACCATAAAAAATTCAAGGTCAAAAATTCAAGTTAAATTATAAAACTAAAATTGATTAAAAATAGTTATTTTAGCGTAGAACTATTGCCTAAAATAAATTGTATACACTATGAAAGAAGTAGTAATTGTATCGGTAGCGAGAACTCCAATAGGAAGTTTTATGGGAAGTTTAGCTACAATATCCGCCCCTAAATTAGGAGCAATCGCTATAAGAGGTGCATTAGAAAAAATAAAATTAGCTCCAAACTTGGTTCAAGAAGTTTTTATGGGAAATGTAGTCTCTGCTGGTCTGGGACAAGCACCCGCAAGACAGGCGGCAATGTATGCAGGAATCCCTGATACGGTTCCTTGTACAACTGTAAATAAAGTATGTGCTTCTGGAATGAAATCAATCCAACTAGCTGCGCAAGCTATTGCCCTTGGTGATGCGGAAGTTGTTGTAGCTGGAGGTATGGAAAATATGAGTGCGATCCCCCATTATCATCATGCAAGAAATGGAACTAAATTTGGCTCAATTACCCTAGAAGACGGACTGCAAAAGGATGGTCTAGTAGATGCCTATGACAAGGTTGCAATGGGAGTTTGCGCTGATGCATGCGCTGTTGAATACGATTTTTCGAGAGAAGACCAAGATCATTATGCAATTCAATCATACCGTCGCTCTGCTCAAGCCTGGAAAGAAGGTAAATTTACCGATGAAATTGTACCGGTATCAATTCCGCAAAGAAGAGGAGAACCGATCATTTTTACTGAAGATGAAGAGTATAAAAATGTGAAGATTGAAAAAATTCCAGCTTTAAGGGCCGCTTTTACAAAAGAGGGAACTGTGACTGCTGCAAATGCATCTACTATAAATGATGGAGGAGCCGCTTTAGTATTAATGTCTGCTGATAAAGCGAAAGAATTAAAGATAACTCCACTAGCAAAAATAAGAAGTTATGCGGATGCTGCTCACGAACCAAAATGGTTTACAACCGCACCTGCAAAAGCAATCCCAAAGGCCTTAGCGAAAGCAAATATTGCCATCGATGAGGTTGATTTTTTCGAATTAAATGAAGCATTTTCTATTGTAGGACTTGCAAATATGAAAATTTTAGGTCTGACTGATAAAAATGTAAACGTAAACGGCGGAGCAGTTTCTTTAGGGCATCCTTTAGGGGTTTCTGGAGCCAGAATTGTCATTGCCTTAACTTCAATTTTAAAACAACATGATGCTAAAATTGGAGCAGCTGCTATTTGTAACGGTGGTGGTGGTGCATCTGCGTTAGTTATAGAAAGAATGTAATTTAAACTCTATCAAATTCATGCTGTATGGCATTTGTAATATAAGTATTGCTCCACTTAGAGCTATCGCTATTGACTCATCAGAAATGGTAAGTCAGGTGTTGTTTGGTGAAACTTTTGAAATTATTGAACAGGACAAAGAATGGAGTAAAATTCGATTGACTTTTGATACGTATGAAGGATTTATAGACAACAAACAATTCACAGAAATTACAAAAGAATTATTTCTAAAACTAAGCTCTGAGAAACAGTATTATTCTGGAGAAATCATTGATTTTATTACCAATGATAATGATGAATTAACGACCATTCCTTTGGGGGCAAGTCTGCCTTTCTACGAAAGTAGCAAAATACGTATAAACACCAATTCGTATCGATATGATGGAGCCGTTTTGTCAGAAATAAAAGTAAAAAGTGACATTGCAAAAACTGCTTTTTTATACCTCAACACTCCTTTTTTATGGGGTGGAAAAACTCCTTTTGGTATCGACGCTGCTGGTTTCACTCAAATGGTATACAAGTTGTGTGGACACTTACTTTTAAGAGATGCAAAAGAACAAGCCACACAAGGAGAAGTATTAAGTTTTATTGAAGAAAGCGAAGCTGGTGACCTTGCATTTTTTGACAATGAAGAGGGAGAAATCATACATGTAGGCATCATTTTAAATGATTATCACATTATCCATGCACATGGAAAAGTTAGAATTGACACTTTAGATCATAGTGGTATTTTTAATGCCGATTTACAGAAACACACACACAAATTAAGAATCATAAAAAAATTAATTTAGCGATTAAAAAAAGACATAAAAAAATCCGAAACGATGCTCGTTTCGGATTTTTTTATAACTTTAATTAGGCTTTTTATTGATTTCTCATTTTCTTAAAAATTGGTCTTAAAGCATCTGCTTCAGCTTCTTTTTCAAGTGTGTCGTAAATATTTAAAAGCATTCTCACGGTTCCTAATGACCTCTTGATATTATCTGCTTTTATCAAATAGGGTAAAACTTTCTCATAGAGTGCTTTTTGCTTTGCTTGCAAAGCGTCATATTTTTTAAAATTAGATAAATTATTATTCATTTCATCTACAATTGTTTTTTCCTCTGCAAGCATTGCAATTCCTAAATTTAAATAGGCATCTCCATAGGCTGGATCTAATTCAATCGCCTTTTTGTAAAAACCAATTGCAGCCTCTGTTTTGTTCTCATTTGCATTGACTACTCCTAAATTAAAAAACAACACTGGATTGGTAGGATCTAACGCTACAGCTTCGATCATTAATTCTCCGAATTTATCCATTCGTTCAAGCTTGATATACATTTGAGCTTGATTTAATACCAAGTTGATATCTTTAGGATTTGATTTTCTTGCCTCCTCTAAAGCTGCAATTGCCAATTCTGGCTTTCCTTGGTTTACATACACATAACCAATATTTTTTATAATCTCTGCTTGTTTAGATTCAGACACATCATCTCTAGGAGCTGAATATTGACCAGCTTTGACCATCAAATCTCTTTGAACTTTACTCCCAAAACTTTCTTCTTTGTTCGTTTCTTTATTCAGTGCTAAATAAGTGGTAGCAATTCCTGTATAATTGATATTTTGTAATTCCTTATAATATGCTATTGATAGATCATACTCTTTAGACAAGGAAGCACTTAAAGCTGCATTGTACAAAAAGGAAGTATCTTTAGGACTTAATTGATAAGTTAAATAAAAATCCTCTGTAGCTTTTTTAAAATCCTTGCCGTTGTAATTGTCTATTGCTTTTTTAGAGACAAATTGAATCAACTCATTTAACTTCGGCTCGGCTAATTTTGTATACTTAAATTTTCTTGTTTGTTTTTCGTATTCAAATAAACTGTTATAAGCAGCTGCAGCTTTCTTAACATTTGAGGTACCGTAAACAGATCCTTTCAAATAGTAGTACTTCGCTTTGTATTTTGGTTGGATGGAAGCTTCTGAAACCTCTAGAGATGCAACAGTCGCTTTTGCTTCATTAAGTTGACCTTTTTTGATCGCCTTTTCTATTGCTTTTAGTTCATTTTTCTGCGCAAAAGAAGCCACAGTTAATAGTCCTATTGCTAATATTAATACTTGTTTTTTCATTGTATTATTATATTATTTTATGATTGTTATTCGTTTTCGTTTTCGTTTGAATCATTTTCAATTTCGATTCCATCTTCTAATGCTTCGTCAGCATCTTCTTCATGCATGACTTTGGCAACTGCAGCAATACTGTCTGTATCTTTAATATTTATTAGACGAACCCCTTGAGTTGCGCGTCCCATAACTCTTAAATCTTCTACAGCCATTCTAATTGTTAATCCAGATTTGTTAATGATCATTAAATCATTGGAATCATCTACATTTTTAATCGCTACTAAATTTCCTGTTTTTTCAGAGATATTCAAAGTTTTAACCCCTTTACCTCCTCTATTGGTAATTCTGTAGTCTTCTAATTTAGAACGTTTTCCGTATCCTTTTTCTGATACAACTAGGATATTGCTTTCCATATCGTTTACAGCGACCATCCCAATTACCTCGTCATTTTCGTGTTGTAAGGTAATTCCTCGAACACCTGAGGCAGTTCTTCCCATTGGTCGAGTTTTAGCTTCTTCGAAACGGATTGATTTCCCTGATTTTAAAGCCAACATTACTTGACTGTCACCTGTTGTTAATTTTGCTTCTAACAACTCATCACCTTCTTTAATGGTAATTGCATTGATACCGTTTGTTCTCGGTCTAGAATATTGCTCTAAAGAAGTCTTTTTTACCTGACCTTTTTTAGTTGCCATGATTACAAAATGACTGTTGATATAATCTTCGTCTTTTAAATCTTGTGTTACTAAAAATGCCTTTACTTTATCATCTTGTTCAATATTGATCAAGTTCTGCATCGCTCTACCTTTGGTGTTTTTACCACCTTCAGGAATTTCATAAACGCGCATCCAAAAAACCTTTCCTTTTTGAGTGAAAAACATCATATATTGATGGTTCGTTCCTACAAATAAATGCTCTAGGAAATCTTCGTTTCTGGTTGTAGCTCCTTTCTGACCTCTACCACCTCTATTTTGAACTTTGTATTCTTCGAGGTTTGTACGCTTTAAGTATCCTGCATTCGAAATGGTAACGACTACTTTCGTATCGGGAATCATGTCTTCTATACGCATGTCTCCACCCGCATATTCTATGATAGATCTTCGCTCATCACCGTACTTATCTTTGATGTGAAGTAACTCATCTTTTATAATTTGGTAACGTCTAGGTTCATTGGCTAAAATATCCTTTAGATCAGAAATCGTTAGCATGATTGCATCAAATTCTGCACGTAATTTATCCTGTTCTAAGCCTGTTAATTGACGCAAACGCATTTCTACAATTGCTTTTGCCTGAATGTCTGTTAATTCAAAACGCTCAATTAAACTTTCTCTTGCTTGATCTGCATTAGAAGAAGCTCTGATTATTTTTATTACTTCATCAATATTGTCAGATGCGATAATTAACCCCTCTAATATATGAGCTCTCGCTTCTGCTTTCTTTAATTCGAATTCTGTTCTGCGAACAACTACTTCATGTCTGTGCTCAACAAAATAATGAATTAATTGTTTTAAATTTAGTTGCTCTGGTCTTCCATTTACAAGTGCAATATTGTTCACACTAAAAGAAGTTTGCAGTTGCGTGTATTTAAATAATTTATTTAAAACGATGTTAGGAATCGCATCCCGTTTTAAAATATACACAATACGCATTCCATTTCTATCAGATTCATCTCTAATATTGGAAATCCCTTCAATTTTTTTATCATTTACTAATTCAGCAGTTTTTTTAATCATTTCTGCTTTATTTACCTGATAAGGGATTTCTGTAACAATAATGCACTCTCTACCCTTTACTTCTTCAATAACGGCTTTAGCACGCATTACAATTCGTCCACGCCCTGTATGAAAAGCATCTCTTACACCATCATAACCATATATAATACCTCCTGTTGGAAAATCTGGAGCAGTAACGTGCTGCATTAATCCATCAATATCAATATCTCTATCCTCTATATAAGCTATGGTACCATTAATAACTTCCGTTAAATTGTGAGGCGCCATATTTGTTGCCATACCCACTGCGATTCCAGAAGCTCCGTTCACTAATAAATTAGGAATACGAGTAGGAAGAACTGTAGGTTCTTGCAAAGTATCATCAAAATTTAAACGATGATCTACAGTGTCTTTTTCGATATCAGCCAACATATCTTCAGATATCTTCTGCATTCTTACCTCAGTATAACGCATGGCTGCTGGTGAATCTCCATCTACAGAACCAAAGTTACCTTGTCCATCCACCATCATATAACGAACACTCCAGTTTTGAGCCATACGCACCATGGAGTCATACACTGAAGTATCTCCGTGTGGATGATACTTTCCTAAAACCTCCCCAACAATTCTTGCAGATTTTTTATAAGAACCCGTTGCTTTGATTCCAAGTTCATGCATTCCAAATAAAACCCTTCTATGAACTGGCTTTAAACCATCTCTTACATCTGGTAATGCTCTTGAAACGATCACCGACATTGAATAATCAATGTATGCAGCTTTCATCTGTTCTTCTATGTTAATAGGAATTAACTTTTCTCCGTCTGCCATATATATAATTTGATTAAATTTTATTCATTATTTTAAAACAAGGCAAGATACTATTTCTATGAGTATTTACAAAGATTTTAAAGAAGTGAATTGAGTAGAGTTATCAACATTTTTTCATAATTTTTAACACTTTTTTATTTGTTATATATGCAATAGTTTTTTACCTTAGTGTTATAGTAAATTATCAGTTAAACTTTGGATTTGCGTATTTTGTGAGAATCCCCCCAAAAAGAACTAAATTTACATCATATCAATTATAGAAAGAAAAAAGAAAGACAGAAATATGGACGATAATTTTTCACCAAAAGTTAGAGATGTAATTACCTTCAGTAAAGAAGAAGCCCTGCGTTTAGGGCATGAATTTATTGGGACTGAACATCTTCTACTAGGCTTGATAAAAAAAGGAGAAGGAAAAGCAATAGAAATACTCACTGCTTTTGATGTAGACCTAAGTCTGCTGCATAAAAAATTAGAACAACTCAACCCTGCAAACGCTCCTTTTACAGAAAGTACCGACAAACCAATTTTACGTTTAACGAGACAGGCTGAAAAAGCGTTAAAAACAACTTTTCTGGAGGCTAAATTATATCAAAGTGATTCCATTGACACAGCTCATTTATTGCTTTGTATTTTAAGAAACGAAAACGACCCAACTACCAAGTTAATCCATAAGTACAATGTAAATTATGACGAGGCAAAAGCATTGTACAAAGAACTTCACGTTGATGATACAACTATTTCCATAGATCCGATAGCGGAAACTCCAGCTGATGACGAATATGCTTCAGGAAAAACAAATCCTTTTAACCAACCTCAGAAAGAAAAAACTGCTCAAAAATCTAAAACCCCTGTTTTAGATAATTTTGGAAGGGATTTAACAGCGTTAGCAAACAGAGGAATGCTGGACCCAGTTGTTGGAAGAAAAAAAGAAATTGAGCGTGTTTCTCAAATTCTAAGTCGAAGAAAAAAAAATAACCCAATGCTAATCGGTGAACCTGGTGTTGGTAAATCGGCTATTGCAGAAGGACTGGCCTTAAGAATTGTCGATAGAAAAGTATCGAGGATTTTATTTGACAAGCGAATTGTTTCTCTCGACTTAGCAAGTTTAGTTGCTGGTACAAAATACCGTGGTCAATTTGAAGAACGGATGAAAGCATTAATGAACGAGCTTGAAAAAAATGAAGACATTATTTTATTTATAGATGAAATTCACACGATCGTTGGTGCAGGAGGTGCTACCGGCTCATTAGATGCTTCTAATATGTTAAAGCCAGCTTTAGCAAGAGGAGAAATACAATGTATTGGTGCAACTACGTTGGATGAATTTAGAACAAATATAGAGAAAGATGGCGCCTTAGAACGTCGCTTTCAAAAGGTAATTGTAGAACCGACTTCAGTAGAAGAAACTGTGAAAATTTTACAAAACATAAAAAGTAAATACGAAGAACATCACCATGTAAATTATACCGATGATGCTATTGAAGCTTGTGTAAAACTAACGAACAGATACATGACGGATCGATATCTTCCAGACAAAGCTATTGATGCTTTGGACGAAGCAGGATCTCGGATTCACATTACAAATATTGTCGTTCCTGGACAGGTCTTAGAATTGGAAACGCAATTAGAAATCATTAGGGATAAAAAAACAAAAGCAGTAAACGGACAAAAGTACGAAGAAGCTGCAAAGTTACGCGATGATGAAAAGAATATGGAAGCTGCTTTGAACTCTGCTCAAAAACAATGGGAAGACGATTCTAAGTTAAATAGAGAAATCGTTACCGAGGACAATGTTGCCGAGGTCGTTTCTATGATGACGGGAATCCCTGTAAATAGAGTTGCAGAGGCAGAAAACCATCGATTACAAGAATTACCAATATCTATTAAGGGCAAGGTAATTGGTCAAGATGAAGCTGTTACTAAAGTTGTAAAAGCAATTCAAAGAAATAGAGTTGGATTGAAAGATCCAAACAAACCAATTGGCTCCTTTATTTTCTTAGGACAAACAGGTGTTGGTAAAACCCAATTAGCGAAAGTCTTAGCGCGTGAATTATTTGATTCTGATGATTCGTTAATTAGAATTGACATGAGTGAGTACATGGAAAAATTTGCCATCTCTCGCTTGATTGGAGCCCCTCCTGGTTATGTTGGTTATGAAGAAGGAGGACAACTAACTGAAAAGGTAAGAAGAAAGCCCTATGCTGTAATCTTGTTAGATGAAATAGAAAAAGCACATCCAGATGTGTTCAACATGTTACTGCAAGTTTTAGATGATGGATATATTACGGATAGCCTTGGGCGAAGCATCGATTTTAGAAATACCATCATTATCATGACTTCTAACATAGGCGCACGTCAATTAAAAGACTTTGGTGGTGGAGTTGGTTTTGGTACTAGTTCGAAAAAAGAGCAAGCAGACGCGCACGCAAAATCTGTAATTGAAGACGCTCTAAAGAAATCTTTTGCTCCTGAATTTTTAAATAGAATTGACGATGTAATTGTGTTTAATGCACTCGAAAGAGAAGACATTCACAGCATTATCGATATTGAATTAGAAAAATTATTGAGTAGAATTGCTGATTTAGGCTATACGCTTCAATTAAGCGAAAAAGCAAAAGATTACATAGCAGACAAAGGGTTTGATAAAAAATATGGGGCTAGACCGCTTAAAAGAGCCATACAGAAATACATCGAAGATGCTTTGTCAGAAGAGATTGTAAATTCTAAGCTGTCAGAAGGAGATACCATTACAATGGACCTTAACAAAGCTGAAAGCAAGCTGACGATTAAGATCAAAAAAGGAAAAAAAACTCCCGAAAAAAGAACTGAAGTAGAAACGAAAAATGAGTCAAAAGCAAAGGCTTAATTGTAAAAACCCAAACGTTTGTTTGGGTTTTTTTATAGACAACTACTTCAAAACATTAAAGGACTCCTCCGACTAATCATGATAGCAAACCGAGGATACGAGCCATGCAAAAGACAATAATATAAAAGTTAACTCCTTAAGGTTGCTTTTGGTCTTTCTAAACTAGGCATAGAATTTGCTCGTAAAAAAAATCAATCTACCACTGTTGCTGCACTGTATTTTTCAAAATCAAATATCCAGCGGTTTGGAATTGGCTTGGAACAACGGTTTTACTTTAAATCTAGTGATTCAAGTTTGAGAGGCTTTCATGCGGGTCCCAGCGTCGGGTACTTACAATTAAAAGAGAACTATTATGATGAAACATATGAGGTGTTTTCTATTGCTGGTAAATTTGGACATCAATGGTTCATAAGCAAACATCATAGTGCAGACCTTTTTAGTGGCCTTAGATTTTTAGTTGGTAGTGAAACCAATACAGAAGAACTCTCTTTTGGGATCGGTCTTTCTTTAGGCTGTACTTGGCAGTAGACTAAAATAATTCTTTAACATCAATCTCAAGAGAAGTAATGAATTCGGAAGCCTTTACAATATCATAATGCATCACACGGTCCTCTTTTACAATGGGTATTTTTTGACGAAACAATCCAATAATAGATTCTAAAAAAGGAGCCGTTTTTCCGTTTCCAAAACTCAAAGCTTGCGATGCTGTATACAATTCTATCGCTAAAATATTTTGTAAATTATCTACTACTTTTTTGCATTTTGTGGCTGCATTTGCCCCCATGGAGACATGGTCTTCTTGCCCATTACTGGACTCAATAGAATCTACACTTGCAGGAGTTGCATATTGCTTATTTTGACTCACAATACTTGCTGCCGTATATTGTGGGATCATAAAACCAGAATTCAAACCAGGATTTGCAACTAAAAAAGGAGGTAAATGTCGATGTCCAGAAACTAATTGATAGGTTCTTCTTTCTGATATATTTCCTAATTCTGAAATTGCAATGGCTAAAAAATCCAACCCTAAAGCAAGGGGTTGACCGTGAAAATTACCTCCAGAGATAATTTCGTCTTCCTCCACGAAAATATTTGGATTATCGGTAACAGAATTCACTTCTGTTAAAAAAGTCTTTGTCACAAAACGAATAGTGTCTTTGGTTGCTCCATGAACTTGGGGCATACACCTAAACGAATAAGGATCCTGTACATGTTTTTTTTCTTGTGAAATTAACGCACTATCCTTTAGTAAATTTTTAATTCTACGGGCGGTTTTCAGTTGACCATCATGAGGTCTAACAGCATGAATTAATTCGTTAAAAGGCTCTATTCTGCCATCAAAACCTTCCAAAGAAACGGTTCCGATTACATCTGCTAAATAGGATAGCTTGTGCGCTTTTAAAAGCGTATAAATACCATATGCAGCCATAAACTGTGTGCCATTTAGCAATGCTAGGCCTTCTTTTGACTGAAGATTAATTTTTTCCCAAGAAAAAATTTGTGCTAACGCTTCAGTGGTTATTTTTTCATTCTTATAATACACTTCTCCCAATCCTATTAAAGGCAACGCTAGATGAGCTAAAGGAGACAGATCACCAGAGGCACCCAAAGAGCCTTGCTCATAGATAACTGGTGTAATATCATTATTATAAAACTCAATCAATCTTTCTACGATTACCAATTGAACTCCAGAATGACCATGACTTAATGCTTGAATCTTAAATAAAATCATGAGTTTTACAATCTCACTCGGAACTTCGTCACCAGTACCACAGGCATGGCTCATTACTAAGTTCTCCTGAAGCTTTTGGAGGTTATCGTCATTAATCTTTACATTATACAAAGCTCCAAAACCTGTATTAATACCATATATAGGACGCGAAATCGATTTCGTTTTTGTATCTAAATAAGATCTACATGTTTGAATTCTTTGAATTGCGGCATCAGATAATGCTAACTTTTTATCCAAGGAAATAATTTCTTGAATTTTAGTTAAATCTAAAGGAAGTGAATCTATGTAATGAACTATTTCCATATCTTATGTAATTTGAAATCAAAAGTGCAAATTCAGTTCTGTTTGTGCAACTAATTTAACTTTTTATATGTACTTATGTATGCTTCTATCCTCTATATTTGTGGTCAAATTAAATGTTATTAAATGAAACAGATAAGTATTATTGCTCTTATATTACTCAATATGATCTCTTGCTCGAGAGAACATCCAAAAGAATACCTCACCATTGCTGGGAAATTAGAAAATAACAAACAGCGTACAATTTCTATTTTAAACCGAACAGGAAGAGTCATTAAAAATATTTCTATCAAAGAAAATGGCGCTTTTAAAGATACGTTAAAAGTATCTGAACCAGCTATTTTCACATTTCAAACGGATAGAACAAACAGAACTCTAATATATTTAAAAAATGGTTTTGATCTTTTTATTAAAGGAGATTCAGAAAAATTCACAACCAGTTTCGAGTTTACTGGAATCGGAGCTTCTAACTCAAACTTTATCAAAGCTCAATTAGAAAAAAACAGAAAAATTGGAGACCCAAATCGTATTTTATCACTTGAAAAAGAAGCGTTCATTGCAGAAATTAATGGACTAAAAAAAGGATATGATAGTATACTGTCTTCATACAAAGATATAGAGAACTCCCTCGCTGAGATGGTTAGAAGTCAAAACAAGCAACTTTGCGAATATCTTGAAAATAATTATGCCTCTGGTGTAAAATTTAAAAAAGGAGCACCTTCTCCTGCTTTTGAAAATTATATTGCTGTAAATGGTGAAAAAAAATCACTAAGCTCCTACAAAGGAAAATATGTGTACATCGACGTATGGGCAACATGGTGCGGACCTTGTATCAGAGAAATTCGACCATTGGAAAATTTAGAAAAAGAATATCACGAAAAAAACATTGCTTTTGTAAGTATTTCTATAGATGAATCTAGAAGAAACGGTGGCTCTTGGGAAGCGACAGAAACCAAATGGAGAAATTTTATCAAAGGTAAACAAATGAGTGGTATTCAATTGTGGGCTGGAAAAGATCAAAGTTTTCAACAAGAATACCAAATAACTGGAATACCAAGATTCATTTTAATTGATCCACAAGGAAATATAGTTGATGCGAATGCTAAAAGACCTTCAGACCCAGAGTTAAAAACCTTATTCAATTCTTTAAAAATTTGATACAATAAGAATCAAAAAAAAGCGAAATCTAAATTTAGATTTCGCTTTTTTTTTATGAGTGAAAAATCATTATTCATCATAAACACCCATTTGTGCATATTTATCCATTCTTTTTGAAACCAACGCTTCATCATTCAGGTCTTTTAACTCTTCGAAAGCAGCAATAATTTGCTCTTGAACCGCCTTAAAAGCTCCCTCTCTGTCGGTATGTGCACCTCCAACAGGTTCTTGAATAATTCCGTCTATTAATTTTAAATTTTTCATATCTGAACCTGTTAATTTTAAAGCCGCCGCAGCTTGTTCTTTAAACTCCCAACTTCTCCATAAAATAGAGGAACAGGATTCTGGAGAAATAACTGTATACCAGGTATTTTCCATCATATAAACTCTATCTCCTACTCCAATCCCTAAAGCACCACCTGAAGCCCCTTCACCAATAACAATTGTAATAATTTGCGTTTTTAAACGAGTCATTTCTAGAATATTCCTCGCAATTGCTTCTCCTTGTCCGCGTTCTTCAGCTTCTAAACCAGGATAGGCACCGGGAGTGTCTAGTAGGGTAACAACAGGAATTCTAAACTTTTCAGCCATTTTCATGAGGCGCAAAGCTTTACGGTATCCCTCAGGGTTGGCCATTCCAAAATTTCTGTACTGACGTGTCTTTGTGTTGTACCCTTTTTGTTGCCCAATGAACATAAAAGATTGATCACCTATTTTACCCAAACCACCAATCATGGCTTTGTCATCTTTTACATTTCTATCTCCATGTAATTCCATAAAGGTATCTCCACACAAGGCCTTAATATAATCTAAGGTATAAGGTCTATTAGGATGTCTAGATAATTGAACTCTTTGCCAAGGTGTTAGATTCTTATAAATATCTTTTCTAGCAATTGCTAGTTTTTTTTCAATTTTTTTACAGGTAGCTGTTACATCTACCTCACTCTCTTTACCTATATCATGACACTTAACTAGCTGATCTAAAAGCTCTTTAATAGGCATTTCAAAATCTAAATATTCCATATTGTAATTATTTGATTTTAGTTGTTTTGAGACGCAAACATACTATAAAATTAATTGTTTTTTTAAAAAAAAAGTTAGTTTTTACTAACAGATTTTTCTTTGATTTTATTTCTAATACTGTTTTTATTCTTGATCATTCCGTTTAACAAAACGACAAATAAAACGATGAAAGCGCCAAAGTAAAATTCTGGATTCATTTTTTCTTCTTCACCAAAAATAAAAAGTGCCAAAATAATCGCATAAATAGGCTCTAAATTAAGCGTTAAGATTACCGTATAGGGAGACAAATATTTCATCACTTTAACAGAAGTAATAAAAGCATAAGCGGTACAGATGCTACCCAAGATTAAAAGGTATCCCCAATCCGCCTTTGATATTTCAAAAAAAGATGCAGAAAAACCATTTGTAAACAACAAATAAACTGTAATAAAAACAACTCCAAAAAATAATTGATACAGAGAAATCTTACCTGCATCGTATTTTTGAATGAAAAGACCATTAAAAACTGAAAAAAAAGCACTTAATAATGAAGAAATTAATGCGTAAAATATACCCAATTGGTATTGACTCTCAAAATTAAAAATAATATACAAGCCAATACACACACAAAAACCCAATACTAATTCTAATACTTTAATGCTTCTTTTAAAAAAAAGAGGTTCTATCAGAGAAACAAAAAAAGCACCAGTACTCATGGTTACTAATGCTACAGAAACGTTGGAAACTTTGATCGCTTTAAAGAAAAATATCCAATGCAAAGCGATAAGAATACCTGTCACAAAAAACTTAGCAATGGCTATGCGATCTACTTTAAAGGATTTCTTACGTATCAAAAAATAAATAAAAATAAAAACTACTGCCAAAGACATTCTATACCAAACTAAAGGGATGGCCTCTAGGCTTATTAATGCTCCTAAAATGGCAGTAAAACCCCAAATTAAAACAATTAGATGTAATAGTAAATAATTTTTAAGCCTACTTTCTTGCATTTAAGTATAAATAAATAGCCAAACAGCCGAAAATAATATTAGGCATCCAAACATATAGGAGCGCGTTAACACCTGCAACTCCTCCTAAAACTTCCGCTATTTTCATCAAGAAAACATAGAGGAACATTATACCGATACCGATTGCTAAATTAACTCCTGTTCCACCTCTTCTTTTTCTAAAAGCGAGCGCAACAGCAATAATAGTTAGTATAAAAGAAGCTATGGGTAGACTGGTTCTTTTATAAAATTCAACTAAATACGCATTTAAATTTTTGACTCCTCGCTTTTTAGAAATATCAATAAACTTCATCAATTCTCCCGAAGGCATTTCTTGAGATAATGCCGATTTATAAATTAAATCTTTAGGAGTAAAGTTAAAAACAGTATCTATTTTTGTACCAGAGGAAATTTCATCTCGGGTATTATAAATTTTACGCATTTTCCAATTAGAAAGATTGAAGGTTGAATCTTCGTCGTTGTAGCGAATTCTATTTGAAACTAATTTTGATTTTAATTGGATTCCATCATAAACTTCTGAGGTAAAATCATATCCAGAGTTAGATTCTGTATTAAAATTCCTTATAAAGATGTAAGTACTATCTGTTAGCTGTAAACTAAACTCTCTTACAAATTTTAATTCGTTTTTTTGTCTTCTGTTTTTTATATATTCTTTTTCAAATTTCTTTCTTTCTTTACTGCTATTCGGCACCACAAAATGATTCATTCCGAGAGAAATGATCGTTATAAGAGATGCTCCAATAAAATAAGGATATAAAAACCGTGTAAAAGATATCTTTGCGTTGTTAATAGCAATAATCTCTGTATTATTAGAGAGCTTAGAAGTAAATAAAATTACCGCAATAAATAACGCCAATGGCATAAATGTATTTGCGTAATAGATGATAAAATTCTTATAATATTCATCGAGAACTTGGTAAAATCCTAAATCTGGATGCTCTAAGAAATTATCAATCTTTTCCGATATATCTATGGCAATTGCTATAGGAATTAAGATCAATAGCGTAAACAAAAAAGTTACCAAAAATCGTTTTAATATGTACCAATCTATAATTTTCAAAAGCGCAAGGTTATTTTATTATTCTACTCTTATTATTTTATAAACGTTTGTTCATTTGTTTGACCATCATGTCTTTCCATTCTCTAAAATCTCCGGCTAAGATATGTTTTCTTGCTTCCCGAGTTAACCAAACATAAAAGCCTAAATTGTGTATGGAAGCAATCTGCTTTCCTAACATTTCTTTTGCTGCAAAAAGATGACGTAAATAAGCTTTTGAATACATGGTATCTACCCAAGTAATAGCCATATCATCTATTGGAGAGAAATCTTCTTCCCATTTTTTATTTTTAATATTGATGGTTCCATGTGCTGTAAATAACATTCCGTTTCTAGCATTTCTTGTAGGCATTACACAATCGAACATGTCGATTCCCAAAGCAATATTTTCTAAAATATTAATCGGAGTTCCTACTCCCATTAGATATCTAGGCTTGTCTTCTGGCAAAATTTCGGTAACAACCTCGGTCATTGCATACATTTCATCTGCAGGCTCCCCTACAGAAAGACCTCCAATTGCATTTGCTTGAGCACCTGCATTGGCAATATACTCTGCAGATTGTCTTCGTAAATCTTTGTACGTACTTCCTTGGACTATTGGAAAAAAGGTTTGTTCAAATCCATATTTAAAGGGTAGTTTTTCTAAATGATTGATACATCTATCCAACCACCTATGTGTCATATGCATCGAACGTTTGGCATAATTATAATCACAAGGATAAGGAGTACACTCATCAAAAGCCATGATAATATCTGCACCTATTGTGCGTTGAATTTCCATGACGTTTTCCGGTGTGAAAAAGTGCGTAGAACCGTCTATATGACTTTTAAATTTAACCCCTTCTTCGTTAATTTTTCTTCTTCCTGAAAGCGAATACACTTGATATCCACCTGAATCTGTTAAGATGTTACGATCCCAATTCATAAACTTGTGCAAACCTCCAGCCTTTTCTAAAATCTTGATCCCAGGACGAAGATATAAGTGATAGGTATTCCCTAAAATGATATCCGGATTTATTTCATTTTTAAGTTCTGTTTGATGAACCCCTTTTACAGTTCCAACAGTTCCTACCGGCATAAATATTGGGGTTTCAATAGATCCATGATCAGTAGTGATCACTCCTGCTCTTGCCTTACTTTTTGGGTCCGTAATTTTTAAGTCGAATTTCAAGCGTTTATATTTTGATGATTTCTAATCGTTAAAATTAATTACAAAGTGAAGAACGTGTATAACTAAGTTGCGCGCTCATTTGTGTATTTTAAATAAATTCTCAATTCATTGGCTGCAAAGATAAGACTATTTAAGAATTGATGATACAAATTGAATCGTTATAAAAAAGGCTCTTACATATTCCTACAATAATAAAAATAGGGTGATTGTTAAAAATTACCACCGTTTCTTTTTAGATGCAAAGCCTGAATTACTCTTTTTAGATTTTGAAGAATTTTTTCTAAAGGAAGCACTTTTTTTGTTAAAATCATTTTTTGAAGGAGCCGACTTTTTCTTTGAAACAAGTTTATTGGTATTCTTTTTAATAGAGGAAGCTTCTGCTGTTTTGGAGGAAGTTGAAATCATTGTATTGATTTCTTTCATTTCCTCTTCTGTCAACTCTCTCCAATCTCCCGTTTGTAAATATCCTAACTCAACATTCATAATTCGAGTTCGCTTTAACTTCGTGACTTCATAATCTAAATATTCACACATTCTTCTAATTTGCCTATTTAGACCTTGAGTTAAAATAATTTTAAATATTTTATCAGCGACTTTTTCTACCAAACAATTATTTGTTACGGTTCCTAAAATAGGAATTCCATTCCCCATTTTTTCTATAAAATTTTCTGAAATAGATCTATTTACAGTAACAAAATATTCTTTCTCATGATTATTTCCTGCTCTTAGAATTTTATTCACGATATCTCCATCATTTGTTAAGAAAATTAAACCCTCTGAAGGTTTGTCTAAACGGCCTATTGGAAATAACCTCTCTGGATAATTAATGTGCTTTATGATGTTTTTGGGTTCTCTCTCATCTGTTGTAGAAACAATGCCAACAGGCTTATTTAATGCAATATACAAAGTGGTGTTTTGAGGTTTTACAACCCTCCCATCTAATTTTACAAGATCTTTCTTACCAACTCTATTTCCTAATTGAGTTGGTTTCCCATTAATGGTAACCCTCCCTTCATTGATAAATTTTTCAGCCTCTCTTCTAGAACACATTCCTGACGAGCTGATGTATTTATTTAAATTTGTTGTAGGTTGTTTCTTAGCATCCAAAATGAAAAAATTTTAACAAAAGTAAGTATAAGATTATAATTCTATCGTTCTAAAAGTTAAATTAATCCTTGGCGTGTTTACTTTTTTTGTGGGTGGCAACCTGTGCAACCAATTCGTCTGGGTTCCTTTTTTCATCACCAATAAGCTGCCATTTTCTAAAAAAAGATCAATTCTTTCTTTGCTCTTCTTATGTTTAAAAGAAAATTTACGTTGCGCACCCAAAGATACTGATGCGATCGCTCCTTCTTTCTTCAACATTTTCTCTCCATCGGAATGATATCCCATTCCCTCTTCTCCCGAATGATATAAATTTAACAGACAAGAATTGTAGGTTTCTCCACTTGCTTTTTCTACAATGGCTTTTAGCGCTAATAGTTCTTTGGTAAATATTTTTGCTTGCTTTGTTACTTTAGAATAGGTGTAAGCAAATGCTGATTCACCATACCAAGCAACTTTTCTTTTGGTTGTTATTTTTTTACCAAATATAATTGCTTCATCAGGCTCAAAATCTATTGTCTCTCTAAAGGTTTTGTAATAAAAGTTACATTGACTTTTATCCAATAGTATTCCATGATAGTTTGTCTCCCCATCATAAGGAAGAATATTTTTAGTAGTTTCTGAAGAAAACAAATCCATAGGTAAAAATAAAAAACAATATGGTTAGTTTCAACTATTCATCAATTAATTTTAATAGGGATCCTTAAGAGATTAAAATGAAATAATAAATAAAAATGTACAAGGAAGTACGATTAGATAAAATCTAGCTTACTAAAAGACTTATTTAAAATGGAGACATCATCAACTTGAAGCCATTGGTCTAAAACTGTTGCATAAATTGATCTAAAATCTACAGTATGAATTAAATCGCCATTTTTGTCTAGTTTTGAAAGATTTGGAGCAGCATTATAAAACCCTTTCGTTTTTAAATCCTCGCCGATGACAAATACATTATTTGCAGCTCCATGATCTGTTCCACCTGCTCCATTTTGCTGAACTCTTCTTCCGAATTCAGAAAACGTAAGGATCAGAGTATCTTTAAACGTATTGTGTTGTTTTAAATCATTGACAAAAACCTCCATAGCAGTACTAAATGTCTTCAATAAGTTACTTTGTCTGTTCGCTTGATTTGCATGGGTATCAAAACCTCCCATAGAAGCATAATAAACTTTACTCTCTAAATTTGAATTGATAAATTCAGCAGTTGTTTTTAGTTGTTTTCCAAAAGGATTTTTAGGATATGTGAACTCACTTTTATATATTTTTGAGGTCTCATAAATATATTTTGCAGAAGATTTTGCTTCAATCATTGTTTTGTAGAGATATCCTAAATTGTGTTCGCTAAGGTGGCTATCACTTTGATGATTTATAATCTTCTTAAAATAAGGGGTCTGTGTATTTTGAAATAATGTACGTGGATTTTTTGTGGCAATACCGTTGCTGTTTTTTCCTTTCATAATTAAAGACAAAGTGTCATCTAATTCAATTCCCATATAAGGTATTTTCCCATATTGCTCGATATATCTACCCAACCAACCTGTATCTAAATATTCATTTGCACCACTTGCGGTTTGCCAAATATCTGAAGATCTAAAATGAGATCTACTCGGATTCGGATATCCAACGTTATTAATAATTGATAAATACCCTTGATCATATAGGTTTTTTAATGGCGCTAAACTTGTATGAAAACCTAATTCATCTGTAACTTTAATAAGTTTGTTCTTCTTAATAGAAAGCTCAGGTCTATTACTGTAGTACAGATCGTTCGTGAAAGGTATAACGGTATTTAAGCCATCATTCCCTCCAGACAATTGTATGATCACAAGTTTTTTATATCCTAGAGATTTTTTAGCAACTTGTTCAAAGGCCTTTACAAAATTGGGCACAAAAAACAAACTACTTGCTAGGGTGCTTTGCTTTAAAAAGTTTCGTCTTTTCATTTATATACGTTAACAAATTTGGTATTCTGGAATTGACATTAGTTGAATACAAAAATCTTTATTTGATTTAATTTCTAATCCATCTAATAAGGTTTCTGTATCGAAATCTAGCTTCGACATGACAATGAAATCTCTCAATTGTCTGGGATGTAAGTTTCCATATTTTTTTAAAAAAACATCCCATCTTTTAGATGTTTTTAAATATCTATTTCTTTTTTTTACATTTTTATAGTAGGTGTCAAAAGAATCTTCAAAAGCCCCTTTTTCCTCTAGATTGATAATGGCATTATTTAATATTAATGATGCTAGTTTCATTCTAAACATTAAGGTATTAGAATTTATCCAACTTTTATCGCCTTTCCATCCAGATACATTTGGTGGATACAACAACACTTGTCCCATCATTTTCTGCAAATAATTAAATTGTTTTTTTTCTTCAAAACGAACAGGAACGATCGTGCGAATACCCACTAATAATTCAATGGGGGATTTTATCTTAACCCCAATATTTTGATCATCATAAAACCATGCGGCACTAAAAATATAAGTCATTACGTTTTTAATATCGTAGTCTTTATAAAAGATAGATGTAATTTCTTCTAACCTGTTTTTATCGACAATTGGGTTGACAAAATACTTGTAAATTTTATCACATATAAATCGGGCACACTGTTTTTGTTCTAAAATAATATCTATAATATCATCTCCATTAAAATTTCCTTTCTTACCAAAGAACTTTTTTTCATCAAAATCATGTTGATGTTTTTTTAGAAGAAAACCTCCTTTATTGTTGAAAGACCAACCTGTAAAAGCCCTCGCAGATTCTTTGATATCCTCTTCCGAATAGTTTCCAATACCGAGTGTAAAAAGTTCCATTAGCTCTCTAGCAAAATTTTCGTTGGGACTTTTCTTTCTGTTTTGTTTATTGTTTAAATACTTGCTCATGGAGGCTTCTCTTGCAATTGATTTAACAAAATTTCTAAAATTTCCCAAAGCATTTTCTCGTAAGGTATTATGATACTGTTGAATGTGAAAAATATGATTGTCCCTGCATACAAAAATATTTGCCCAAAATAAGGTCATTTTTTCTCTTAAGATACCGTCCGACTCAGACAATCTTTCTATCCAGGCGTGATTTAAATCTCTTAATTTTTTTTGACTTCTCTGTCGTAATTTTTGAAAGGCCTGCTCACCCATTTCTTTTTTTAAAGCATTAGCACTCTTATTTTTTATGGAAGTAAATTCTGAAAGATTCAATTGCAAAGGAATTATTTTTTCTGAATCAGAAAATAACTCTTCGATAATTTGAGGTCTTGAATTAGACTGTATTTTATTTAAAAAGTTGATGTCTATTCCAAAACCTGCTCTCCAATATAAATGTTGAATGTGCCTTTGATTCATTTTTAGCATGTGTTTTAATTAGACCTTGATTTTTTAAAATAGTCTAATTAATCTTGAGCAATCATCTCTAATGTGGCAACTGTTCTAAAGCCCATGTGATCGGAACCAGAATCCATAGTCACTCCCATTTTAGCTGAAATTCTAAAGCTTGCGCAATAGGAAGCATGACATAAAAAAGACCCCCCTTTCATAACACGTTCTATTTGGTAGGGGTTCGATGGACTATAAGATGTTTTGGCTCCTTTAGGATTGATTAATACTTTAGAAGAATCCAATTCGTTATAATAATTTACATGAAATAAATCGCTTGTAACTTCCCATACATTCCCTAACATATCATACAAACCAATACTGTTTGGTGGATACGATTTTACAGAAGCAATCAATTCGAACCCGTCAATACTTTCATTTTTAACAGGAAAAGTTCCTTGCCAAGTATTTGCGTTTGCATTTAATATTTCAGGATTATTTCCCCAAGTATAAATAGTAGATTGATTGTTTCCCTGAGCCGCAGACTCCCATTCTGCTTCAGTGGGAAGTCTTCTATTTGACCATTTACAGTAAGCTAGTGCATCTTCATAAGCAATATGAACAACAGGGTGATTGCTTTTCCCTTCAAGGGAAGATTCGGGACCTTCTGGGTGTTGCCAGTTTGCTCCAATTTTCCATGTCCACCACTGTTGGTAATTATTCATATTTACAATCGCATTTACATTTTTATTAAAGATTAAACTGCCCGGTTGTAAGATAGAATCATGCGGTTTAAGAGCGCCTTCTGGTAGTTGTTTTTTTATTTCTTCCCATACTATTTCTCTTTCGGCAATCGTTACATAGTCTGTAGCATCAACAAAAGATTTAAATTGTGTATTGGTAACTTCGGTAATATCAATAAAAAAACCATCAACAGTAACTTTATGAGCTGGTTTTTCTCGAGGCATGGCATATGCATCTGAAATTTTAGCCCCTTGAATAAATGTTTTCCCTTCGACCCAAATCATTCCTTCTGGGGGGTTGATTTGATCCTGAATATTAGAATTTGATTGTTTTTTACAAGCTGTGAAAAATAAAAAAACAAAGAGAAAAAGTTGAAGAAAAATTCGCATTATTGGTTGTTTAGTTGTTGTTTAATTACAAATATATGTTTTTTATAAATTAAATTATTCTGAGATATTTTAAATACTCAATATTTATACTTTTTGATTTAAAAATGATAAAATACGAGCTTTATTAGATCGGATTTTTTATTCGAAATCTCAGCTTTTAAAACATGTTTGAGTTTTAAAAATAGATTTTTTGTAAAAAAAATGGAACAGACTTAATTCAGAAAAGCTACAACTCCCTATGAATAAGACCCTAAAGTCAAAAAACATGAATATAATTTACGACTAGAGAAATACATATACAAATGAAGCAATGAATTAGAGTATTGAATATTTAAGAATCCCAAATCGTATGAAAGACCCAGTAAGCAAAACATTTTATATAAAATAAAACATCATTTAAAATCTGTATTGAACTATTTCTGAAGACTTCATTAATACTTTATAAACTTTAACAACGTATTTTTTGAACCTTCACTTATTTTAAGAAAATACATACCTCTTTTTAATTTACGGACATTTAACTTGAAGGTATTTGTATCATTACGGACTTCTTGACCAGTAAGAGCATATATCTGAACTTTAAACTGACCCGATACCCCAGATATATAAAGTTCATTTTGAACAGGGTTTGGATATACTTTCACTTCAGTTTTAACAAATTCATTAAAAGAAAGTCCTGAGGTATTTTTAGCATTAGGACTTCCGTTAGGGGTATTACAACTCCAACTTTCTGGCAAAGCATTGTCTAAATCTGGTGTCGTTAATTCTAGGGTATTCCCTGTCTGATCTGCACAATCTGACCAAGGTAATTCATTGGTATAGCTAACTTCATCTTGTAGAACATTATTCGCATTATACAACCTCACAGCATCAGAAGTTCCAAAACCAAAACCAATTTCACCGATGTAGTCTGTTATTTCTGGATAGACTGAAGTAAAGTCTGAAGCATCCTTAACAAATACTAAATATCCATCACCCGGAATAACAGTACCTTCTGGTATGATAAAAATGTTTTCGTCTTTATTATCTTTAATTTGCCAATTAGATAGATCCTTAGCGTTCACATTCGGATTGTATAATTCTACCCAATCATCAGCATTAAAATCATCACTAGATTTATAATTGATCTCATTGATAACTAACGGTTTTTCACTGGTAGAAACAGTAAAGTTTGGAATTATTTGAAAAGAGCCATTTAAATTAATATTTATTGTTGCATCATTAGAATAAAGATCACCACTCCAATGGGAAAACTCAAAACCTGCCTCTGGAATGGCTTTTAGTTGAATTGGGACTGTTTCAAAATATGCTCCAGTCCATGAAAATTCTTGGATTTTTAGATTCTCATTGACTGCTACAAAACCTTTGGAGATAGCTGCGTTTTTTATAGTTATTGGATGGGAATTTGGTAGATTAAATACAGATTTTATATGATTTTTTGCAATTTCAGGTCTTCGATTTGCAAAATTTTTCATCAAATTAATATAGTACCCCACCCATCCTTCTATGTTGGTAATATTATTACCAAAATTAACAAGAGAGGGGTCGGATTTCCAACGATTATAATGGGCGTTTATTTCAGGTTGAATCGTAGTATAAATCTGATCGATATGCGAAATCACATTTGCAGATAAAAATCGAGTATTTAATTCGTCTGCATAGCGGTTAATAAACGTATTTCTGAATCCAATATTTGAAATTAATTTTCTAAACAAGAGAGTTGACCAGGGTGGATTAGGCCAACCTGGGCCATTAGGATTCAATGCAAAGCTTAAGGTGTCGTCAGTGTGGTTTCCTGTGTTGAAAAAGGGTGCAAATCCAAAATCTGTATCATACATAATCCAACGCCATTTTCCTGATGGATGTTTCCAAAATTTAATATTATTTCCGGGCCAATCAGTGTTACTAAAAAAAATATTTGAAGCTTGATACAAGGCATACGCCTTTAAATCTATTTGTTGAGCTACATATTCAAAATTTGAGTCAATAGTTAAATCGTTGGTATTTATAAAATTAATTAATTCATTGTATTCATCATTATCACCCTCAATTTCTTCTGCATTATTCGTGAGCAACGTAATATCATCTGCATTTATATTGTGCTTGGAAGCCAATGAATGCTCATTGATTTTCTCTCGTAAATTATACATTCCCCAATACGTTCCGTTTATATAGGTTGCTACAGGATTGTGTTCAAGAAAATCTTGACCAGACCCTCGCATTAGACTTGTTAACGTGATATCTTTCATTGAAGAGCGCATCCAATCTTGACCAGAATTTCTTAGTATTAATGATTGAAATTTACGGTAATTGAGTGCATCAAAGAAAGGGTGCTTGAATTCAGAATCCCCATATTGACCTCTTGCAAAAAGAGAGAGAGAACGCTGGCCGTTTTGACCTCTACTCCAGCCCCCAAAAATTTTCACACCAGCATTAAACTCTGCAAAACGATCTGTTCCGTTTTCATGATAAGAAAAATGAATTGGTCGCTCCCAATCTTCCCAAAAATTTGCCCCGAAATAAGGAATATTTGTATCGTAAGTTCCCTCAGGTCCAAAAACATAAATACCGGTATCTTGATCAAAAAAATGTCTTGAATCCATAGTTAATAGCACGACATCTATATCATGATTAGCCCCTATGATGAACGATTTAGTATTAATTGGTGAGGGTAAATAATTTTGTGAAAATATTTGAGCGCGTACACTCGTATTCTCTTGAATTTGAATGGGATTCGAATATATTGGAGACGTTTCTAAAGGAGTGCTTCCATCTCTAGTATAGCGGATAACTTCATTTGAATTATTCCCAGAAAGTGATAAACTTACGGGGCTGACTAGGAGTCCTCCCTCTTGCGAAAAGACGACTTCATTTTCTACGACTCCTAAAAATTCATTGCTAGAATTCTCACTTCCTGGAGTCGTCTCAAGAAAATTCACCACTGCTTGAGAGTTTTTAGAAATACCTACAGAGGTATTTGGTGGAAGTTTTTCTACAATAATTTGATCAATGATTGTTCCTGAAATATCTGATAGTAAAAGAGTTTCTGACGTTGAAGATATTTTAAAATTTGTATGAAAATTATTGTTTGAAAACCCCAAAATAGCGGGAGGTTCAATACCTATATCATTCGGTGTCAAAAACACTGCTGACAAAAAAGGAATGATTGTAAAATCGGAAGAACCAGCACTTACATTATGTGCTTGAATCGTTAATATGTTTTCTCCGTCATTTAAAACTGTACTAAAATCAGAAATCAGAAACCTCTCGGGAGTCCCTCCTGTATAAATTTTTGCCTCGTGATCAGTAATTGTTCCAGCATCATAAGCGGGTGGAACACCATTGATATTTGCTCGTGCTACTTCAGTACCATTTATATAAGCAACAAAAGCATCATCATAATCCATGTCCAATATCAATGAAGAAATAGCTGTAACATCGGGAATTGTAAAAGTCTTCCTGAGATATACAGACCTTGAACCAGTGGGTATCATTGTAGCATCATCTCCATCTGCATAGCCAAAACCAGAATTACCTTGAGCCCAATTAGAATCATCAAAATTTAAGGCTTTCCAATTAGAACTTGGCTCAGAAGTTGGAAGTAAATAACTGAAAACATCTCCTTGATTGATGAGGGTTCTCGAATAGCTAATCATTGAACGATCTTTTGACGAAGCCCACAAAAGAAAATACGCATCAGGAGAAAGTTTAATATTAGGAAATGACCACTTTTCAAGATCATTTGCATCATCAGATAGAAACCATCCATTGATGGAAATATCTTGTGATCCGTAATTGTGCAACTCCAACCAGTCTGGAGTATCCCCATCTTCGTCTATATAAACAGAATTGGAAGAAACTACTTCATTGATCCTAACTGTTTGAGCTGTAGTACTAATTACACAAAAAAAGAAACAGAATACTAAATACCTCATTATTAGTTTATAAAAAATCAAATATAGGAAGGTTTATTGTATTCATAAAACATTAAATTCATTAGTGAGTCTTATGCTTAGGGAAAAAAAAAGATCATGAATTTCAAATTAAACACCTATTGTAAAAGGTTTATTGATAGTGAAGTTTCTGATGAGAGGGATGTTAAAGAAGATTTTTCAAAATATGAGGATGAAAGTTTCTTGAATATAACAGAAGAAATATTAATATAAAAATTGTTAAATTAGTTTCTGTACATGACGAAATATTATTCAAAATAGCAACTTATTACGTATTAAATACACTTTAAAAATCATTTACATATGAATGAAATTTTAAAAGCGAAACAAGTTTAACATTTATAGCGGCAGAACCTGCTCCTAAACACAGAAATTATTTACATAAAAAAATTAGATAGAATTTTCGAAATAAAAAATTAATTTTATTACTTTTTCTTATTAAGATACAGTTTATAAAACCTCGACAAATTCTGGTAAAGTCAATCCATCGCATGGGTTTACCACATCAGGGTCATCCTCATCTATATTCAATTGGGTATTATCAACTGAGCATCTAAAAAATAAGAAAGTCAAAGAAAGCATTAAAATAAGAGCTATGGATCGTTTTATCTTTTTCATATATTAATTTTCTAGTTCAATAGTGATTGTTTTTTGGAAACTATCGTTAATTTTTAAAACATAGGTACCCATTTCAAGATTTTCAAATTGAGCCTTCTCTTCAGATGTATCAGCGGTAAGTATTTGGTTATCCTTCTCTAAAGTTAAAGACACATTGTCCTGTTCAAACATCACCATAATGGCTCCCTTAGAGGTATCACAAGTCAATACATTTTTCTTAAAATACCTTGGCGTAGGTTTTGAAATACCAAAATCTGATTCAATACTCCCATAATGTTTGTTAATTTCAAATGGGAACGTTTGATCGGCAATTGTAATTGTGTTGTTATTAGAATCGTAAATTTTAAAGGTCACATTTTCAGAGGTTGAATTCGAAAACACTGTTAAATATGCAAAATAATTGTCTGTAGATGCTGCATAAATCAAGTTTGCAACCCCCCGACATTCATTCCCTACAAAAGCCCCTATCATGTCGTTTGTGTCAGATAATTTGGTTGCATTTACATTTAAAAATGCAACCATTGTCATTGTATATTCAAATTCATTTTCATTCACTTGCCACGATGGTGCCTGCGCACTTAATCTTAGCGAAATAAGACACATTATTATAATGACGATAAGTGTGTTTTTATTTTCCATCTAAAATTAGTTTATTATAATGTATCTCATTGTCTATCGTTGTAGTTAACAAATAGGTTCCGTTTGCGAAATTAACAGGAATCTTTATAAGGTTGCGACCTTTTTTAATTTCAACTGGCATGTCAAGCAACAACTGGTTTAGCATATTGTGAATACGCACTTGCGTTATTTGCTCATTTTGAGCAGAAAAATCTAAATACACAAATCCGTCCTTACTAGGGTTAGGATAAAATAGAAATTGAGCGTTAGACAAATCAATATCATCCTGGTCAATTATGTAGGGATCTCTGGTTGTTCCTAAAATTGAGTCCGCACCAAAATTAATTGTTTTTGAAGTACGCTTGGTTGTATCTCCATCACCGATATGAAATACCAACAGTTGATTTTGACTTGTATCGCCAACTATGGTCATAAAAGATAACTCTTTATCATTTACCATCTGGGTTACGGAGTGTCCATGTAATTCTCCTGCGGTATTGTATGCATATACATTTGTATAACCGTATGGTAATTGAATAACAGCATTCATATTTTGTGAGAATCCATTAAACGCGCTTTGAGTGTCTGAGCTACTTTTAGCAGAAGTACTTACTACAGCTTTTTTTCTTTTACCTCTAGACAAATAATTAGGATATTTAAATTCTTCCATTTCCGAAGAAGATTTTAGCATGTACCCTTTTCCTTTTTCTAAATAAGACAGGGTTCCTGTCCATCCATAAAATTGATCATAAATAGCAAATTCATTTTGAGATTTGATCACATCATTCACTTGGGCACCAAAATTAGACAATGCTTCCGCTACTCTTGCACTCTTTCCAATGACGTAAGGAAGCCAGTTCCAGTTTTCGCGGATTGGGAATGTCCAAGTAGATAAATCTACGGGAGTTCCTGACACATCTAAGGTTTGTGCATTTGCTAATCGTACTTTATACATTTTGCTTGTACTAAAGCCTCCATTTGAGCTTATACTTCCTGACCAACTGCTATTGTTCGCATCTTGAGGATCGTTAAAATACGTCTCTAAAAGAGAGGGTGAATGGCTTAAAATTAGATCATTTGTTTCAAGATCTAAATTTGCAGTAGTGGCATTTACACTTGAAAAACTAGCGCTTTCTAAAGGAAATGATATCCAAGTATAGCCTTGATTTAAGGGAATACTTTGGCTTATTCCTCCTGTATTCTCGAAGGTGGCAGGAGTAGCATTAGAACCTAAAACTTGATTTAAAACAAACTCTGTTGTTACATTTTCGTTCAATGTTGCTACTAAGATTTTATCTTCTGAAGAATCCCAAATATTGAAATTTAAAATTTCACCAGACGCTGTGTTTGAATAGACAGTGAGGTAGACCAAATACCCATAGTTCGCGTCATAAATAACTTGAGCCACACCCCTTAATTCATCATTATAAAATACGCCTACTTTATCTTTTAAGTCTTCTGCCAATACATTATCAATCTTTATCTGACCTATAATATTCATACTGTATTGAAAATCATTTGGATCTAGAGTCCAATCTATATCAGAGAAAATATTTAATTTTAATTGAATTTTTTGATCATAGCCAAATTCAGTACTTAAAAACAAATCTTGTTCATAATCCCCTGCAGCCAAATTACTATCAACTGTTGCCGATATTTCAATACTACTATTTGGGGCTAGTACTCCGCTAGATTCACTTAGCGTCAACCAACTAGGAACATTTAACAAGCTAAAATCTTGAGTGGTTCCTCCAGAATTCACAACAAGAATTGTGTATGTTTTTTCATCTCCAAAAATCATTTCAGCTTCTGAAACTGTTTTGGCTCCGTCAATATACCAATCGACTTGATTTTTATTATAATAGGCAGTCCAAGTGATGGGTGATGCTTGCTGATTCCCTGACGCATCAAACATTCTGTCAACCGTAATATCTAACACTTGACCTTCTATTACAGCCAGGCTAGAGACTACCGGCTCCATAATTATTTGATCGCCATTGATCACATGACTCACTTGAAAATTAATGGTACTTCTTGCAGGTTTAACTGCTGGTCCCATATCATCATAATTTGCTTCACCCGTATTTAGTGAATTTTTTATCCTCATATTTGATATACTCTCGGCAGTAGAGTTCCCTATTGTACGGGTATATATTGGCCCTTCCAAAGAGTTTGGGGTTATAGGGGCATTCATTCTTGCATAAAGCATTAAACCTGGGCTATGTAAATCAACTTCAAAGAAACGATCTCTTTCAATTTGTTCAAAAGATCGAACTGTATTCCATAGTCTTAATTCATCAATTGATCCACTAAATACACGATCTACTCTTTCTCCTCCTTGACCTGTTTGACCTCTCGCACCGAGCCAAATTTTACTACCAGAAAAGGCTGAAATATCTGATACAGGATGGGTACTTATCAAGTCTGCATCTACATACGTTTTTAAATTACCTAATCTATTGATTAGAATCGAAACATGATGCCATTGACCATCCGTTATACTTGTTGTGGTAAGATTATAAGAGTTGTTATTGCTTTCAAAGGATAAAATTCCATTGCTATTTAAGTTTACAGCCCATTTTTTTCTTATTCCATTTACTGCCTCATCGGTGTTGTCTCCTCTACCATTAGAAAAAATAGTCGCGTCTTGAGTTTGATCTGTTTTTACCCAAAAAGAAAGTGTTGCGTCCATTTCTTTTGTGAGTTGAACCGATCCTACCGCATCTAAAGTTAGGTATTGATTACCTGAAAATTCATAAGCTTCTCCTTTGGGTTTGATAGTCCATGTGGTGTTTACTTGCGCATGTTTGAAACGTGCTTTATCATATGCTATATCTCCATGACCCTCGTTCATTGGCCAATAACCTACCAAACCAAGTTCATTTCCTAGATACTTAGTTCGCATATTTGCATATGCGTTAGACGAACTTAAGGCTTTGGACCAAAGTCTTACATCGTGAAGATTTCCTCTAAATGTATCCCCTCCAAATACCATATCTGCATCAAAATTATATTGCACATTTGGAGGTGCTGCCTCTTCATATGTTGTGGATGTAGCATCTCTGTAAATATTCATACTTCCATCGGCACTGTCATATGTAAATGTATAATGATGAAATTGGTCATCGTGTGTGAAGTCCTTAGAGACTGTATATTCTCCAAATTGGAAACGGATTCCATTACTTACCAAATCAATATTAATTCCTCCTTCTTGCGCTACAATAGTGCCAGGATTAGGAGTATTTCCAGTATTCATCCAAAATTCAAAGCTAAAACTGCCTGTTTGTATATAAGGATTTTCTATGGTTACAGTATTTGAGGGACCGTTGAAAGAAAGAGAGACATTATTATCAATCTCTAATTGGTTGGTTTCTCCTGTAATTTCGATTATACTGTATCCTGAGGTATAATAAATAGCTTCGTTGAAACGCATAGATAGATCTTCACCAATACCTAAAATACCATCTATTGGAGTTGGGGTTCCAAAAGCTATGGGACGCGATAAATCTATTTTGCCTGAAATCACTTCAGAAGTTGTGGACGTGCCGTTTTCACAATAACTAATAGCACGGATTTCGTACGACCCGTTTTGAATGTTTTGACCTTCAATATCCCAAGCATAGTTAATTGTACCCTCCTCACCTATCAAATCAATTTGGGTTTCTCCCATAACACCTGCAGCATCTAAAAGAGTCTGAGTTGCATAATAGGTTTGTAAACGCGTCCATGTTGAGGAACTTGATTGTCTAAATTCCAAGTCTATTTTCTCTAAACCAGAAAAATCAGTATTGTATTCACTTAATTGTATTGCTAACGGATTATTATCTTGTGAAGTATTATACACCCAATTGTCTAAGGGAGCAGACACCACCACATTAGAACAAGCAGGCACAAAATAAGCAGAAAGGATTACAGAATCACTTATGTTACTGTCACAATTACTTTCAAAAATAATTTCAATATCCTCATAAGTATCATTATCTGAATCCAGAGAAGATTTCTCAATAGTTACAACAAACTCAGTTATTACTCCATTTCTAAGTGCTGGAAATAGGATTCCTTCAGATACATTAATAATTGCACCATTCGGATTTGTTTCTTGGTTGACTCTTAAAACATAATCGGACTGAACATCTGATGTACTTAAGTTTTCTAATCTTACTCTAAATTCAGCTGCAGCATATGAGGGAACATTATTCTCTATATTTTTATCCGTAGTAATTTGCGGTTGTTCAATTTGTTGTGTAGCAATACTTAAATCTTCTTGCTGATTTTCCCCTAAAGGTAAAACATTTGGATCATCATATGAAAAACTATAAAATAGCGATTTTTCAGCAGCTTCGTAAGGGCAGGATGTACTTCCCCCTTTGGTGATGAAAACAGGTCCGTTCCCATCAAAAGAGTTTACAACATCAACACTAAAATAATTTCCAGGATCACTATCAGCAAGTGTGTAAGAAATAGATTGAGTAGTTGTTTGTTCAGATGTTGAAGATACATTTCTATCGATACCGTCATAACCACCTGTCGTAATTACAATTCCTATTCCTTGTAAATCGGCTCCTAATTCATTAGATAAAGCATCTACCTGCTCTAAATTAAATGATGTTGAGCTCGAGTTAACGATGGCAGTTTCAATACTTCTCGAAACTTCGCCAACCCCACTATCTAAAGAAAAATTGTCGGCAAAGCGGGCGATTATTAATTCTCTTTTTAAACGCGCTGATGATAAATTATTCGTTAGTGTAAATTCTAATTCATCAGAAAAATAACTTCCATTCATATAAGCAAACGTCTCACGTAAATCTTCGAGCGCTGCCACTAAATCATTAATCTCAATGTCTACGTTTGTTAGTATCTCTTCTAAGTAGCTTGCACGAGATTTTAAAGCCCTGTACTTTACCTGTTCGTTTTCTTTAATAACCGTTCTCCACAATTTAATTTGCTGTTCGTATTGTGGTACAGTGTAAATTTTCTCTTCTGGATTTGGAGAAATTACACCATTATTTATATCAGCAATTAATGATTCGTATTTTGGAATGAGTGTATTGAGAATATGAAACTGAGTATAGAAGAAAGCGGTAGTTTCACTTTCATCTTTAATTACAGAAACCGCCTTTTGTTTGCCTATAAAAAATTCAACATCCGATTCACCACTAGTTGAGGTTGTAAGTCTCATATTGTTTTCTGTTTGAGGCACACCGTCAGTAAAGACGTTTGAGGTAGCTGAGGCTCTCATATCTACATTCCAATATAAGCCCATGTTAATATTAAAGGAATTACCTATGTATACATCGGCATCTGCTCCTACCATATTTGGTTCGCTACTTGTAGAAATGCTTTGAGTAAAAGTATATGTTTCGGTTAGACTGGTTCCATCTGAACTAGAAGTTGTTTTTGAAAGCGACGAATCAAGAACGTCTACGACAGAACCACTAATTACGGGTCCTGCTAAACCACCACCAGCACCAAAGGACGCGCCTAACGAGTTCGCAGTACCTAAATATGTATTATCAGAATTTGTTAAATTCGCTTCTGAAGTAAATGAAAAAGTTTCCCCCTTATGAATGGTTGCATAGCTATTAGATCCTGGAGGATCTCTTAATATTATAGCTGGTGTTTCGGGTGCCCATGTAATAAATTCTTGATTATCATTGGATATACCTCCTAAAATAATTCCTTTTCCTATATAACCATTCGCATTAGTATCAATATTATTTACACGATATTCAATATTTATCGTTTGTGTGCTTCCATTTATTACTGGTTCTCCGGCTCTAAATGTATAATTTATAATACTTGGATCTCTTTCACTTACAAGTATAGAACCAGAATCATCCAAAGCTAAGTTGTTCGTTATTGCAAGTTCCCCATCTGTTATTGGGACTAAATCTTTTTCTTCACCACCACCATCATAATTAGTATATTCCTGATAACGTTTCATTTGAATAGAATACGTTTGAAATTGTCTATATATTAAAACCGATTCATCCTCTTGCGAGTCACTCGTTAACTTTACATCATCTAAACTGATTGTTGTTCCATCTGCTTTTTCCAATTCAGTTTCAGCCGTTTGTTCTAAGACACTTAAAATAGGATCTGACTCGTAGTTGAAATCTCTGTTGTATGTATAAGGCCTTCCTGTTATCGTTTGTCCATCAGCATATTCATAAGAAGGAATTATTGGAGTTTTTATTATTCTAAAATCTTTCATTTCAGTTTTACCACTTGCAATTATTTCTAAATTAGGATTAGACATAATTTTCACATCATCTGTAGAAAGAGAATACTGCAATGGTAACAAAATTTTACGGTATTCGCCTGTGAAAATATTTGTGGTATCAATTGCTCTTGTTTCGTCTTGAATACTGCCTCCTATTGGCTTATAGCCAAAAGAAATAGCTGCTTTTCCTATATTATTAACAGAAGTAACTACTTCGGGTGGCAGTTGAAATCCGTTTGAATCTGTAAGAATTCTTTCTACCGACTCTATATCACCGAATCCTATTGTTTTTGCACTTTCAACAGCTCCACCAACAACTCTACCCACAACGGTTACTTTTGTTTGATCGATAAAAGTAACGAACTCTTCACTATCTTGAAAAAATTCTTCTAAGTTGTCGTCATCTGTTGTGTCGTCTGCAGGAAATCTTCCTGAATACGCAAATTCATGTCCATTTTTTCTAATACTTATAAAATGATTTCCTATTGGGACCTTAATTATAAATTCTCCTTCACTATTGGAAACGATAGGCTCATTGTTAGCGTCTAATACAATCTGATTGTCTATGTAAATATTAACTCCTTCAGAGGGGATATTTACATATTCTTCTAAATAATTATCATTATCGTCGTCCGGTGTTCCATTATCATTAAACCAATACCGCCCTTTTTGATAAGCTGGGTCACCCCCTACTTTATAAAAATTATAGCCTTCTTGAATAACACCAGTTATAGGAATGTATTCATTACCCTGATTCTCTTCCTCATTCTCTTGATTAACCTCCACAAAAGATTTAAATACCCCTCTCGAATCATAACGCACCTTCCCTTTAAATATAAAGGAAGATTTGTCTATGAAGTTTACGTTATTCGTTACTGAAGTAGTTTCTCCAATAAAAATTAATTGTTGGCCAGGGTCAAACTCATGAACTCCTAACATTGGTGTAATGGCATACGTTTCTCCAACACCACTGTATGGGATTGCACTGATGATATAATTTCCATTGTCATCTGTAATTCCCAAAACACCCAATTGAGTTGAGCTAGGAGTATTCTCCCCAGAAACCCAAACTGGCGCTGTTGGTTCTGTTTCTTCAGCAGTATAAACGGCAGCATTGTTGTTATTGTAGTTAAAACCCGCGTGTGACATATCGTATGCCACGTTTCCTGCGGCTTCATCCATTCTTAAATAAGAAATTAAATTGATGTCATTACCATCAATGATACGCTTGTAATCCTTATATACATCAGTTTCAGGTAGTGCGCTATTCCAAACTCTAATTTCATCTATGTATATGGGTGTAGAATCCTTAGATCCAAATTGTATTTCCCTCCAACTATCAAAATCAATTGTAGTGTTGGGTACGTCTACTGAAAAAATTAGGTCAGGATACCAAGGGTCAGTAGAACCAGAATCATATCCTGCCTCACCAACTGTTAAGGCTGCATTAACCTTATCTACATAGGTTTGGTCTATTTTTCGCCCATTTATATACAAAATTGGAGTATCACCGTCCACCATAGTTACGGTAAAATGGGTAAAATGATAATGAAAAGATAATACATCTATTAGTACATCGTCACCTCTTGAATTGAGACTGCCTGAGGGATAAAAGTTGTGGAGTCTAAATACACTTCCAGCAATATCAACCTCTAGATAATTGTCACTAAAAATAAAATCATTACCTTCTAATCTAACATTGACCTTTGCTTCGATATCTCCCATCAAATTTTTTAATGAAAAAACAGTTACTTCATCGTTAAGATCTGTAACATAATTTAGTGGCTTTGGCATAACCCATGCCTGCAATGTGATATGATTTTCAATACCTTCTTTTAATCGGTTTATTTTTAAACTGCTATTATCTTGAATATGAATCCCTGAGGAACTATATGGAGTTCCTGTATCAGACGATGCAGAGATAACTGCATCCTTTACGGGGTTTCCACCCTCATAAGTAACCCTACCTGTTACAATACCAGAAGGACTTCTGAATCCTATACCCTCTATAAAGGTTTGGTACTTTTCTGGAGTCTCGGAAACACCTAAGGCCTCCACCTTATATTCATAGAGTGCAGCACCCTCTATATATTTGTCCTCATATTCTGTTGTAAAAGAACTTAAACTAGCAATTCTTGTGTAGTTTGCTTCGCCTAATTCTCTTCTATGGATATAAAATCCTAAAATTAAATCTTGATTGGCTCTAATAGCCCAGTTAATCTTAACTTTATCTGTAAAATAACCTTTTGAAACTGTAAATGATTCTTCAGAAAAGGTATCATAAAAATACAGAATGTCCCATGGAAAACGAATGTCTAGTGGCGTTGTGGTACGTTCAGAACTTTCTGTGATTCCTAAATAAGGAAGACCAACTTGTATAGAATATTGATTGCTATTAACGGTGCCATTAACTACTTGAGAAACCGTCACTACCTTTGCACCTTCAGTGTTTCTCTGTGAATAAACTGAAGAGCAGAACCCTAAAAGAATAGCAAAAATTGCTGCTCTTTTTTTAATGAATACATTTAATTTCATAGCAGAGAATTACAGTTTAATAATATAATTAACTCCATAGTTTACGGGGCGTGATTCAATACCTCCAGATGATGCTACAGCACCTGAAATAGTATGTTTATGTTTTTCTGAATCTTTTTGTACTACAGAATTTAGAATATCAAGTGCTCCAGCAACATAGCCAGAATTAGCATAGGTGGTATTACCAGGATTTGTATTAGGCTCATCATTACTTGCCCTGGTCATTCTTGAATACAAAGTTCCATTTGAAGTTGTATGATGATTATGGTCCCCATCATCAGCTGTAACTAAACTACCTTCATTATGACTATGTTCTTTATTAGAATCTTGTTGCGTTCTCCTTAGTAATGGTCCTTCCTTAACAGCGGTTGTAGTACTTAAAGGACTTGTACCTGCACCTCTTAAAAACATTCCTTGTAAATCGGGTGTGTTGTTACTTTCTAATAAATTTCTTAAAGCTACTGTGTGAGGTACCAGTTCTATATTGCCGCCATCACATAACAGCCAGCCTGAAGGAGCAGTTGTTCCTATAAATGGCATAATAGAGCCCGTAGGAACACCATTACTAGCAGCATATGCATAAGGCACTCGATTAAATTTTGCTTCAGAAATGACAGTACTTCCTTCTGATATTCTTAACCACAGTTCTTGATTACCAAATTCAGTTACAGTTCCTGCATCATCTTCTATATCAATAACATGAGAAAACACTCCAAAAAAATCTGTTGTAACTTCAGATGACATGTTATAAATGCTTACTTCAGTAGCTTGGTGTATATAATAAACTTTAAATTGCAATGTTAATAGGGTATTTACTCTTGCAGTATTATTAGCATTTCTAGCAATACCTTGGACGGCAATTCCTTGTGAAAAACTAAGCAGTGTAAAAAATAAGGCAGCAAGAGTTAAAATAACTTTTTTCATGATATTATAATTTTTATTATTTAAATTTAATAGTGGGTTCAATAATTAGCATACAAAACTGATTAATTAAAAAGTCCTGTGCATTGATCGAGGTTAAGAAATGAAAATTAGTTGTTAATTAAATTTATTTTTTTAATTCTTTATAATTTTCTGTGTAGCTATTTTTACACCATCCGACAGTTGCAGTATGTAAATACCATTCTCTAAATGACTAACATCTATACTATTTGTAATAGATTTATGGAGTACTTCTTTTCCTAGAACATTATAAATAACTACTTTTAATTGATTAGAATAACAACTTAAAATATTCAAGGCAGGATACCTGTTGCATTTAGCTCTTTTAACGAATTAGAATGACACCAAAAAACAGTCAAGGCAGAATTACTAGTAACATTTAGTTCTGTTAATTGATTGGGGCCACACTTTAAAGAAGTCAAGGCAGTAAAACCTTTAATACCTGTTAAATTTGAAATATTTTTATTTGAAACATCTAAAGTAGTCACACCACTAATATTTGCAGTTAATACTTGACCATCAACTTCACCCGAGTCTAATGCTAATTCTATTAAGGCTCGTTCAAAATTAGGGTCTGGAATGTCTGTATTTTGGCTAAAACCAACTAATGCAAAGCCTAAAAATAAGATTAGAAGTAATTTTTTTATAATTGAGTGAATTGCTAATTAAATGGGGGCAAAACTATTTAATTCATTACCCCCCTGTGCATTGATCTGGATTAAGAATAATAATTTATTCTTGGAAATCTATTTTTTATATAGAAACACAATTTAAATTTCATACTCACTTTAGTCTAAACAACTTTAATGCGCTATTACTAACTCAAAGGTACAAATGCCATTTTTTTAAAATATAAACCGGCCGCTTAGCGATATTGATTAAATTATTAAATAACTAAAAGGCCCGAACTGCACGCACATTCCTTGTGGTACTCTGATTGGTTAACCACCGACTACCATTATCAAATAAATCAACTATGTACGCTCCATAGGTTAAGTATTGTGAAGAACTCCAGTACATACCATATTCATATGTTATTCCATCCTCTGTCCATGTACTAGATATTTGAAAGGAACTACCCCCGTTTTCTAAAGCACTGGTGTTTATCGTTGCTTTATTTTGAGACATTAGGTTCAATTCACCTGATGAGGGTAAGAACCAATCAGAATATGTAACACCATTTACTGTAACTGAATAGGCATCACATAATTGAGCAGCTATACCATTTATGGGACAATAATTAATGATTGCTGTTGTATTAGTAGCTCCTGTTCCTACATCTGTACTCGTTCCTGCATTTCCATACCCCACACAACCCCATCGAGCAGGTGAAATATCTGCCACTGCTACAATTAAGCCTCCACCAGCTCCATCCAAGTAAAAAATAATACCTCCTTGGTAATAATCGCCTATTTGTAGCGGTGGTGGTGGTGCACCACCAACCCAAGTAGGGACTCCCCCAATCATTTGCAATGTTGCTCCTTCATTAACTGTTGAAGCAATGGTTATCCAGGCGCTACCATTCCAATAGTTCATTTGACCTGCTTCTGTAGCTGTTGGCATTCCTACTTTTGCCGTATTTGCTGTAATGGCAACTGACTGTTCTGCAGTAATACCTGTCTTAGCAGTATTCGCTACCACATCTGTATTGGCTGATACTAATTCGTCTGTATAGCCTACTTTTACCGTATTGACTGCAATGGCATCTGACTGTTCTGCAGTAATACCTGTCTTAGCAGTATTCGCTACCACATCTGTATTGGCTGATACTAATTCGTCTGTATAGCCTACTTTTACCGTATTGACTGCAATGGCATCTGACTGTTCTGCAGTAATACCTGTCTTAGCAGTATTCGCTACCACATCTGTATTGGCTGATACTAATTCGTCTGTATAGCCTACTTTTACCGTATTGACTGCAATGGCATCTGACTGTTCTGCAGTAATACCTGTCTTAGCAGTATTGGCTGCAATGGCTGTCGCTTGTTCAGAAGTAATTCCTGTTTTTGCCGTGTTATTTGTAATCTCTATAATTTGTTGTGCAGTAATCCCTACTTTTGAAGTGTTCAATGCAATAGCTGTTGTATTCGCCTGAATAGCTGCTGTATTTTTATCAATATTAGTAGCATTTATTTGAGAACTCCCTGATGTTTTTGCATACATGGCAAAAGGAACATAAGACAAAGTTGTATTACTAATCTCTACAAATTCAAAACAATTTCCAGAAACATCTAATTCTACCATCAAATTCTTACTCGAACCTTCCCAAGTCATTTGTTCAAATCCAGAGGCATATCCCCCTGATTGAGCCGCTTGACCAAGTGTTAAATTAACCATTCCAAAACCATCGGTAATAACAGTAAGGGTTTCTTCGTATTCGGAAGTTAAACCTTTATCAAGAAAACTAAATCTCATACACACTTCTTGATTTGTTAATGGCGCTAACATATTGTCTTGTCCTGGCAATACGATGGCATCTGGACTGTAAATTACTGCTTGATATGTAATTCCTTTATTTTGACCATAAAATGAATTCGCTAAAAACAGTAAAAAAAGTGAAGCTATAATTTTTTTCATATTAAGTTATTATTTTGTTCGTGATTTTGAGATTGTAATTGATTTTTTAAAATAAATTGTCTGATTTAATTGACTTTATTTTTTTGTAAGAGAAAACAAATTTGAAATAAATTTGTTGGTTTCTAAACGAAATATATTGGGCTGAACCCTTTCTAGTGAGCGAAATAGATTTAGAAAAATCATATCCAACAGCGATCCCCATATTAGATTGTATTGTATAAGAAAGGGACCCTCCAAAAGCATTGTTTAAAAACAAACCATTAAAATCTTGATAATCCTTAAGGTCAAAGATCTGACCATTAATTCTTTGTTGTCCGTTGACGAACTTCTGAAATGTAAAACTATAATTAGCTGAAAGCTTAAGACTATTATTAAAAAAGTTAAAGAAGTCAAATTCTAAATGATTTTTTAACCCAAGATAATCGGCTTCCCAAGCATAAGAAGTTGCTAAATTGCCACTATTAGAATTGTATTCATTTAAGTTCATACTTATTGAGTGACGCAAAGTTTTTTTAGTATTAATTGGTCTTGTATATCCAACTTCATGAAAATTTCCAGAGCCTGAAGAAAACTCTTTATTTTGAGTATTTAGTGACATTTTGAAATCGTAATCTGTATAGTTTTTACCCGAAGTAAAAAAAAGACTTTGAGAAAATAAGCTTGTACTTATCATAAACATGCTTGTAAATAGTAATTTATTCATAATTATTTTTTAATTATTTTGGTGTAAAATTTTAGTTGTTTATTTGTTAGTAATGCTAAATAAGTACCAGCCGGTAACCTTTGCAGGTTATATGTTATCTTATTACCAGAAGCATTCGCAAATTCATTAAATATTTTACGCCCTAAAGTGTCAAAGAGGAGTAAGTTTAAGTTCTTCATATCTGAAACGGTAAACACAAAGTTGATGTTATCAATAACTGGGTTCGGAAAAAAAATAATATCACTAGTTAATTGAATCTCATTTTGAAATATCAAATGCGCCCAGTTACTTTGTTGAAACCCCTGACTTACCATAAAGGGAGCACTAGAATAATTACCTATAATACTAGACTGTCCTATAGTTTGGGTCACAGTATAGCCATTTGATGACTTTGATGTTGTTCCGCTAGCACTTAACATTTCACGATGCAAGACTTGAGATTGACAAAGATTAGATACCACAAATAAAAAAATTAAAAAAGGGTGAAGGTTTTTCATTATTGTTGTATTTTTTGATTTTTCTTTATAGTTGCCATTGTTTGGGGCAACAATTTTAAGGCTTCAATTTGTTTAATGATATCGTTATTAATAAATTATTTTTTTAATTCTTTATAATTTTCTGTGTAGCTATTTTTACACCATCCGACAGTTGCAGTATGTAAATACCATTCTCTAAATGACTAACATCTATACTATTTGTAATAGATGTATTGAGTACTTCTTTTCCTAGAACATTATAAATAACTACTTTTAATTGAGTGAAATTACCATCTATGTATACCATCTCTGATGTAGGGTTTGGATGGATTGAAACATCTAATTGGTTTTGGTCGTCTACTCCTGCAGTTGCGCAATTTAGACCCGCATCATTAATAGTCCAATTGTTGGGGCTACTTGTTAAAATAGCTCTAGCATCTGAACTATTACAGTAATTAATTCCTGCTGCTCCTAATGTTACAGAGGGCGAAAAGGTGTCTAATTCTAATTGAGCCCAACCAATTAAGAGCGCATCAAAATTATTTGTAGAAAGACCAGAATCATCAAACATTCCAGTCATGTTTCCGACTTTTGAAATATTCCAGTCTTCTAAGTTTTGATTGAACAACACTGCCTCACTAAACATCTTATACATATTAGTCACCGCACTCACATCCCATTGAGTAATTGGTTGGTTAAATGCAATTGCATTCTCAAACATTCCAGACATCGTTACCGCATTAGTATTAATGCTCCAATTACTTATAACTCCATTAAAATTCTCAGCACCCTCAAACATATATGACATATCTGTCACCTGAGATACATCCCAGGAATTTAAATCTTGGTTAAAACTATATGCTTCAGAAAATAGATCAGGCATATTGGTAACACTACTAGTCTCCCACTCACCAATGGGTTGGTTAAATAAATATGCCATTTTAAACATACTATTCATATCGGTAACATTACTTGTATCCCAATTACTTATATTTCCATTAAAAACTTTAGCTTGTAAAAACATACCAGCCATATTAGTGACATTACTAACATCCCATGCGATAAATGTATTTTCTCCAACCGTAACTTCTTTAGTGCTTATATCTTGATTGAAAGAAAAAGCTGCGTTAAAAAGAGCAGTCATGTCGGTTACATTACTAACATTCCAAGCGCTTATATCTGAATTGAAATTTATGCAAGCTGTAAACATACTATTCATATTGGTAACATTACTTGTATCCCAATTACTTATATCTGAATTAAAATCAACTGCATTATAGAACATAGCGTTCATATCAGTTACATTACTCACATCCCAAGCCCTTAAGTCTCCATTAAATAGAATCTTTTGATGAAATGCCATACTCATATCAGTAACATTACTAACATCCCAACTCGGCATTGCTCCATATACACTATTATTACATAGTCCATTAACTGGATTGCTAGATAAACAGATGTTTATAGCTTCTTGAAAATTAGCACTTGTAATTGCAGTTTGAGAATAGGCTACTGCAGATTGTATTATTAAAACTAAGAAGAGTCCCTTTTTCATAATTATGTAAATTAGTTTTGAAAAAAGAGCAAATGTAGTTTATAAATCAATTTTACACATTGATCTCGGTTAAGAAATATGAATTATGATTTGGAGATTCGTTTTTTAATTCGGCTTAACCCTTCAGGGCTGATTCCTAGGTAGGAAGCTATCATATATTGAGGTATTCTTTGAATAAATTTAGGACTAGTGCTAATCAATTCCAAATATCGTTCCTCAGCAGTTTTAAGAAAGAATGATTCGTATTTTTCTGAAACTTCTATGTATAAACTTTCCACTGTATTTCTACTTAATTCTTTAATTTTTGGAATTTTTTCATAGATCAAAAAGAGCGCTTCTCTTTGTATTAGTGTGACTGAGGAGTCTTCCAAAGCTTGTATATGAAATTTGGACTTGTTCTCTAAAAGAAAACATGGATAATTAGAAATAAATTCATTGGGGAAAAAAAACCCTCGTATGTGTTGAACTCCGTCAATTAGGTAGAAGAAATTAAAAAAACCTTTATCTATAAATCCAATATAATCACAAAAAGCATTTTCTTTTAAAAAGAAGTCCCCTTTTTTGAAATTCCTTGTAACAAGAGACTCTGAAATAAAAAACCATTCTTCTTCTGTTAAATTTAAAAATTCAGTTAATGCGAATTTGATGTTATCTTTTATCATTAAAGTATATGATTTGTTTTCCTGTAAAAAAAGTTTATTCTATTTTTTAAATATAATTTAAAATAATAAATTAAGTAACTGAAAAGACCACTACATAAAACATACATTGTTTTTTTTTTAAAACGATCGAAACACACTTTTTTTTGTGGAATTAAAGTAAAAATAAAAGGAGTTCTTTTTTTAAATGAAGAAAAAAAAATATTTGTTAAACCATTGTGAATTAGAATGAAAGAATCGTTTTTATAGAGAAGAAGAGATTCACTTCGTGCATCCCAATAAGAAATCCTAACCAAGCATAGAAACCCAAATTCTTTGAATTATTTTTTTTTTATTTGCCAAAAAAACACAAACAAGTGTAAATAAATCGGGATTCACTTCGTGCATCCCAATAAGAAATCCTAACCAAGCATAGAAACCCAAATTCTTTGAAAGAATTTTGTCTTTTTTATTTCCCAAAAAACACAAACAAGT